>CEQD01128105.1_pt1 | contig 19582 bp, 26 predicted proteins | sample 530511 | NCBI WGS metagenome assembly CEQD01 (sample SAMEA2620230, study PRJEB7988) | marine metagenome | biome: marine biome (ENVO:00000447); feature: surface water layer (ENVO:00002042); material: "saline water (ENVO:00002010), including plankton (ENVO:xxxxxxxx)" | depth 5 m | reverse complement strand
TCACCCTTTATTGGCAGAAAGCGTTACGCAGTTTCAGGCGCAAGCATACCGTGAAATGTTACCTGCAACTGGTCCTATTAGAACACAAATCGTTGGCGCACAAGATGAACAGGTTGTTAAACAGGCAGAGCGTGTCAAAGATTATATGAATTATATGATTACTTATGAGATGGAAGAATATGATCCTGAAATGGATCAGATGCTTTTTTATCTTCCTGTTGTAGGTTCTACATTTAAAAAAATATACTTTGATCAATTAAAAGGCCGTCCAGTAAGTAAGTTTGTACATGCTGAAGATCTTGTGGTTCCTTATGGTGCTACAGATTTAGCGTCTTCTCCAAGAATTACACACGTTATAAAAATGGATTCAAATGAGGTCCGAAAGCTACAATTAGTAGGTTTTTATCGTGATGTAGATTTACCATCTGAAGCTGGTACTGATGATAATCAATCAGAAGTTACAGATGCCATAAATGAAATACAGGGCGTTTATCCCGGCAACTCATCATACGAATTAACTTTATACGAAGTTCATACTGATTTGGATCTTCCCGGCTTTGAGGATCTTGATGAGACAGGTGCAGAGAGCGGTTTGAAGCTTCCTTACATTGTTACGATTATTGAAGACACTGGTGAGGTGTTAGCTATTCGTAGAAACTACGAAGAAGCAGATATTATGAAAAAGCGCAATCAATACTTTGTGCATTACAAATTTTTGCCCGGTCTTGGTTTTTATGGTCTTGGGTTAACGCATATGATTGGTGGCTTGGCTCAAGCATCTACATCTATTCTTCGACAATTGATTGATGCAGGTACACTATCAAATTTACCAGCAGGATTTAAATCTCGTGGCGCAAGAATTAGAGATGAGGACAATCCTCTACAGCCCGGTGAGTTTCGTGACATAGATGTTGCAGGTACAGACATTAGATCATCACTGATGACGCTTCCATTTAAGGAGCCATCAGGAACACTGTATAACTTATTAGGTACATTAGTTGACGCAGGTCGCCGTTTTGCTGCTATGGCAGACATGAAGATAGGTGAAATGAGTGGCGACACACCTGTTGGAACTACTATGGCGATCATGGAGCGTGGCACAAAAGTTATGTCTGCGATTCATAAAAGACTTCATTACTCACAAAAAATAGAGTTCAAACTTCTGGCGAAAGTGTTTGCAGACACTATGCAGTTATATCCTTACATGCCCTCGACTGAGTTTGGACCCGAAGTGTTTGCGCAAGACTTTGATGCGCGAGTGGATGTGCTTCCGGTCAGCGATCCTAACATATTCTCGATGGCTCAACGCATTGCTCTTGCGCAAACACAATTACAATTAGTGCAATCTAACCCTCAAGTTCATGGTGGACCGCAAGGGTTATATCAAGCGTATCGTAAGATGTACGAGGCGTTAGGAGTTAGCAACATTGATGCAATATTACCTATGCCCCCACAGCCAGCGCCTATGAATGCCGCTATGGAAAACAAAATGGCATTAACTGGTGGTGTTTTACAGGCTTTTCCACAGCAAGACCATAAAGCTCATATGGAGACACACTTAGCTATTATGTCCACACCATCTGTACAGATGAATCCACAGGCTACTTTAGCTTTGCAAGGCCATATTCAAGAACACATTGGATTGTTGGCGGAACAGCAAGCCCAGCAAATGGTTATGGAGCAAGCAGGTCCAGAAGTTCAGCAAAACCCAGAGGCTATGCAGATGCTACAGCCTGCTATCGAGCGTCAAGCAGCGATGTTGATAGCAGATATGACAGAGCAATATGCGCAGACAGTAGAGCCTCAAGACGATACAGATCCTCTTGTTGCTATACGTCAGCAAGAATTGCAGCTTAAAGCTGCTGATATGGATAGAAAGTCTGAAGAGTTTAACGCAAAACAAGAAATGGAAGCAGTTAAAGATGCTTCTGATTCTGAACTTGCAGAGCGCAGAATACAACTTCAAGAAGAAGCACTTGCTGATAAGACAAGGGTGGCAGAAGATAGAATACAAACTCAACGGGATATTGCCGCCTTGAACGCCAGAACGAAAGGAATAAGGCAATGACATCATCCGTTAGAGCAAAAATGGTCGAACAGATCAAAGCAGCTAAAAAAGCTGTTAAAGAAGCAGAAGAAAATTTGAAAAAAACATGGGTTCGCGCTCGTAATGACAAAGGTCAGCTTATAGGTGACGATCCATCGACCCCCGATGTCGATGAAGCTTGGGTAGAAGTAAAAGAAAACACTCCAAAGCCTGCTCCTAAGAAAAAAGCTGCTCCAAAAAAGAAGACTACAACTAAAAAGTCCACTAAAAAGTAAAATTTATTGGGATATATACTTGTTTTTCCCGCTAAATCGTATAATGGTTTAGTGGGAGACATAGTTTATGGACATAAATGTACTTGATTTTATCAGAAAAAAGATAAACCAGCGGCGTGACGATATAAAAGTTGCGTTGGAAACTGGAAACATACCTAGTTATGACGAATACAAGTTTTGTGTGGGTCAAATTAGAGGTCTAGCGTATGTTGAAGATGAAATAAGAAGACTAATGAAAAATAGTGAGGCAGAAGATGACTAAAAAGCTTTATGTACCTGCGGGTATGACTGATAAAATTAAAGCTGATAAAGCTATAAAAGCAGGCTTTAGAGACAATCAACCCAAAAGCAAGAATGAAGATGATCCATCTCAAATTGAGCCTTCTTCATTAGAAAGATTACCGCAACCCACTGGATATAGAATGTTAATCATTCCTTATTACCCAAGTGAGAAAACAAAAGGCGGTTTATATGTTCCAGACCAAGTTAGAGAAAGAGAGGCATTTGCAACAGTTGCTGCATATGTCGTTAAATTAGGTCCAGACGCCTACAAAGACTCCCAGAAGTTCCCAACTGGTGCGTGGTGTTCTGAGAAAGACTGGGTTCTTATAGGAAGATATGCTGGAAATCGGTTTAAAGTGGAAGGTTTAGAGGTTCGTATTATAAATGACGATAATATTATCGCAACAATCCTTGACCCCAAAGATATTTCGTATGTATAAGGTAATTAGAGGAGAATAGGTTTCATGCAGGCAGAAGCTCAACAGCAAGAAGAATTTGAAGAAACAACATCTGTTGAATTAGAAGATGATTCAGCAGAAGAGATTGTAGAAGATTCTCAAGAAGCATCGGCTGATGAAGAAACCCGAACAAATGTTCAGGTTGATGATGATGATCAAGAGTTAAGAGATTACGAATCTCCTAATAAGAAAAGAAATGATCCAGAAAAACGTATCAGACAATTAACAAGAGCAAGAAAGCAAGCAGAGGAAGAAGCTGCGGCAGCGATTGAATACGCAAAGCAGGTCTTAGCTCAAAATGAAGATTACAAAAAAAGGCTTTCTACCGTAAACACTGGTTACATGTCTGAGTATGAGGGGAGAATTACTTCTCAAGAGACACAAGCTAAACGTGCGTTAGCTGAAGCGCACGAAGCTGGAGATTATGAAAAAGTTGCAGACGCACAAACCGCCATAGCACAGATTGCTATAGAAAAAGAGCGTTTAAGGTTGCAAAGAGCAAGAACAGAGCAAGATAACGCTCAAGAAGTTGAAGTAGAGCAACCTCAACAACAACAGCAGCCACAACCACAGCAGCAAAGAGATCCTAAATTAGAGTCTTGGCTGTCTAAAAATACATGGTTTGGCTCAGATAGAGTAATGACAGGGGCAGCTCGTGCATTGCATGAGACCCTTGTTGCAGAAGAAGGTTTTGATCCTCGCACAGATGAATATTACGCTGAGATTGATAAGCGTATGCGTAGGGAAATGCCTCACAAGTTTCAGGCTGACAAGAAAAACGTCCAAGCTGTCACGCCTGCAGGGAGCGGAACACGCTCACTAAAATCTGGACGGAAAAAATCTGTAGAACTAAACCCCGGTCAAGTTGCTTTAGCTCAGAAGTTGAATATACCTCTGGAAAAATATGCGGCTGAAGTGGCAAAACTGGAAAATCGGAGAGACTGATATGGCTGATCGTACTTCACGCGAAACACAAACGCGGGAGCGCCAAGAGCGCAGAGAATGGAGACCCGGTTCGGCTTTAGAAGCACCGGAAGCCCCCTTGGGGTACAAGCATCGTTGGATTCGTGAATCCGTGATGGAATTTGATGACAAAACTAACGTCCATAAAAGACGGCAAGAAGGATATGAACTCGTTCGTGCAGAGGAATATCCAGATTATTCAGGGCCAGTAGTAGATGAGGGGCGCAACGCAGGTATTATCGGCGTTGGCGGTCTTGTATTAGCAAGAATCCCTACCGAATTGGCTAATCAACGTAATCAACACTACCAAGGAGTTACAAGTAACCAAATGGAAGCTGTTGACCGCGATTGGATGCGCGAAAATAACCCCGCGATGCCTAAAATGGCACCGCAGCGCAAAACCTCGGTCAGCTTTGGCGGGCCGAAAAACTCTGAAGGATAGATAAAATGGCAAATCAAGACGCCGCTTTTGGCCTTCGTCCAAGTCGTTCCAGTACTTCTGCGAACACTCAAAATCGCTACAGAATTGCAGCAAACTATGGTACATCTATTTTCCAAGGTGACCTAGTTGCTATGGTAACTGGTGGTGGTATTGAGCGTGTTGCAGCAGGTGGGTCAGGATTTATTCTTGGTGTATTCAATGGATGTTTCTATACAGATCCAACGACTGGCAAGCCAACTTTTTCAAACTACTACCCTGCAAGTACAAACGCATCCGATATCATGGCTAATGTGATTGATGATCCGTCTGCTACTTTTGAAATCCAAGCTGACGATACTTTCCCAGTGACAGATTTAGCAGGTAATTTCGACATCGTTGACGCAACCGCAGGAGATACAGTCTCTGGTCAGTCACGCTCAGAGCTTGACGTAACAACTGGTGCAACAACAGCAACATTGCCGTTGAAAGCCATTGATATTTCTCAAGATCCTGAGAATAACGATGTTGCCGCCGCGAACACTAATGTGGTCGTAAAAATTAATAACCATTTGTTCAGTGGTGGAACCACTGGCTTGGCATAAGGAGACTGAGTTATGGCTATTTCTCGTTCACAACTCGTCAAAGAGCTTGAGCCGGGCCTAAATGCTTTGTTTGGCATGGAGTACGATAGGTATGAAAATCAACATGCAGAGATCTATGATACTGAAGCATCAGATCGTGCCTTTGAAGAAGAGGTAATGCTTGTCGGTTTTGGAAATGCTCCAACAAAGTCTGAAGGTTCTGGCGTTGAGTTTGATGACGCAAATGAAGCATACACTGCTCGTTATACACACGAAACAGTGGCACTTGCATTTGCACTCACTGAAGAAGCTGTTGAAGACAATCTATATGATCGTCTTGGCGCTCGTTACACTCGTGCATTAGCACGTTCTATGGCTCACACTAAGCAGGTTAAAGCTGCTGCAACGCTAAACAATGCGTTCAACAGTAGTTTTACAGGCGGTGACGGCAAAGAACTTTGTGCGACTGACCACCCACTATCTGGTGGTGGCACATTCCGTAACGAACCATCAACTGCTGCAGACCTCAACGAAACTTCACTTGAGAATGCTCTTATTGACATCTCAACATTCGTTGATGAGCGTAACATGATCATTGCTCTTCGTGGCACCAAGTTGATCATTCCACCACAACTGCAATTCGTTGCAGATCGTTTGTTGGAATCGACTCTACGAGTTGGCACATCAGACAATGACATCAACGCAATCCGTAATATGGGTATGGTTTCAGAGGGTTACACAGTTAACCACTTCTTAACAGACCCAGATGCGTTCTTCATTAAGACTGACGCACCTAACGGATTTAAGCATTTCGAGCGTTCTCCAATGAGAACAAACATGGAAGCTGATTTCGATACAGGAAACATGCGTTTCAAAGCTCGTGAGCGTTATTCATTTGGGTTCTCTGACCCACGTTGTGTTTTCGGTTCACCCGGAGCATAAAATATGGTATAGAGAGGTTATTTACCTCACTAACTTTACAGGGGCAGCTTCGGTTGCCCCTTTATTTTTTATTACAATGTGTTATTGTTGTGTTATCCCTGACAGTCGCATGGTGCGGCTGACACTAGCCAAGACAGGAGAGAAACATGGCTCGTTCTACTTTTTCCGGCCCCGTCAAGTCCGATGCGGCCTTTATTTACCCAGTTGTAACAACTGCAAATCTTCCAGCAAATGCTGATGTCGCAGAAGGAACCGTTTATATGGTTAGCGACAATGGTTCTGGTAACAATGAATATTGCTTAGTGATTAACACAGGATCTGCTTGGGTTACTGCTGTAGGCGCGGCACTATCTTAATAGGAGATTTAAATGGCTGGTCCAGTAAAAGCATTCAATTGGGCGCAAGGTACTAGCGCCGCTGTTGTTGGTCCTGCTCGTTCTCGTATTCGTCAAATTGTAATATATGCTGCTGCTGCAGGATCTTTTACGATTAAAGATGGAGGCGCATCTGGAGAAACACTAATTACGCAAAAATTTCCAACAGGTATTCATTCTGTAAATATACCAGACAATGGTATACTTGCTACAAGTGGAGCGTATGTAAGTGCTTTTACTGGTTCGAGCAACGAACTAACAATATTTTTATCGTAGGAGGTTATCTTGGCTTCAAAGTCAAAAGGAAAGATGCCTGCTCGAAACAAAAAAAATTTCCGCCCTACTAAAAAGGGGGCGGGAATGACCAAAGCAGGTGTTGCTGCATACAGACGTAAAAATCCCGGCTCTAAACTACAAACAGCCGTAACTGGTAAAGTAAAACCCGGTAGCAAAGCAGCCAAGAGGCGAAAGTCATTTTGCGCTAGATCTGCAGGTCAAATGAAAAAGTTTCCAAAAGCAGCAAAAGATCCAAATAGCCGTCTAAGACAGGCTAGAAAAAGATGGAAGTGTTAAGGAGGTAACTTATGGCTATGTCCAGAAGTCAAATGAGTAAACAGGTTAGCAAACCCGGAAAACTTAAAGGTGTACCAAAAGGTTTAAGTTATTTTAAAAAAGGTGGTGCAGCTTCAAAAAAGTCAAAAGGTAGTAAAATTTGTCCTGCTGGTAAAGCGTGGGCTATGCGTACTTTTGATACATATCCAAGTGCATATGCAAACATGGCAGCATCTAAATACTGTAAAGATCCTAATTACGCCAAAGGTGCTAAAGGCAAGAAAAAGAAGAAGAAATAATGGGTGCGCTTAAAGAATGGGTCAAGCAAGATTGGGTTCGGATTGGCACAGATGGAAAAATAAAAGGTAAATGCGGTACTTCTAAAAATAAGAAGAACCCAGATAGATGTTTACCTAGAAGCAAAGCACAAAGTCTTTCTAAAGCAGAAAGAGCTAAAACTGCTCGTAAGAAAAAAGCAGCAGGTGCCAAGGGCAAAACCGTTGTTTCTAATACAAAAAAAGCAAAGGTTAGAAATATGAGCCTTGGTGGTGTTGCAGAAACAAAACCTAAAAGAAAGTTTAGAGGTAAAAAAATACCCGGAACCGCTGTTGCAAGAGGTTGCGGTATAGTAATTAGAAGAAAGCGCACAAAAGGCGCTGTAAGTCAGTCGTAAGGAGATAATCATGGCTATGAAAAAGAAAGGATACCGTGCAGGCGGCAAAGTCAAAAAGATGATGAAGGGTGGAGCCGCTGGCGGTAGAAAAATGAGAATGATGAAAAAAGGTGGAGCTGTTGGTGGCAAGAAGTCTCTTGCAGCCGCGAAAGCAGCACTTCCTAAAGGGTATAAAATAGTAAAAACAAAGTAATGCCTTACTTATATAGCAACATTCCTTATTTTAAGGCATGGGTTCGCCGTGAATATACTCACAACCACGAAGAGTATCACGGCGAATTTTTACATGCGATGGTTGTTGGCGTTACGTCAATGCCCAATAGATGTCTTAGTTTTCAAGTTATTTTCACTGGGAGTGAAGCCGAGGGAGAAGAAGAAGATACAGTGCATGGTGGTGCGATGTGGGCAAGAATGCCGATAACTGCTTTGGTTGCCGACATACCATTAGAAGAATGGCCTAATCCTATGAATACATATGATGCTCAACCGTGGGATTGCTCATCTTATAATCATGCGGTTTATGTTATAGATCGAGCCACACCATGTCCTTGGTTAGCTAAGATAGACGGAGAATTTTTTCCCGCAAAGTATTTGTTTACAGTAGATTATGCTGAGTCTGAAATAGCAGATGACCCAGCGCAACATAAACAAAGTCATGTTTTACAGCTTTTAGATGCAGGAGAATGGACAGGAAATATTGTAGCTTTGCCCAATAATCGTGTAAGAGTTACGCATCCTGCTTGGTTCGAAACTGGTGAGGGAGCGCCAGATTTTAAGCCATCACAACATATACACTATTCAAAAAGTGATTTAGACTATACACTAGATGTCAATAGAATATTTGATAACCTTTACAATGGGGAAGAGCAATGACAGTTTCAGGCTCAACAGATTTTGAATTAGATGTAGCTGATTATATTGAAGAAGCTTATGAGCGTTGTGGTTTAGAGCTTAGAACTGGTTACGATTTAGCAACAGCTAAAAGATCTTTAAATTTAATGTTGGCTGATTGGGCAAATAGAGGATTAAATCAGTGGACTATAAAGCAAAGAACACAAGTTGTGACTGCATCAGATGGTGAATATGATTTAGGAACAGATGTTATTGATGTTTTAGGCGTTATTGTTAGAAGAAGCGGAACTGATTTCGCTATGGAGCGTGTTAGTCGTGATGAATTTTTAGCCATTCCTACAAAAACAACAACAGGAAGACCCACTCAATTTTTTCTTGACAGGCAGTTAACGCCAAACCTAAAAATTTGGCCTATTCCAGAAAATAGCACAGATACAATAGTTTATGATGCTCTCACAAGAATAGATGATGCAGATAATGCAGTTAATACTATGGCTGTTCCATTTAGATTTTATCCATGTTTGGCTGCTGGTTTAGCTTATTATTTAGCGATAAAACGTGCGCCTGAAAGAGTTCAACTTTTAAAATCTGTTTATGAAGAGGAAATAAACAGAGCTATTGATGAGGATAGAGACAGATCTTCTTTTACAATATCTCCAAGTTTAAAGGATTATCGTATTGTCTAAATTTGCTAAAGGTAGTTATGCGTATGGGATTTCTGATAGGTCTGGCTTCAGGTATAGACTTAAAGATATGCGTAAAGAATGGAATGGACTATTGGTAGGCAAAGATGAATATGAAGATAAACACCCTCAATTAAATACTTTTAAGAGAGCAGCAGACGCTCAAGCTATAAGAAATGCCAGACCAGAAATTGATTTAACAGAACAAAGATCAATTCAATATGGTTTCAATCCAGTTGGATTTAGGGAAATATCCGGTATTACTCCAGCAAATAATTTGGTTGCTGTAGCTTCTGTAGGAGGAGTTACTGTTAGCACTTGATGATAAAGTAGTCTAGATTAGTAAAACTATGTATGTTAAGGTTGTTGTGAACAAAAGGAATATGGTTCGATGAACTACACAGAGCTAACACAAGCTATACAAGACTATACTGAAAACACAGAAACAAATTTTGTGTCTAATATTCCTACGTTTATAAGGCAAGCTGAAGAAAAAATACTTAGGCAAGTTTTAATACCAGAGCTTAGAAAAGCATCTACTGGTGCAACGGTCGCAAATTCTGAATTTTTAGCAAGACCTTCAGATATGTTGGCTGTTTATTCTATTGCTATTCAAGACAGTAATAGTAATTGGAAATATTTAGTAAATAAAAATGTTACTTTTTTAAAAGAAGCTTTTCCAGATAGTTTAGCTGGTCTTCCTAAATATTATGCACAATTTGTTGGAGGCACAACAACTACACCCGGATATTTTATATTAGGGCCAAAACCTAATGCAGTTTTTAATGTTCAAATAAATTATTATTATGAACCTCCATCTATAGTAACTGCAGGAACCACATGGTTGGGAGACAATGCTGAGACTGCTTTATTATATGGTGCTTTACTAGAAGCTTATACGTTCATGAAAGGTGATGCAGATTTAATGGCTCAGTATCGAGAGCAGCATAAATTAGCTATGGATTCATTTAGAAAGATTGGTGGTCTTCTGCAACAAGATGGTTATCGTCATGGAGAAGAAAGCTATACTTCTGAGGGAGCTAGAAGTTAATGTTTAAGTTTAGTGTTGATATACCTAAAGAACCTATAGTTAACATACAGACTACAGAGAATAGAGGGTTTACACCTGATGAAGTGGCAGAGAGATGTGTAGAGAAACTAATAAGCGTTTCTGAAGGATCACATCCAGCTATTAGAGATCAGGCAAATGCCTTCAAAAAACACATGGAAAGAGTGGTTGCATTTTATATGCGAGAAGCTATTCGAAGTGACCGCACAACTGTGTATAATGCCTTGAAAGATGCAGGGCATCCTAAACTTGCCGAGCTAATAAGGAGATTATGATATGGCATTTTCTGGCAACTTTATGTGTACATCCTTCAAGCAAGAACTTCTTGAGGGAGGACATAACTTTAAAAACTCAGGAGGACATACATTTAAGTTGGCGATGTACGATAATAACGCCTCTTTTACTGCAGCAACAACCGCTTACACCACTTCTAATGAGGTAAGCGGTTCTGGTTATACAGCAGGTGGTGGGACTCTAACAAGAGTAGATCCTACTACATCAAGTACTACAGCCTTTACAGACTTTGCTGACTTAACATTTACAAATGCTACTGTGACAGCCCGTGGAGCTTTGATTTACAACACAACGACTGGTGGCGGATCAAGTACAACAGACACAGTAGTTGTACTGGACTTTGGTGGTGATAAAACATCAACCGCAGGTGATTTTACCATTCAATTTCCTACTGCGGATGCTTCTAACGCTATTATTCGCATAGCCTAATGGAGCTTTACTGTGGTGAAATTTGCAGATCGAGTTAAGGTAAGTACATCGACCACAGGCACAGGAACTGTGACCCTTGGTTCTGCGGAGGCAGGTTTTCAGACTTTTGCTGATGGCGGTATCTCTAATGGGGATACCGTCAGATACGTTATAGAGGATGGGAATGCTTTTGAGATAGGACAAGGTGTTTACACACATTCAGGTACTACCCTGACAAGGGTACTATCATCCAGTTCAACAGGATCACTGCTAAACCTATCAGGTAGTGCTGTTGTATTTATCAGCCCAAGTGCTGCAGATTTAACTTTATCTGGTGCTGCACATGAGTTCACGAGTTTTACAGCGACTGCAGGACAAACAAGTTTTACTGTAAGTTACGCTGTTGGGAACATCCTTGTGTTTATGAACGGTGCTAAATTAAACAGCGCAGATTTTACAGCTACAAACGGAACGTCAGTGGTTCTAGCTTCTGGTGCGAGTGTTGGGGACATCGTTGAGGTAGTAGAGTATGGTGGGGCTTCAGCTAATTACTCGACAACAGAATTTACTGCAACGGCGGGTCAGACAGCATTTTCTGGGAGTTACAATATAAACAAGTCTGCAGTATATTTAAACGGTATACTCTTACTGCCAACAACAGACTATTCAATAAGCGCATCAGCGGTGACCTTGGTGTCAGGTGCTTCGGTGGGCGACATCTTGCAAGTTCAACAATATGCTATTTAGGAATTTGACATGACTATAAACAGAAATTTAGCAAAGTTTGCTCCAAAGATTAACACTTCTGGACAGGCGGCAGTTGCAACAATTACAGTTACGGTTGTAAGTTCAGGTGGCAATAAGTTTGCTATGGATGGGACAGCTCAACAAACTGTGTCGCTTTCCAAAGGAATTACATACCGTTTTGATAACAGCGACAGCTCAAACAGCGGTCACCCACTTGCTTTCTCTACAACTTCTAACGGAAGTCATGGTGGAGGTTCAGCTTTTACTACAGGAATTACGACAGTAGGCACAGCAGGTAACACAGGTGCTTATGTGGAAGTCACACTAGAGCAAGACGCACCTGCCACTCTTTATTACTATTGCACTAATCACAGTGGTATGGGCGGGACAGTAAAAACCGCATACGGTAACTCAAACGTAGTTGAAGACACCACTCCACAGCTAGGTGGGAATCTTGATGTAAACGGAAACTCAATCGTATCAGCATCAAATGGTAACATCTCAATCACGCCAAATGGTTCTGGCAAGGTTATTATTGACGGCCTTTCCCACCCAACAGCAGATGGTAGCGCAGGACATGTTTTAAAGACAGACGGTTCTGGTAACCTAGCGTTTGCGTCTGTTGGTTCACTTTCTGGTTCAGGAATTACAGATGTAGTAGATGATACATCTCCACAGTTGGGTGGTGACTTAGATGTCAACGGCAATGCTATTGTGTCTACATCTAATGCTAATATAGCCATTACCCCTAATGGTTCTGGTAAAGTTGTTATAGATGGTATCAGCCATCCCACAGCAGATGGTACTAACGGACAGGCTCTTGTAACAAACGGTAGTGGTGTTCTCAGCTTCTCCACAATATCAGCAGGAGGCAGTGGCGGAGCTACAGGCGGTGGTAGCGATGAGATTTTCTATGAGAACGATCAAGCCGTGACAACTAACTATACAATAACTGCTAGTCACAACGCCGTAACCGCAGGGCCGATAACAGTAAATAACGGCATAACAGTAACGATTCCTTCTGGAGTTAGATGGGTTGTAGTATAATGAGTGAATTAAAAGTCGATACCATAGTTAATTTAGCGGGTACGGGTAAACCGAACCTACCAGTATCCCCTACTTTAGGTGGTGCGGCTATATCTGCAGCAAATACCTACTCTTACACATCTTCTGGTACGGAGCCTAGCAGTCCTAAAAATGGAGCTTTGTGGTGGGATAGCTCTAACAATAAGGTTATGGTCTACATAAATGGCGAGTTTAAAAATATCGAATTAAACGGGACTTATAGTTCTGCTCCAATATGGGGTGGCACTAGAGGGTTTCTTATAGGTGGTCAAACTAACTCAGGTTATAGTAATGTTATACAGTACTTTGATATAACAACACCCGGAAACGGCACTGACTTTGGTGACTTAACATCTGCAAGCCAGCACGGAGGATCTGCGAGCAACCAATCAAGAATTGTGCATAGAAAAGGAATTACAAGCGGGTCTGGTTGGCCGGGAAACCAAAATACGGATATAGATTATTTTGCGTCCGCTACTACAGGAAACGCCACTGATTTTGGCAACTCTACTGTTTATGTAGCTAGACTTGCTGCTGTTGGAAATGGCACTAGGGGTATATTCGGAGCCGGTTACGGTGCTACGAGTACAAGCGGAACTTGGTCTCAGGCAGGGCCAAATGTTGTAGAATATGTAACGATAGCAAACACTGGAAACGCAACAGACTTTGGTGATTTATCAGCAGGTGGTAACGGATTGGGTGCAACTAATGATGAAACCAGAGGGTGTTTTCTTGGTGGTTATACTGGAAGTGGGTTAAATAGAATAGATTATATAACTATGGCTACTGCAGGTAATTCCACAGATTTTGGCGACACTATTGGCGCAATGTGTTATTATACTAATGTTGGTGTTATAAGTAACAATACTATTGGTTGTTTTTCAGGTGGTTATCATGAAACAACAACTTACACAAAAACAAACATAATTCAAAAAATTACAATACAAACCACTGGCAACGCTACAGATTTTGGTGATCTGACTCAAGCAAGTATAGCTGGAGCGCAGTTTTCAGATGGCACTACAGGAGTTATAGCTTCGGGTGAGGGAGCTACTCTTGATGACAGGATGGATAAAATAACTATAGGAACTCCCGGAAATGCCACGGACTTTGGAAACTTAATAACAAACAACACTTATCTTGGTGGCCCAGACGGAGTTTCAGGAGCAGCATCATGAGTACATTAAAAGTAGATACATTAAAAAACGGATCTAGTGGTGCGATTGATTTTCCGCAAAACCTAAAAATAGGTGGAAACGGAGTTATACAAGGATACACTGCATCTTCTAGTGAACCCAGTAGTCCCGCGACAGGCGATTATTGGTGGGATAGCAGTAATGAAAAACTTTATCGCTATATCAATGGTGAGTTTAAAGAACTAACCATAGCTGCTACTACTGCTTGGTGGGGAGCTAGAGGTATGCGTGTGGCCGGGCAGTCGTTGTATTATGACGGAATGGAATACTTTGATCTTTCTGTTACATCCGGAAGCGCAACAGACTTTGGTGATCTTCTTAACAATACACAAACTGCCTCTGCTGCAGGTGATGCTAATAGAGGTTTGTGTCTAGGAGGACACTTATCCACTCTTAGAAAAGTAATTCAATATTGGGCTTTTGCAACAACAGGCAACGCTGCGGATTTTGGAGATCTCATCAATGACGCCTTCTATTGCGGCGCTGTTTCTAATGCCGTTAGAGCTATAGTCGGAAATGGAGCTAACAGTTCTTACCAAGGCACTAACCCCATAGAATATGTAACAATACAAACTACGGGTAATGGCACAGATTTTGGAGATTTAAGTGAATCAAGATATTTTTTTAGTTCCACTAATAATTTGACACATGGTATATTTATAGGGGGTTACACTTCAACTTACACTAATAGAATGGATAAAATTACTATGGATACGGCAGGTAATGCTACAGATATTGGCGACTATACCGATGGCAACAGTGGAGGTGGAAGTGGAGTATGTAGTGATAACACTACAGGTCTTGTGATGGGTGGTAACAAAACTAGTACTACTTGGAATAATGAAATAGGTAAATTAACCATAGCAACCGCTGGAAATGCTTCTGACTTTGGAGATCTTTCTGGTGTTAATGCTTATTTGGGCCAGACATCAAACGTAGATAATGCTCGTGGAATGGCTGTTGCTGGGTATGCACAGAACACTGCAATTAACACTCTTGAATACGTCACAATTAGCACCCCCGGCAACGCTACAGATTATGGTGACTTAGTTGGCAATACAAATACAACACCTAATGGTAAAAACGCTTATAATACAGCAGTGTCAGGAAACGCATCGTGACAAAACAGTTAAAGGTAGATAACATTGTTAACGTAGCAGGTACAGGAAAACCAAACTTCCCTGTTAGCCCCACTTCTGGAGGCGCTGCATTATCTACTTTAAACACTTACTCCTATACGTCTTCTGCCACTGAACCTAGCAGTCCTAAAAACGGAGCGATCTGGTGGGATAGTGCAAATAGTAAGGTGTATGTCTATGCAAACGGTGAGTTCAAAGAAGTAACTTTAAACACTGATTATCCCAGTGCATATAGTAGTGGTAACCCTTGGAGTGGTGGTCGAGCTATTTGGGCAGGGGGAGATACAGGCAGTTACGATAACACCATACAATATAGCGCTATTCAAACAACAGGAAACACTGTTGATTTTGGTGATTTGACAGTAGCAAGAGATTGGGCATCAATGGGTAGCAACTCTTCAAGAGGTCTAATTCTTGGCGGAAATGCTAATAATACAATAGATTATGTAACTATAGGAACTACAGGTAATGCCACTGATTTTGGTGATTTACTTACAGCTCTTTATAATCACTCATCATGTTCTGACGGCACTAAGGCTTTTACATTTGGCGGAACGTTGACAGGTGTTTCTCCTACTTACACTGATCAAATACAACAAACCGTTATTGCCACAACAGGTAATGCTACGGATTTTGGAGACACAACTGTATCAAGTAGATACAATTCTTGCTGTAGCGATGCCACAAGAGCTGTTGTTGCTATAGGAGAGTCAACAAACAATACTTATCAGAATATAATGGAATATATAACTACAGCCAGTGCAGGAAACGCTACTGACTTTGGTGACATATCTACAAATAGAGGTCAAATGGGTTCTACAAATGATGCCACAAGAGGTCTATTTGCGGGTGGTTGGGGTGGAAACTCAAACACAGGGGGTGACGGTGGCTCTACACCGGGTAGCCGTTACAATCGTATAGAGTACATAACGATTCAAACCGCAGGAAATGTCACCGATTTTGGTGATTTGAACAACCTTAATATTCGCATGGGTTGTTGCGCTGATACAACCAGAGCATTATTTGGGGGCGGTTATGATGGAAGTAGTAGAATTAATGTTATAGATTATGTGACTGTGCAAACCACTGGAAATGCAACAGACTATGGAGACCTTTTGGCGCAAACGTATGAAACAGGAGCCTGTTCAGGAGACTGACAATGAGTGAGTTTAACACCGAAGATATCACAGACCGAGCAGGTACAGGCAAACCAGACCTGACTAATGGCTTTACCATTAATGGCTCTGCTAGTGGTGTAGATCCTCACAAGCACACAGAAAGTGCAAATGAACCTTCTAGCCCATCGAATGGAGATGCGTGGTTAGACACAGCCAATGATATATACAAAGTCTATATTGATAATGAGTGGAAAGACTGGTTTGGTACGACTGCAAATTTAAATTATGGGGATAAGGCTTCTAGAGCGGGGTTTGGTGATCAAACATTAAACAGCTTACATACTTGGAATATCACAACTACAGGCAATGCTTCAGATTGGAAAGATTTATCAAGAACTTCTACTGCTAGAGCCGCTGCAGCTAGTAGTGGTGCATATGGTTTTTTGTTTGGTGGAAATACAGACGGAACAAATTCAGGCCCGGGTGTAGGTAACGTAGATTATTATGCCTTTGCAAACAATACAAACGCTACAAATTTTGGAAGTTTGAGTGTAGCCGCTTCACAAGGTTCCGCTTGTTCAGATAGTTCTAGAGCATGTGTCCAACTAGGTTATGCGTATACAGGAAGTAGTACTGAAGTTAATACAATAGATTATTTTACAATGAATACACCCGGCAACGCTACTGATTTCGGGGATACTACTCATGCCAGAAGGCCTATTGCAAATGTACAAATATCTAACAACACAAGAGGTTTGTTTGCAGGTGGGTATAGTCCTAGTTATGGTAACGGCAGTAATATTATTGATTACATTACAATAGCTAATACAGGCAACGCTACAGATTTCGGAGATTTAACAGTATCTAGGTACGGAGCATCCGGTTGTGGTTCAGGTTCTGGGGATAGAGGTCTTTTTGGACCCGGTTATCCTTCTTCAGGATATAGAATGATGGATTATGTGACCATTTCAACCACAGGAAATGCTACTGATTTTGGGGACGTATTTATTGGTTCTTCTAATGCTCATAATTTTTATGGTAGTTCATGTAATAATGCTACTAGAGCCGTTTTTGTTGCTGCAGGTACAAGTAATCGTATGGAATATGTGACTATGGCAACAACTGGAAACGCATCGGATTTTGGTGATCAAGTCGATACTACTGATAACGATTTTGCAGCTTGCACATCAGGAGCTGTTTCATGAGTGAATTTAAAATTAGAAAACTCACAGACAGAGCGGGTACAGGCGCACCTAGCTTTACTCATGGCTTTAACATTAATGGCTCTGATAGCGGGTTGCTTGGCTTTGGTCACACAGAAGGGTCTACTGAACCTAGTAGCCCATCAAACGGCGATACATGGTGGGATACAGGTAACGATAAATACTATGTGTATGTAAATGATGTTTGGAGAGAGTATTCTATAACCTCATCAATTACCTCTTATGGAGATAGAGGGTTTAGGGCAGGAGGCCAAGGGGCTAACACAAATATAGATTATTATGACATTACAACTCTTGGTAACATGTCAAACTTTGGAGATTTAACTAGGAATTTTCAAAGGGGTTCTGCCGCAACTGGTGTATATGTTTTGTTTTTTGGTGGAAGTACCGACACTGGCACTGGCAATAATATTCACGATACAGCCAATTATAGTAATGTTATTGATTATATTACCCCTGCAACCACTGGCAACGCTTCTGATTTTGGGGATGCTTCTCAGGCTAGTATAGACGGTTCTGCAACTTCAGACGGAACCACAGGAGTTCATTATCTTAGTGTAATTGATGGTGTTAACCCCGGTACTAATTCTGATATTTTAGACAAGGTAACTATAGCTGTTGGGGCCAATGCCACTGACTTTGGTAATTTAACACAGGTTGGATGGGTTAATGCTGATGTAGGAGTATCTAATAATACAAGGGGTGTGTTTGCGGGTGGAGCAATATATCAAAACCCGTGGTCATCAACAAACCCTATTGACTATATTACAATAGCTACTCCGGGAAATTCTACAGATTTTGGTGATATGACTGCTTCTAGATTTGGATGTCCGGGCGTGGGTGGAGGTACTTCAGATAGAGGTCTATGGGCAGGAGGCTATACTTCTACCTATGTTGTGTCTATTGACTATGTTACCATATCTACCACGGGCAATGCTGCAGATTTCGGAGATTTAACAGGTACATCTACTAATAGTGATGCATATCATATTGGTGCAGCTTATAATGCGACAAGAGGATGTTTTCATTATGGAAACTCACAAAACACGATAACATACGTTACACTAGCAACTACTGGGAATTCTGCAGATTTTGGAGATCAACTTACTACAAATAACTTATATGCCAGAGGTGCATCAGGGGCTGCGTCATGAGTACATTTGAGCTAGAAGAAATTACAGATCGCGCAGGAACAGGAGCGCCTAACTTCACTCACGGGTTCAACATAAATGGATCTGACAGTGGTATATCTGTATTTAACCATAGTGTAGGAGCAACAGCACCAAGCAGCCCTAGTAATGGTGATACATGGTGGGACACTAATAATGATTCTTACCATGTGTATATAGATAGCGAGTGGAAAGCTTGGTTAGGAGATACTTATTCTACAAACAACGCTTGGAATGGTGATAGAACCCTATCTACAGACGAAAACTCATTGCAAATTGATTACTTTGACATGACAACCACAACAAATGCTGCTGACTTTGGCGATTTGACTCAAGTATGGTCTGGTGCCAATGCTAGTTTTTCTAATACATCTAGAGGAGTTATGCACAACGACAATAAAGCCAATCCAGTAACTACAACTAATCTTGAATATGTAACTATTTCAACACCGGGAAACGCTTCTAATTTTGGTAATGGTCGTTACGGCACAGTTAATACTTCAGGAGCTTCAGACGGAACTTACGGAATAATATCTTGTGGATTTAAATTCGGCAGTCCTAATGTTACAATAAATGATATATATTATGTGACGATAGCTACCACAGGAAACGCAGCTAATTTCGGAGATCAAACAGTCGCTAACAGTTCTAGAGCAGGTATAAGTAATGCTACATATGCAGTGTTTGGTGGGGGATACAATTATAACGGAAGCACTTCAACTCAATCCAATGTAATGGATTACATTACTGTTGCAACAACAGGAAACGCTACTGATTTTGGTGATTTAGTTGTAGCTCGCGGTTGGCTAACCGGATGTGAAGATGCCACAAGAGGTGTATTTGCAGGAGGTATGTCTAGTTCTTCAAGTTCGTCTGGTTTTTATAACACTATGGAATATATTACAGTAGCTACGCCGGGAAATACTACAGATTTTGGAGATATGACATCTGCAAGAGGTAATTTGGGCGCGGCGGGAAATGGTACAAGAGGAGTTATTGTTGGAGGTATAGAGTATCCTTGGGCCACAACAGTAAACACTGTTGAATATAT
>CEQD01001133.1_pt1 | contig 19689 bp, 9 predicted proteins | sample 530511 | NCBI WGS metagenome assembly CEQD01 (sample SAMEA2620230, study PRJEB7988) | marine metagenome | biome: marine biome (ENVO:00000447); feature: surface water layer (ENVO:00002042); material: "saline water (ENVO:00002010), including plankton (ENVO:xxxxxxxx)" | depth 5 m | reverse complement strand
TCTGCTATAAAACAGAACTGTATCATTTGGAATATCGTGGTTTGGTGCTTCCGCAACTCTTAAAACTTGGCCTTTAGTTCCGACAGGTAATCTAGTATTTGTTGCGTTATCTTTATCTCTTACTACTAAATCTCCAGATGTAGTTAAAACATTGTTAGCTGGTGCTGGTGTTAACAACATCCAATCAGGTGAGCCATCATATGGTGCTGGCTTCTGCTGTATTGTCTGGTTATAGTTTCCTCCCCCTGCTGTACATACAAATGTCTGGTTATTATATGTAATTACATCCCCTTTGTAATAAGTTAAAGTTGCACTAAATCCACTCTTAAACGCTAGTCCTGTCTGCATATACTCAAACGATGATGTAGCATCTTTTGGAGTCGAAGTATTAGTAGCGTTTAAATCTGCAATACATATAAAAGTTGAGCCATCATACTCAACAACGTCATCTTTTTCGTATGCCGTTTGCGTAGTCCAAGTACCCTTCCAAGTAAACTTGAGTTTTCCTAAATCAATTTGTGCCATAATTAAAGTAGTTCAAGAATTAAATGCCCATTACTGTTAATGGAAAACTTAGGAGCATTTGGAGCCGTAGTGGATAAAACATCTTCGCCTAAAAAATAGGCATGACTGCCTCCATTTTGTACGAAATCCTCTGCTTTGTAAATAGCTGTTTCGTTAGCTAAATTATAGACCATCCTTAAAGTTGCGTCAGCCAGCTTTTGAAAACCTACAAATACTGATCTACGAGCTAAATTAGTTGCCGTAATTGCCGAGTTCGATGCACTAATTTTAAAAGTTTCGGCTTCATCCCTAAAGACTTTAGTTTCATCCCTAAAATCTTCAGCCTCGTCTGCCGATTGGGCTGCTGCGTTTTGGGCCGTATTTGCTGTAGATATACCTTGATTAAGTTGTAATAAATTAACTGCGTCTGTATCTTGTGTTCCTGTTTCTACGTTAGTTAATTTTTTACCACCAGCATTAAAGTCTCCGACCATAGGTACAGAGCCATCTGTCTTAAGAAAACCAGCAATATTGTCATCTACATATTTTTTAGTTGTAGCGTCTTGCGGATTTGAAGGGTCTTGAACATTAATTATTGGGTTATTACTTGCATCTAATCCTAGAGGTGTGAAGTTAATACCAGCATCTGTATCATCTTTCGCTTCTTGTAATCCATACAGCAACTGCAATACAGCTGTATCGAGGTCAGCAGCTGTAAGAGTAGAGCCATCTACAAAGTCAACTAACGCATTAAGTAGTGGAGTTTCTCTACTAATAATTATTTCTACCCCTGTCTTTGGAGCTCCAGATGTTTCTTGCGTAGCTGTAGCTACTGAGCTAAGAGGAGTAAAAACAATAGTTGTATCGTTGATATAGGTAAAGTTTGTGTTCTGAACCTGATCGAGCGATACGACAATGTGGTCTTTTTTGACGTAAGGAAATGGTATCTGGAATTGTACTGTTTGACTGTCTCCAGTACCTTTAAATTGAGCGAAAGGCATAGCTAGGAATTAATAATTTCCCTCCATTCATTAAGACTAACACTTGCACCATAAATCGGTAGGCTATCTTTGTCTGCCTTTGCAATATTACGATTATTTAATTCATTTAATCCAAGACTTATAGACTTCTCATTTCTTAAATATTTTCTAATGTATATATCTTTTGCTTCTTTTTTATATTTTCTGGCTAAATCCATAATCAATCCTAACTTAGTTAACATTCTTTGATTAGATATTCTTTCTGGATGGTCATACCCTTGAGAAATTGAAGTAGAAACAAGATTAGGGTCAATATCTCTAGCTAAATAATAATCTTGGTTTTGTGTAATTAAATAATATAATGCTTCAGAGAATGTCATTTTTCTTCCTGTGTTATAAGGGTCTAACTTAACTTCTGTCGCAAATATTTCTTTCATCTTATTAAATTCAACATCATCTAATTGATCGCCTTTTGCATTGCTTAGAATATTTCTGGTTATAAATCTTGGATATGCACCTTTACCATGCAGTCTATTTAGTTCTGTATAAATCGTACCTTCAACTCCAAAGTCTTTTTGCTGAGTAGGTCGGAATGTTGTCATAGGATTAAGCATTGCTATTGCTCCTCTTATTATTGGATTCTTTATAGACTCATACTGGAAAGGTAAGGCATAAGTTTTTGGCATACCCATGATTTCATCAATCTCAGGTTCGTATAGGTAATTAAAAAACGGAACATCTTTTAATATTCCATTCATTGTATTTTCGACAAATCCCCATATAGGAGTTTCGCTATGTGGTGCAACTCTTCTGTTATTATCCATTCCCTGCCTAAAGTTTCTTAAAAACTGTGGGTTAAATCCAGCTAATTTTTTACTCATAAAGTTACCTAACGCACTTTTCTTGCCACTTGTAATATTAGTTAAGGCCTTATCTCCAGCACCAAATTCTCTTATAAGCATGTTGATGTCATTTAATGGTTTAAAAATATTCTTATCTAATTGTCCAGTTAATGTTGTAAACATAGTTCCACCTAAAGCGTTCATATGTCTAAGAATATGTGCTGACATAAGAACTGCGACATCTTGTATCTCCTGTATCTTGTCGTCTTTATTGACTTTTTCATCGCTAGGTATAGCCATAGCGTCTGTATAATCCAAAGACGTATATTGTTCTATTGGCATAGTTTCTAGCATGTCTTTGTATGTAGCAGCTACAGATAGCAAAGTTCCAAATGTATCAAACGCTTCAAGGTTAAACCATTCTGAAAAATCACCATCAAACTTTCTAAAACGAATAGACCAAGGTGGCCTTTTCTGGTCTAACATTAACTGCCTTCTCTTCCTGTTAAAGCCATAACCTCCAGTAACTTCTATAGCTCCAGAACCTATAAGACCAATACCAGCACTCATAACCATACTGCCTACAACTAATTCACCGATAGCATTTTCTCTAACAAATAAATCTTCAGAGTTAATATCTCTCCAGTAACTATCAACAAAACTATTACCTACAGGTAACATCCTTAATAAACCTTTGACTATGTTTAAAGGAGTTCTGTTTACAGGGAAAATTAAACCAACAGGAGGAACATTTGTAGTGGCCATATTTACTGCCTGAGACAATATGTTTATTGGGCCTGTCTGAAGACTTGTTACTTTATTACCACCTCTGGAGAAAGTTCCTAAAGGAGTTTTCTCTTGTGCTCCAGCTGGTAATAAATCGTTAGCTTGTTTAGTTTGTCTCCGACCTGATACTGGATTATCTAATGCTAAATAATTATCTATAAATTCTATTCTTTCCATAGGGTCAGTAATACCTTTTTCCTTTGCTCTTCTTAAGGCATATTCTCTTGTTCTTTTTTTCTTAGATACGTTTATATCATCTGTAAAAGCTAGATAATTTGCTGTATCTCGCATGTATTCAGAATCAAAATAACCTCCTTTTACTACATCGCCATTTGCCATTTGTACATCAACCATAGATTTTCTGGTCAATTCTTGTGCTTCTTTCATAGCCTCGTGAACGACTTTAGGGTCAGTAATATCTACCCCAGCTAAAAATCTATCTAATAAAATATTCTCAGCATGTCTTATATTTTCTTGAGCAATAACTGTACCAGTACTTATTAAGGTATCTAAAGAAGAGAATGTCCTACTACTAAAATTACCAACTATACTTCCTACTCTGTGCATAAATAATTTTAAAGTTGAATTATTTGGGTCTAACCACCATTCATTACCTTTTGGTACTTCAGTTATTTTTCTTGTAGCTGGTGTATATTCTTTAGGTAAATTCATCTGCTCTTCTACAGCAAACCTTTTTACTTTCTTTGAACCAGCTATCGAGTTTTCAAATTGACCTTTACCTATATTTCCAAAATTCATATCATGCTTAAAGGCCATTCGGGCTAGGTACAAAGCATTACCTAATTGTGCATCTGCCATCATTTGTGCTTGTAAGCCTTGCAATGCACTACGCACTTGCACCATAGCCTGTTCAGTATTGTTTAATTTGTTTTTACCTAACCTTGCTACAACTTCTGCTCCTATTTGTTTTTGTATAGGCATTAATCTAGCTCTTAAGGATGTACCAACCATGACTCTAGTGAAAGTTGGAATACCCAAGAAGATCATATTCCTAAAGAAATCAACAACGCCTTCACCTCTCATACCTCCAGAACCTAATTCATCTAATGATTTATTGATTTGTCGTAAAATTTTAGCTCCATGATCTGGGTCGGTTATATATGGATTAATGTCAGCAAGTATTTGTAGTATTTGTCTTGCCTCACCATTTGGTTTGCCATCAAATATACTTTCGTATGCGTCTTCATTCATAACTTTTTTAAGAATGTTTTGACCTTGTGCTAGTGCATTTTCAAAACTTTCTTGATTTAATCCAATAGGCTGTCTTGCTTCTGGTATAATTTCTGCCTTGCTATTAATAACAGAGTTAGCTCTATTTATATCAGGAATATAAATAATATCGTTTTCTAATCCAACATCTACACCTCTTATTCTTATTCCATCTACACCCATTTTTCTAACAAATTTCTCTATAGCCTCTTTTTGATATGCACTTAATGTATTTTTATAGTTAACATTGACTTTCATTTCTGCAAGTATTTGTTTAACAGTAACTCCAGCCTCAACTAGATCGACTATATCTGTTTCTTTTAAACTACCTAGCAATGTCTTGTCTGTTGCACTTTCTATACTTGGCTCTGCCGAAGTAAAGTATGCTCCATTACCAAGCCCCTGATCTACTTCAGTTAATCCTTTTTCAATAGCATTATCTATAGATTTACTTTCACCTGTAATTTTTATATCTGCATCTGGAGGCATAATATTAAGCTGCATTTTTTCTCCACGAATAGTAACCTCACGACCCATTAATCTAAATCTTTGTCCACTTACTCTGCCCCACTTGGCATAAGCATCATTTAATTTTGCAGCATCTTCAAATGTAGATATTAATAATTGAGCATTTTGTGGGGAAGGATTCTTATTGTAATTAGTTGCTGCCATAGAGAACATGTCGTTATTGCCATCCCTTAAAAACTTGACTGCCATAGCAGAAACAAAATCTTTTTGTGCTATAACATCGCCCTTCTGTGCTTTCTTGAAAATCTTAATCATTTCATCTGCATTGCCATCTATTTCAGTTATTAACTGTCCAGCCATCTTTGTTATTTCAGCTAACTGTATTGCTGGTAACTCTGGAAACTCTGCATTTTCTTTTAACACACTTTCAAAAATTCCATCCATTGCTTGGTTAATAGTTTTATTAGCAGCTATAAAACTTTTATTAGTGGTAGGAATATAGTATTTAGTAGAAACGCCAGCCTTTTGCCACTTTCTATTTACTAAAGGTCGTCTTACGTTAGACATCATTTGCTCAATACTTATAGTTCCTTCGTTTAATGCCTCGAGATTATCTTGGAATAAATTAGATAATTCAGCTGCATCCATTTCAAAGCTGGTTTCTTCAATAGAGTTATTTCTAAACTTTGCTCCTTCTGGAGTCATACCTCTAGCTTGAATTTTACCCTCAAAAGAATCGTCAAATAAATCTTTCCAAGTTCTAAATCCTTTTCCTGTTAAAAAGTTTTTAACTCTTGTAACCATGTCGCTAAATTTCTCTAATACTTTTTCCCATTTACCAGCTTTACCCTCATATATCGCTCTCACTTCTTTATAACCAGAGGCAGAAATGGCAACTATTTCTTCAAAGCCCATAGCTTTGTGACCATTTATGCCCATAATTTTATCGTGCATCCTTGGTTTAACTAAAGCTGCTAACCTTCTTAAAGTAGGCTCTGCACTCTTTAATAAAAGATGCTCTTGCTTAGTAAAATATCTTTGGAATAATCTGTGGAACGCTTCGTGATATGCAGTTTGAGATAAAGCACTAAAGCTGGCAAAGTCTTGTCCATGTATCATTGATAAAACAATTAAGTCTTTCATAGGGTCTTGACCAGCCTTATAAAAACCTCTTGCTTGTATTTTTGTTCCTACTGGCACTCCATACTGTTTAGAACTCTTAGCACCATGTACAGCTGTTATTGGGTCTGCAACTAATTTAAAATCTATACCAGATATTTTTTCTATCTCTTGCATCAAACCTACAAGTTGATGTCTTGCATAATCTGTAAAAGCAAAATAAACTTCATCATCTGCTAAATTACCGCCTTCGTCTTCAATGCTAAAATCTGGTTCTCTTGTACCAAATTCATCTGGTTTCTTAGGATTATTTATATCTTGATATTCTTTATATATTTTTTCGTCTAATTTCTTTTTAGCTTCGTTTACTCTGCCAGCAATAATATCTTCTGGGTCAATATTGTATTCATACTTGCCAGCAATATTATCCATACCCCTGTCATAGTCTTGTACAATTTTTAATAATTTGGATGAAAAATATTGTTCTGGAGGTTCAATAGTAAAGTTACCAGCTTTTAATTCCTCAATAATTTCTTTATAACGAGTCATTATCTGATTATTTGTTAATCCTAAATCTTCTAATAAATCAACATATTTAAAATGTGATTTACTTTTTTTCGATGTACCATTTGCTATTTGTTTTGCAACTGTATAAATGGCTATATCTAAGTCATTTACAAAATTAATAACTTCATTGTTATATCTTGGTGCTGGTTTGCCAAAGTAAAACTTACTATAACGACCTCCTTTTCCATCAACCAAACCTTCTAATTGTGCTCCATAAGTTGCAAAGGTAAAGTTATCTATATGATGTGGTTCTGTTAATACATAACCTTTTACAGTTCTATATTTTGCCATTCCGAAACCATTTTCTGCATTATCTTTGTGGTACTCTATTTTCTCTTTAAGCTCTAATTCTTCTTTTCTCTGCTCTGCCTCTACTTCTTTTACTATTTCTTTTTCTTTTTCGTTGTATTTTTCTGGGCTACGCTTTCTGTTTTCTAATTCATTCTTAGCGTTCATGTGGCCATTATGTAGCTCTAATCTGTTATCTACAAATTTGGCTGCCTCTTCTCTAGCCTTATCTCTAGCTGCTAATAATTTTTCAAATGCTGCTTCGCCTTTGCCACTAGGGTTATCTTTAAAGAGTTTACCTTGCACTCCCTTACCTTCCATCATTTCCATAAGTTGTTTATCTAACTCTTTTTCTATCGCTTCTGCCTTTTCGTACTTTGCTCTTTTAGTTTGTATATTTTTTATTTGCTGTTGAGTTAGTTTATATTTTTCAGTTCTTTTAACTGCGTCTTCTAGCTCAAAATTACTTAACTCTGATACTGTCTTTCTATCCTGTAATCTCTCAGCAATAACTGAATCTCTTGGTTTTATACCCATAGTCTCTTCAAAAAGATATGGGAATACTCTTGCTTTAGGATTAGTAACTAAAGGTGGCAATGCCTTACCATCTATATTGCTAGGATTATTTGTTACTTTACCTTTATTCTTTAATTGTTTCTCTATATTTAATTGTTGATCTTCGCTCAAAGATTCTGTTGCTTCTTTAAACTTAGGTTCATTTTTTAAACCTTGTATATCTTGATCGTTAAAAGTAGTTTTATTCCTCTCATTAACTATTAGCTGTTGTTTTGCAAGATGTTCTTTGTCAACTTCTTGTGCTATTTCAACAACTTCTGAACCCTTGAACAATGGACTGCCTTCCATCTGCATAGCGTCTTGGATTCTATCTAGATTGTCAGCTACTATTTTTGCTGGATTACCTTTCTTTTCAATAAGTCCAGCTAGTTCTTTTATTATTTGTGTTGTTTCTCCTCCAGAGGCAGCTACGGCATTGAACAGGTCAACGGCTTGCGAGGCCTCAAGTACTGCATTTTGCGTATTCTCTAAATTAATTCTATTGCCAGCTACTGTTTCTACTCCAGCTTTTTTATCTAGTGTGCCTACATTCTTAAGTGTTGTAAGTTTTTTTCTTAATTGCGATCTAATCTGCGATCTTATTTTTAATAAATTTTGTGTATTTGTTGATTTAAAATATTGAGCCATTGTAGGCAAGAAACCATCACCTTCTTGTGGTACGACTTCTGTGGCCTCTCGGGCCATTTGGATTGCCTCTTTAATTGTATCTATTGAAGGATTCTTCTTATCAATAGCTTTATAAACATCACCGATAGCAGTAGGAGAAATTTTTTCCGACCCATAAGCTAAAGCCTTTTCTAATCCAATATCACCAGATATTAATTTACTAAACATAAAGTCAGGCAGCCTTGCAAGTTGCCGACCTTGGATTACTAATTTCTTTTTAGGGTTCATACCCATTTCTATTAATGGTTTTAAACCTCTAGCTTTTATTACCTTTGCAGCATCTATAGGGGCAATAGCTCCTTGCTGTGTAAAATTAAGTTGATTAATGTTAATAATTGCAGCTTCGGCCTTGGCATCTTCTACATTTAAGGCCTCGATCATTTGTACATTAACTTCTGGAGCTCCTGATCTTTTAGCTAAATCAATTCTGTTGTGGCCATCAATTACATATATTCTTCCAGCCTCACCTAGCTCACCAGCTTTATCTGTCCATACACTTATCAAGCCAGCAAACTTAGGGTCATAGCTGGACTCTTCTGCTAAAGAACCACTTACTCCTCTTGGGTTTAATTTACCTGATTCTTTAACTTGAAATACATCTGGTCTTATAACAATGTCGTTAGGATTTACAGCTGTAATTTGTTTTGGTGTTTTAAAATTAACTCCCTGTCCTAGCCCTAATTTATTGTTTGTATTTATATCAGTAGTAGGTCTTATGCTTTGATTAATAATTACTTTTTCTGTTAATTTATCCTCAGATACAGCAGCTTTTTTAATTTTTTCAGTCCAATTTTTCTTTTCAGTTTCAAGTCGTGTTTCTAATTCTTTTATTTTTTTCTTTGCAACTACTAACTCTTCCTCGTTTTTCTTAAGTTGTATATCGTTTACTTCTATATTAGTTACTTCTTTATTTTTTACTTCTAAATCTTTTACTTGTTTTGTTGCTTTATCTAAATCAATAAAAGTAGAATGTAATTTCTCTGTAAATTTTTTAACAATACTTGTATCAAAAACATAATTTACAAATGCCTCCATCATGTCGCCTTCGGCATCATCCATATATTTTTTAGCTTCTTGAACGTAATAGTTATAACTAAGTTTATTTCTGTTCGGCCCTTTAAATTGATTTGCTCTTTTTTGTATGCCACCCATTAAATCAGGCATTGCATTTTTGAAAGCATCTTTATTTCCTTCTCTAAAGTACTGAGAAAAAGCAGTTATAATTGGTTCTCTTATTGGTTTAGTGCCAACACCAATAGAGCCTATACCCATTCCAAATAATGGCCCTAATATAAATTCCGAAACTATCATTGATTTTATTTTTGCTTCAAAGAAACTATCATCTGCTCTTTTTTCATAATCCAACCAATCGGGCAAGATAGCATCCATTCCATAATCCTGATAAGGATTACCAACTACTGCTTCAGCTATTGCACTTGCACCAGCACCCTTAATAGATTCCTTCGCTCCAAATTTAATAAGAGTTTTAGTAGTAGCACCAACCTTACCACTTAAAATATTTTTAGATACAAGGTTATAAAATGATCTGAACTGTGGGCTAGATGCCTTCGCCTTCATTAAAACTTTTTTAGCTAAAACAACTTCAGCTGAAGGAGTAGGTTCGGCCATCGCTGCTGCGACTATACTGAAAAATGGTAAGCCGTCACCAAGAAAATTAGTTACTCCATCTGCAAACCATCTGCCTGTATCTCTCTCAGGATAACCGCCACTTAGTTCGACCAAAGAAGGTAAACCATACAGTCCATAATCGACACCATTCATTCTGTCTTGGGCAGATAAGGCATCAAACTGTGCGTAATTATTTATTTTTCCACGATCTGAAAGCGTTGCATCGAGAAGGCTCATTTTGTTTTCTGAGTTCTCACCAAAACCTAACTCGTCAAAAAATTCTGCAAAACTTTTATTCTTTATTCCTTCTTTAATTGCTTTCAATCCAAGAGTCGTACTACTTACTACGTCACCTGTAAGAATTTCTGATATATAAGCTGGCATATCTGCCCTACCTAAATCTTGAGTAGTATTAAATAAATTCTGAGCAAAACCAATACCAGCCCTATCTGTCATTCTTAAAAAATCACCAAGGCTATTTCTCCAATGAACCTTACCTTTTAGATGTTCTGGAGAATATTCAATACCAAAAAAATTAGACCTTTCTTTTGTCGCTATGTCGCCTGTTCCAGATGCTATTGCCTTATAGTAATTTTCCTTTTGGTCTTCTATAGAAATTAAAGTATCGTCTGACTGAATATTTAACTGGTCATTGTTAACTTCTTCTATCTTCTCCTTTTTTATTTCAGTCGTATTTTTTCTTTTCTGTCTTGTATCTCTTTTATATTCGGGTACATAATTAAATTTAAATTCACCTTCCTCCTCCTCGTCATCATTATCATCTTCAACAACAGCTGACGTAATAAGTTCTGTTTCTTCCATTTACAGCCTTTTGTAATATCCTAATGATACATTATTTATCTTCTTCTTCAACGTCAACTCCTTTCTTTTCCCATAGTATTCTTCGCTCTTCTTTGGTTAAACCTTGGAACTTTAATAATGTAGATTTAAAGAATTTTTTTGGTGGGATACCCAACTTATTAACTTCTTGTAGAAAAAAGTCAACTGTATCAATACCATGAAATTCTAAATTCTTTTCAATAATATCCCATTCCTCCCCTATATCTTCTCCAGACATCCATTTAACTATCAATCCATCCGAAAAATCTTTATTAAATAAAACTTCTTTTCTAAAAACAGGTCGAGAGTATTTGTTTACATAAACTAAGAAATTTCTTTTACCAGATGGTTCATCTACAAAAATGCCGTCTGCATCTATTCCACCTTTTTTTGTATCTTTAAAAAAGTTTTTAATAGCTTTATTAGTTTTAGTAAATCCATAAACAGGATTTCTGTTTTTTGTTTTTCTATCTGGAATAAAATCACCATTATTCCATCTGGCGTTGATAGTGTCTGTCACATAGTTTTGTCTGCCTTCTCTATCGTTAGGAAAAAGTTTATTAGCTTCTTCAACTATTTCCTCAACATCACGCTGTATCTGTAATTCATGTGTGTTATATACAGAATCCTTGTTATAATCTTCTGTTCTGCCTTCTGCATATTCATTATGCAAAGTTTTAATTTGGTCAATACCAACCTTAAGTAAACTTTTATTAGTTGCAGTTTGAAATTTATTAACCCTTTCAAGTACTGGAGTTAAGTCTTTTGTTGCTTTATTTATTGGATAACTTGACTCAAACATAGTAACTCTGTCATTAAAATCATCCATTAAGCTGTCATCACCAGCAGCAATCTTGTGACTCATTTTGATTAAAACAGATAGCTCCTCTTCGTAATCACTAGCTAATAAATTATTTTCTACGTTTGTTATGGATTTGTTGTAAGCCTGATTTATATAGTCAAGCATTTTTGGATTATCTTTAAATTTTTCTGTTAGTTCTTGTTTTCTTGTTTTTAATGCAGTTATATACGCTGCAACATGCTCATTACCATAAGCACTATCAAGCTGGCCATCTATAATAAGCTCCATAAAACTTTTGCCATTTTGAGTTTTATCAGTAAGAACGCTACCAAATTCTGTTTCAAAGCCAGCAATATTACCCAATTCTATTTTGTCTTTAGTATCTAGTTGTTTTTTTATGGTATTTCCAATGATTATATTTAGCTGATCTTTACCTCCTATCTGTTCAACCAGCATTTGTTTTTTGTTTATCTGGTTATTTTTTTTAAATCTGCCACTTAATGGGCCCATCATTAATGGATGAACTGCATTTTCTGTGCCTAAATCTTTTCCTAAAAATATTTCGTTAACTATATCTTCTACGTTTGCGTCAGGGTTATCTCCTAAATAAAATTCCAATTTAGATACTATAGTTTTGACGAAAGCTAGTTTTTCTTCTTTAGTAAATAAATGAGTATTATTTATAAATTCTAAAGTTTCTTGCATTTCAGTATTGAAAGCAGCGACAGAAAATCCATTCTCAGCATTAATAAGCAAAGGTATTTTTTCGTCTAATAAATTATTGCTACTTATTAATATTTTGTTTTTAGTAAGGTCTGCATATATTCCTTCTTGTTTATATCTATCCTGTGCAAGTATGTTTGAAATTGTGCCAGATACATTGTTATGTTCAAAAGTACTTAAATCTACTCCACCATATACATACTTATTAAAAGCCTCAACATATCTAGAGTCTGAAGGGTCTAGTTCAGATACTCTTATTTCTTTAAGTTCTGCATTTTTATCTGTAATCCCACCTTCTAAATTAGTATCAGGAACCATTATGTCCTTCTTTGCATAAGTCCAGTTATAGGCTCTGTTTAAAACAATATTTTTATTTGTAGTTGATAATAAAACATTTTTAAAATTTCTATTATTAGTTATCTGATTCTTTAGTTTCTGTAAATCTAAAATCTCATTTTTATCGTCATCTGTTTTTACTTCTTTATTTGTTAGTGCCTCTATTCTTAAATCAATTTTACTTATGTAACCATTTAAATCTTTTACTGGTTGTGTAGGGTCGCCAAATTCAGTAAATACTGAAAACGCTTGATTCTCATATTTTTTTAAATCTGCGTCTATTTTTTTAGAATAAGCACTACCAAAGTTTGTAACAGTCTGAGCGAAAGTATTTAAGGCGGTTGCATAGTTGCCAGCATCTTCTGGAGTAGCATCTTCTATAATTCCCCTCATGCTTGGTAATTCAAGCTGGGGTATTTTTGTTAATGCAGCTGGTGTTACAGCTGTTTCTCCAAACCATCTGGCGTTAGTAAGTTTAGGTTCTTCTATTTTTGTACTACCAACAACTGGTGGTACATTGACACCATCTAGTGATATTTGTTTAGCAACATTACCTCCCCCTTTTTTCTTGGGGTCTTCGTTTTTTCCAAGACTTAAACCTTTAGTTGATGCTGCCATTTACCTTTTTGCTAATTTCCAATCTTGCATGCCAGCAGCATTTAGCTGGCCATAAGTACTAAAGCCACCAACAACAGAACTAGCCATGCCTAGAGCATATGGCCCAAAACTAGGCTTCGGTATTTTAAGCGGTTTAACAGGGTCGAGATACGTTTTCTTCAGATACGTTGCAGTCTGGCCTCGCCTACTTGCCCGATTTGCCTGTGCATCGAGTCGCTGAGATTGAGTACCAGCCAAACTAAACGCAGTATTTCGATTCGTAATAAAGTCTGCTGCTGCTTGTGTGCGTTTTATATCCGCAATCAAAGTCCATGCGTTTGTTCCTAGTCCTCTTAATGCTGCAACTTCTCCTCTCTTTTCTAAATATGACCGACCCCTTGCAGTTTTTTCTTGTGCTGCTTGTTCTTGCTGCTGCATCTGATTCATAGTGATTCTGGTGCTATCTCTTTCATATTGCAAATCTGCTAAATAATTTGCATGCTGAATAGCATCATCATTCATTTGTTTCTTTACATCCTCAGTCATCCGATTGGACTGAGCCTGTAACATGCTGCTTTGATATTGTAAATTTTGCTGGGCGTTCTGATATGCAACATTTGTCTTGGCTTGTTGGTATTGCATATAGCTACCAGCTACACCTAAGACTCCTGAGATAACAGCTATAGGAATTGCACCACACATAGTTAGTTCTTTACAAATTCGTAAAAAGTTCGACCCTCTGCACCAAATGTAGCGTGTTTCTTGATGATTGAGAAACCCATCCACTTAATCCATTTTATATGAGTTTCGTTTCTTGCATCAACATAGTTGTACAACAATGGATAATTGCAATGAAATTTTTGTAATTCTATAGGTGAGTTACGCAAAAAAGCTCTTACGTCTTTATAGTCAGTTGTCATAGATTTATGTCCTAACATCCATATCCTTCCAACTTTAGGAGAGCAAGGCACGACTCCATACATACCCATAATATTGCCTTTTCTTCCCACCATAGTCATGCAAGGTTTACTTGCAAAAAAACAATAGAACAATGCTTCTTGTGGTGAAGAGCCAGAATAAGCTAAAACTTCTTCTTTGTCTTCTTGTCGCATATTTGCAGCGACATTTGTTACGTCAGACAATATTGACTTTCGCCAATGAAATTTGCCTATAGTCGTCTTGCTCTGGTGTGTAGCCATCCTTCCCACTCTGATGATTGAATACGACAGGGTAGTGGACTATCGCTTAAGATTTCGACCTTGGTGTCATTGTTGTGTGCCATTACTGGTACTTTAAATTTACCAGTTAAAAATGGTGCTTGACCTAACGCTGGAGGGTTTTGACCAACAATAAATCCATTATACGGATAAGTAAAAGCATTTCTACCCCTTGGAGTAACTCTTATTTTAAAAGCAGACGTATCATCAAAAACAAATGTCCAAGTTCTTATTTGTAGTCTTGGCCCTGCAACTACGGCCACACCACCACCAGTTGGCTGTTCTTTTAAATATGGCGTACTAAACTCGTAGGTCATGTCATATCTTTCTCCTATAAAGAATTTTGCGTTTGATAAATCACCTAATACAGTCATAGTTCCATTACCAGTAAATCCAGATTGCGTAGCTCCAGATAAAGTTTCTGCACTTGGAACTGTTACTTGACCATGTTGTATCGTATTGCCAGCAACATCCCTACCAACAACAACTTGTATTCCAGCTGTGGCAGTTGGATAAGGTAAAGAAATAATTGACTGAACACCAGCACCACCTTGGTTAATTACGTTGATATGGCACTTAGTTTCATCTATTTTTCTATCTAATAATATTTCTAAATTACTACCTTCATCTACTGATTCTGGTCGCAAAGAGCATTTTTCTAAGTAAACACCATCTGCATATTGTATTACAAAAAATACATCGCTATCTATAATTGATGCACCAAGTACTTCTTTGTCTCCTTTTACTTCCCAATACGACCAAGATGATTGCAGCTTCTGGTCTTCTTCATAAAAGAATTTATAGAAATAAATACGTTTAGGCTGGTCTTTACTGATAGCTATAACTGTTTCTTCTGATGCTGAACTAACCATACTGACTATATTTCTTGGAATATACCTTGGAACAGCTGACGATACTTCTTCTGATACTGGAACTGATGCTGTTACATCTGGAAGATAAAAGTCACGCAAACCGCTAAACTCTCCTTTAGGTATAGAGAAATAAACAGTTCGACCAACTGATATAGGGTCAACTGTTGGCTCGGTTTCATATGTCGTAATAGCTGTTATTGTTGCAGTCTTAGGAGTTAACGCACCACCAATAGTTGAAGCACCAGCGTCTAGTCTAAACTGACCATGCCGACTAAATAGCAATAGTGTATTTGCAAAGGCCAAGCTGGAAGTTAAAAAATGTATTTCTGTTCCACCAGTAACAAGATCAATAGGGTCACTATCTACAATCGTTTGTACTGTTTCTGGAAAAAATCTATCGTAACTATCAGCAGCACTCATTAAAACATTTTCGTCTGCTAGTAATACAAGTCTATTTCTAAAAGTATTTATATTATTAATTGTAGTTCCGACAAAGGTAGGAGTAGGAGCAGTTAATAAATCTCCAGCTATTCTTGGCGACCAATCAAATTGTTTAAACTCGAAAGTACTTGTAGCTGCATCCCGAACTAAAACGTAAGGCATAGTAGCTTTATTAAATTTAAAAGGTTCTAGTGGGCCAACTGTTTCTCTCCAGATGCCAAAACCAAATGCTGTATTGTTGCTAGTTTCAAATTTAACGTAGTAATCATCTAGTCCTGTTGTTTTAGTACCTTGCACTTTAACGATAAAATCTTTTTCGCATAATGTTGGCAAATCACTAATTGTATCTATAGCTCCTCGAATAGCTTTTGTATAAGTACCAGATTTAGAGTCAGTACTTTCTATAGTAAATTCTGTATCGTCATTTTTTTCTATTCTTATAATGTACTGGTCAACAGTAAAAGTCCAACCACTAGGTAATTGACTTATTAACTGATTAGTTAAATCAGATGCAATAGTATTTGAGTTAGGTACTGTACCTCCAGCTGAAGCAGTTTGGTGAGTTGCCGTAGCCAAAGTTGTAGTACCAGCTGCATCTTTTATCTTTACCTCATATCTTGTGTCATAGTCAGCAGCTTTTATAAAAATAATTCCTTTGCGTGATACATCTGGAGACAATTCATTGAACCTACAAGTTCCGCTAGTATCTAAACTTGAAGCTCCAACTAACGTGAAGTTGTCATCATCTACTTTAGTTACGTCATAAGTTCCATCTGGAGTAGTACCAGTTTCAAAATCTATTTGTATTTTTACGCCTGTTTCTAGTCCATGTGCATTTGAGTTAACAGTTATTATAGTTCCAGCTGCTGGCGGTGTTGCCCCATCGTTTTGCGTATAAGTTCCAGCGTGATCCATTGTTACTACTTTTTCTCTGTTAACGATGAACGTGTAGTCGGCAACTGAGGCAATTCTGAATCTATCTGAAGGGTTAGCAGTATTAGAAATATCTAAATAATCAGTTCCGTTAGGGCAGTTTACTGTCTGAACAGAACCATCTAAATTAAATACATCTATAGCTCCATCCCTAATCATTATTAAATACTGAATAGTTCCATCCCGATCAACAATATCTACAAATGGTCTACCTGTTCCAGCTGCACCAGAAAGTAATTTAGATATGTGATTAAAAGGTGGGCGTTTAGTTAAACCTTCAACTGGTGATGACAAACAATTTATAACTGATTCGGCCTGAGAGGCCAATCGCAAAGCCGAGGGTTGCTGACTAACCCCATTAATCATATTGGGAATAGTACTACTTATTAATCCCATTAGCTTCTAGGTAATACAGATATAGGATTAAAGCCTTTTACTGGATAATTTCTCTTAGCGTTACCTCTTAACATACTATGTTCACTTAAGGTTGTTTCTTCTTCCATGAACTGAGCTCTAGTTTCTTGCTCTAATATTATATTTATCTCTGTCAAATCTTTACTACCAATCATAGACTCTTGTAATTCCCTACCAGTTTTAGTCATTATGTAAACTCTTGCATGTTCTGGTAGATCATCCCAATCAAGAATAATAGTTAAATCTGCTTTTATATTTTCTGTGAAGACATAAGTATTATTCTTTCTATCATATAATTTTTGACCACGTTGAACTACGTCATAGTCAGGATAATCGTAAGGGTCAACTACCACTCTGCTTATATTATCACCAACAGATATATGGTTCGTTGTAGAATCTCGAACTAAACTTACTTGATAATCAGTATTAAATGACCATCCTTCTGTTTGTACTTTACGGCTAACACTATTAATAGTTGTCTCAGCTAAGTTACCTAAACCAAACAAGCCTTGCAGAGAGTTAAGAGGTGCTTCCCCCATCATCTGTAAGGCTTTGTTTACTGCTTCAAGTTTTGTGGTTCTAGCGAGTACCATTTACTTTCCTTTTTTTGGTGGTCTTCCTTTTTTAGTTCCGTAAGTTCCTTTGCCAGAGGGGGCCATAATAGTAGGGGGGTAAGTTTCCCCCCTATATTAGCTACTTATGAGTTGCTTGCATATACCTCAATAGCACAGTCTGGTCTTAAAACACCAGTACCATGAGCCATTGAACCAACCATAAATGTACCTTGCCATAATGCAGAAACATCATTTCCTGTTTGCTGCATCTTCAAGTCCATTAACTTAACAGTACCGACTGCATCTGGAGTAAATGCAAGACCGATATTGTCTCTATAGTCAGCATGATATGTGTTGTTCTCACCAGTTACCGCAGTTCTATTAGCTTTAGGTAAGTGATTAGATTTGATGATATTAATACCAGCAACCTTAAGAACTGTTCCTTCTGCATATGCTCCAGAACCGCCCCAATCTCTGTTAAGAACATCAGTTGTCTGAGCTAACTTGTAGTAATTTGCTGGGTCAAGAGCAAAATATCTGTTGTCTTCTGGAATGTTGTTAACATCGAATGTTTCAGCAACAGTCCAAAGAGCAGTAACTAAGTCAGCACCAGTAACGGCAGATACGGCAGCAGCCGTGTTTGCAGTACCAGACTTAAGAATCTTAACTCTTGTACCACCAGCCAAATCTGTGTTGAAGTTAGTGGCCGTTCTTGCAGCTTGGGCAATTACAGCAGCTACGTTCTGGTCAAAGCGATATGCTAAAGCATTTCCCATTTCGGTTGTATATCTTGACCTCACATCGTAGTGATTCTTAGCCTCTTCTATGTCGGCCAAAAATACCTGACTTACGAGCTTGTCATCAATATTTATGGTAGCTTCAGCATGCTTAATCGCTGAACCAGTAAGTTGTGTACCCACTTGATGATAGCTGGTACTAGCGAGTCCAATAATTGGAAATTGGGCTGATTTTCCAGACTGAATAGTCCGAACTGTATGTAATGACTCAAAGATTGTAGACTTACGGAAAGCTGATAGTACTTCCCCACTCCAGACCTTGAGAAAAAGATCGTCATAGCCAGTACCTGTATTGTTAACAAGTCCGAGCCTTGACGGAGTAAAGTTAGCCATCTAAGGATGAAATAAAATTTGCGTAACCGCCTCTTATCTCAGTTAGACTAATACCTCGCAAGGATGCTATCTCGAAAGAATAAGTGTAAGGTTATAACAATACTATCAAAAAATGAACGAATATCTACCGCAACTGCCAGAAATAAACGTATTAATACCACCTAAAACAAATTTTTATCCACCTGTGGCCGAAATTCCTTATCTAGACCCTGTACTCCTTCCATCTTTGGAACAGGTAGAGTCGGGTTTGGGAGATCAGGGAGACTCTGCAACTTCTGAAGACGATAAAGCATCGTCAACGGAGGGAGTGCAACAATTAAAACCAGAGATAATACAGAACACCCTGCCAACCACCACAGAAATTTTACCAAGTGAAGACGCTATAGCTACGTTTAATATACCATTTTTTGGTGAAATGCCTATCCCTGCTCCAGAGGTGATTGCATCGAGCGTAATAGCATCAGGTGTAAGTGCCACGGCTGCCGTTACAGGTTCAATAATTTTGCAAAGCGTTATAAATCAATTAAAGAAAGTAATGACAAAAATATTTAAGAAAGTTCTTAAAAAAGAAGTCACAAATGTAAAGGAAAAGATGGATAATAATAAAGGTAGCTAGAGTTCACATACCTGTACTATGTGGTGTCTAAACTAGCTACTTAAATTTTTCGGGATTAGCTTTTACATAACTTCGTATATTGATGACATCTGCACATATGTATGCGTATTTAGAAGCAGGGTTAATCATGTATCCTGATGCGTGAAGCTGCTGACATTTCAGAATACGAACTAAATGTTTATCGTGTAATTGCTTGTCTAATTCTTCTTCAGCTAATTTTAGTTTTACTTTTGATAGTTCGTTACAAGTTTTATTATCTCCAAGTGGTATCATAAAGCTCATTTGTACACCCCAACCTTCATTTATGGAATATGTCTCTTCGCCTTGAGCATCATTTCCTGTATAAAAAGGAGTGATTGCCATAGTAGGTTGACTGCAAACTAAAGAACCAAATTGTTGTTTACCTGTCATTCCATTATTGATATTCATATTCTGATTAATTATTGATGAGTTCCCTATAGCATTTGGTTGAGCCTGTACGTTAGTATCGCCTTCGGCTCTTACTTTACTGGCTAAAGACAGACAAAGAAGTAATAACGCTAGTGGTGTTAATCGTGTC
>CEQD01020266.1_pt1 | contig 20216 bp, 12 predicted proteins | sample 530511 | NCBI WGS metagenome assembly CEQD01 (sample SAMEA2620230, study PRJEB7988) | marine metagenome | biome: marine biome (ENVO:00000447); feature: surface water layer (ENVO:00002042); material: "saline water (ENVO:00002010), including plankton (ENVO:xxxxxxxx)" | depth 5 m | reverse complement strand
CGTGCAGCCTGACGTTGTTTACGTGCTTCTTGTTCCCAAATTTTGAAGCGATCGTATGTTCCAGCACGGCAGTACAAGCGCATGTAGCTGATTAATTCCTCACGCTGTTCTCTCATTCTTTCCAGCGCTTCAAACTCTTTCCATTGTTCCTCAGTGCTACCCGTCAACGCCAGTATCGGATTAGATTTCTTCTTGCGCACAGCTTCTTTGGCTTCTTCCTCTGCGCCAATAAACTTTCCGACAGCCGCTATTACGCTAGCTCCCTCTTTTCCGTTGGCGCAAGCGGTTTTTATTATGGAATACGCTGCGTTCGCTGCGCTTATGGCTTCGAGAATAGCGATGGTTATACCCTCTAATAAAAAGTTGAGTGAGGGTGAGTGTAAAAGTTAGTTTAGTTAATGCTTATACCCAATGGTATAGCTATGTCGTCCTTATCAAAGTTCGATTTTGATGCAAACAATTTTTGATTTATCATTCGTTACAAGGACTTCAGCATCAGCTTTTGCCATTTCGCAGACTTCTTGTTTTGTGTAGCTGCCAATATGATAGTGTTCAAACTCACTGCCGTTAGCGGCGCTTGTTGATAACTGCATCCAAAGTAAAACCCACATTATTTACCGTCCTTCCAAACTGTCCAAATTATAAGCAACGCAAGGATAACTAATAATATATCAATCCACATTAGCGTAGCCTATCTTCTGGCTCGAAAGCATCTGCCATTGCCTGATCCCCCTCAAAGGGGATCGTTCGATAGCCTTCGCTAGCTAACCAAGCTGTGTATAATTTATTGAAGTCGTCTAAGCGTAGGAAGACAACGCTATCGCCTGTCGCTTCTCTCGACTTGCGAGTTATGACAACGGGAATGTCGGTAGTCTTTGTGGTGCTAGCGTTAGTCTCAGCTTGCTTCAAAGCGTCACGCCAAGCTAGCTTTTCTACACGTTTGGCTTCAACGAATAAACCAGATGTGCCTGTAAGATCAGCCCCACCATTACCAAACCCAATAAACCCACCGCCAGATAGCGGCGCACGACTGCATTGTTTACCATTGTAAACCTTTTCATTTAAGTATGTGGCTAACTCTCTTTCGTAAGCATCGCCTTTTTGTTTCTGTCGATTTGCCATTTATAATTTACCGTTTGATGGTGCTAATGAAATTTTGATTTGGTTGCTAACTAAGTTACCGTTGGCGTAGTTAGCTTGGACAATGTTTTCATCCTCGAAGATGCCAATGTCTTCGCCTGTTTTACAGTTGTCACAAATGTATTGATTGATTGGTCGCTTCTTTGTGCTTTTACATTTTAAGCAAGGTCGGCCCCAAGTCTTAGGCCGTTGTTTATGATGGTACTTAGCACCATTAAATTCTTGTAATTCTAACCGAACAAGCATCCGTTTTAATGTGTCTACGCAAACGCCTATTTTTCTAGACATGGTTGCATAGGATAGTTGCAAATGGTTATCTTTCAAATACTTAACTTGCTCGGCCGTTAGTTGGATGGAGTGTCCCATAACTGCCTCAATTATTATTTATGTGGCATAATGGTAACATTAGTTATTAAAGTTAGTCAAATAGATAACTTACACACCAAACTCTGTTGACAAATTAGAAAAAGTTGGTACGCTCTAGGCGAACGAAGCAAGCGAAGAAGAGCATTACGCTTCGCGTTGCTCTTCTGGCAGCGTAGATGAAGCGAGCAGAGCGTACCACTTTATCAACGTCAGTAATAAAAGTTGTGTGAGTTAAATTATCACACACTATATGTTGTGTTATTCGTTGACATTTATTCATAAATGAATACAAATAAAGGTGCAAAGACGTCCTCCATTGTTTTTGCGTCCTCCCTTTCTTTCACGGGGCGTTCGGGTTAGGCTAAGACTGCAATGAACGCCCCATTTTTTTAAGCTTGCAAGTTAGTAACTTTCGTTGCAACATTAGTTTTTCTTAAATCCCTAGTCCATTCTCGAACAACCTCTAATGGTCTGTCGATTTCTCTACTGATTTCAAGATCATCTTTTGCAGATCGCATCTGCCCATCGTGGCCTTCATGTGGCTGAGCAAGATACCGTGCCAGTTTCTTAACACCCATCTTGCCAAACACACGGCTCGTAATAGTTGTTGGATTACTTGCAAAGCCAACATAATGATGTGTCTGGTGAGCGTCACTCCAATCACGAACCTTACCGTAACGTGCTTCAATAATAACGTCACACCTTTCGCCACCCTTTAGTCCAGCTTCATAGGCGTTCCATATAGAATGTGGTAATTCGTTATCATCAATACCACCACGCATTTCAGCAGTATCAGGATCACGAAAGACCTGTGTTATTTTAATCTGTGTTTCAAGAACGGTAAGCTGATTTGATGAACCAGCAAATGATCCAAACTTTTTGCTCTCGCTTGGTTTGTTACTGTGGTGAACTAATATCACAGTAATACCAGCGTTCCTTAAATCCAACGCCATCTGATTAATACGACCCCACTCTGACGCAGAATTTTCTTCTAACCCAACCCATGCGGATCGAACGGTATCAACACAAACAATATCAGGATCAGTTGTTTTAATCCATTCAGTCAGCAGCAACATACCGTTGTCACTTTTTAAATTCATCTGCTCTTCATTGTCGAACGGAGCGTAAACCATAAAGTTATCACCAGCATCACCAACGCTTCGCTTAGATCGGTCAAGAAAGTTTGTAATATTAGATCGACTGTTTTCTAAATCTAAGTACAACACCCTTGCTTGCGCACCAATTTCCCAAGGCCCAAATTCTTTTGCACCAGCAGCAACATGATACAAAGCGTTACGAATAAACATAGACTTACCATGACCCGAATAACCATGTACCTGTATGACAGTGCCGTCTAACGGTAACCAAGGGTCAATACAGTATTCCCTTGTACCTATCTGCGCTTCTAGTCTTTCGATGTCAGCAGTTGTGATCGGGCTGATTGTTGGCTTCGGCTTGTCAACAAGAACTTTTTTATAATCTGGATTTTTTCTTTCTTCTTCACGTTCGACCCGTTGGATCATCTGGTCTATCTTGGTATCGTCTAATCGCTCGACAAAGAAACGATCCATAAAGTCATATATATTAGCGTAAAGTGCGTCACCGTGCAGCCCCTGTCCAGCAGCCATACCTAGTGCTGTATATACACGGTGATCCCTAGCGTTACCGTCACCAGTTTGTAGCTTCCCAATCTTGTCAACTAAAAGCTTGGTGCTTTCCCAAATGTTAAGCTCAACTTTAAGCTGCGAAAGGTCAACACCTTTGAACTGGAACTCTTCGATACTTACAACGTTATTACCACCCAACCCTAGCGAATGACCGTATGGATATTCTGGCAATTCATCAAAGTCACAACCTTTGTGCCACGTATAGTTTGGCGTAGGTGGACAGACAATAACGCCACGATCAGCACGTAAATCCAAACCAGCAACTGCTGGCCAATCAATACCACTGCCGTCTGCCTTACCAACACGACTTCCAATCACTCCCCTACCCTTTGGGTAAGCGAAGTAAAAATGCTTACCTTTTTTACTGGTAACACTTATAGGTGTCCTAGTTAAGCCAAGCTTCTCTGCTTCTACAATTGCATCTTCATTGTCACAATCGACAACAATAATACCACTGTGTTCGCCTGTTATAATACAGACGTTATCATCTGTGTCTGTAAACCAAGCATCCACTTCTGCTTCTGTTGGCAGTTTAGTCTGATATTGTTTCCAACTAACTCTGGGATGTTTAGCCTTTGGGTGTATCGGTACGACACAAAGACCCTGCTCCAATAGTTCAAGCGCTGCTTCTCTTTTCTCTAGCACGTCGTTCCCCTTCTGTTATGTACTCATCTAAATCGAGCGCTGGATGCGCTTCTTTTATCTTCGCTAGATAAGTCGATGAAATGTAATCCCGATCCATCCACTGGTACGGAATAGTTCTGGTTATCCCTAGCTTCTGCGCCACACGAGACGCACCGCCAAGGTCACTTACAAGTCGTCGTATGTCGAACTTCATAAGCCTCTCCTTTTTTTATTTGACAAGTTGTATTAGATACATTAAAACACAGGTTAGTCAACTTTAAATTAAAAATTGAAAGAGAGGGCAAATTGAAAATCCAAAGGTTTAAGACCAACGACATGTCTGTCGCTGGTGTTACCAATACCTTAGTTGTTGGAGAATGGGGTACTGGTAAGACGACACAAGCACTTAATTATCAGAACACTTTTGGTAAGGGTTTGATATTAAGTGGTGAAAGTGGACTACAATCACTTATGAAAAGCGATATAGACTACATTCCTTTTGACGGTTTTGCGAAAGGGGATAGCCCGTTTCGTGAAATTATTAAATGGATCACTGCTAGCGATGAATATAAAAAAGAGAACTACCAATGGATCATGGTAGACAGTATGACTGAGTTATCTCAGTTGTGTATAAGAGAAGAGCAACAGCACTTTGAAGCTGAGAGCGGAAACCCACAGGACATGAGGGCTTGGGGTCAATATAACCGTAAGATGCTAGCGGCAGCAAAGATGTTGCGCGATCTTCCAATACATACTTGTTTAACGTCGCTGCAAAAGAGTGACAAAGACGACAATGGTGTTACTCGTTACATACCGTTGGTCGAAGGCAGTACGATCAGAGAGAACCTTCCTGGTTTGTACGACAATGTATTCTTTCTTGTTCGCAAAGATGTGCAGCAAGGCGAGAAGACTACCGTAAAGTGGTACACCGTTACAGGAAAGTATGGTGGTTACGCTGGTAAAAGTCGTGATGCTTTTCGGCGCTTATCTCCTGTTGAGGAAGAGCATGACATCACGAAAATCTTAATGAAGCTTACAATGAGTGAAGCTGATTACAAATCTAAAATGAAGAAAGGAGCAAGCCAATGAGTTTTCAAGGCTTTAGTAACGTTGACCTAAGTTCAATATCAATTGACGATGGGCCAATGAGAGAGACTTTGCAGACAGGACGTCACGAAGTAACTATAACAGAGGCTACTATTAACGACGGCAAGGAAGGGAAGAAGGATTTAGTTCTTTCGTACAATAACGACAATGGTTCTATTCGTCAGTGGCTTACTATTTACGATCCAAAGACTGTAAAAAATGATGCTGGCGTAGAACAACAGCCTGAGTACGTTAATATTAATTGGGTACAAATCAAAAAGCTGTTGAAGTTTACTGGATATGAAGCAGATGAAACTCCTGATCCATCGTACTTTGTAGGAAAAAAAGTTGGCATTAACATAAAACAATCTGAGTATATGGGTAAAAAACAATTACGTGTTAATTATCATTGGATGCCTGACGCGGCTGCATCAGGTGGGCCAGAGGATAAGATACCCTTTTAATGTCGGTTGATTGGGATAAAGTTGCGGATGATGTTGTCGCCGCAATAGATAAAGGCTTCGCTTCTGAAAAAAGAGGCGAAGCCCGTTCTTACATTGGGGCTTCGATGGCTGGTACTGAGTGTATCGCTCAGTTAGCGTTAAGTCTTAGGGGGTTTCCTGATGATGAACCTGATCCTAAAACAAAGAGAATATTTAGAGACGGTCACCGTATAGAAGATGAAGTTATTAAAGATTTAAAACAACGTGCTGATTTATTGGTTCACGAAAAAGATGCTTGGTCGGGCAGACAGCATAGACGTGAATGGTTAAATGGGCATGTAGTGTGCAACGCTGACGGTATAGTTACATTTGAAGACGACGACATACCCGAAGGAGATAGAACGGCTATCTTAGAAATTAAGTCAATGAAGAATACACTCTTCAATCAATTTAAAAAACATGGCGTTAAGAAATCACACCCAAAATATTACAGCCAATGTCAGATGATGATGGCGATGTTTGAAATACCAAGAACTTTTTTTATATCTTATTGCAAAAATTCTAGTCAGTACCACGCACAAATTATTCCGTTCGACCAAGAAGAATGGGACTTGATGTATGTTCGTATACAAACTGCACTATCGGGTGGTCGCACTCGCATATCTGGTAAGAGGGACGACTTTCGTTGCCGCTTCTGCTTTAAAAATAGTAGCTGTTGGGACATCCCCGACGTGAAACCAGAGTGTCGCTTTTGTGAACATTCATTTGCTAATGAGGAAGGTGGCTTTACTTGTCGCCTTGACCACAAGGAAGCTGGTGAAGTTTGCGAAAGTTATACGCTCTTCAGACCAGAGGCCAAGGCATGAGCGATGAAGATAAAGCTGACTATTATAGCGAACTGACTGACATTCAAAAAAAGATTTTAGAAAAAGAATTAGAAGTCGAGAGCATAGCAGACCGCGTTACAATCCTTACTAAAACAGAATGGGGTAGTGACAACTTACACAAGGCTAACGTCAAGCACCGCTTTGAAAAGTCTAGGTTAGTTGAGTTGCGATGCAAAGAAGTTGAAATTAAAAATAAGATAGCGCTCAGCAAATGGACAAAGACGACATAATTAAAAGACCATCACATTATACAATGGGCAGTATTGAATGTACGGAAGCTATACGCTCGGCAGTAGGCGATGCAGGGTATGAAGCTTTTTTACGTGGTAACATTATAAAATATATATGGCGCTATCCCCACAAGAATGGCCTTGAAGATTTAAGGAAAGCGCAGACATATATAAATATGCTGATTGATTTAAAATCTAATAGTCAATCTTAGAGTTTATTCTAGAACTGATACCACTACCACTTTTCTTTTTTCTTCCAGACGGCTCACCAGCAACAGCGTCAACAAAGTTTTCCCGTACTGCTGGCATAGACCCAAGAGGTGGAGCAAACCTGTGGAATAACGTATCAACCATTTCTCGTTCTTTGTAATTGGACGATGTTCCACCAAGACTGTCGCTGATAATATCACTAACGCCAGAGCCAACGGTAAGGCCATCGTTAAACAATCCCATTGACGGCCCAAGTATTACTTCACCAATTCTTACCTGACCAAATGCGCCGTTGTCTACGTTTGATCCAATGTCATATAACATTTCACCGATCAAACCCATGCCACCCATGACGACAAAGCCATCCCAATACCAACCAAGATACTTAGCAGTATCATCATCCATGTTTTCTGCCCATGCAAACTGCTCTTTAAGTGAACGCTCTCTAAATTTAAACTCTCGGTTGTCTTCACCGCCACGACCTTGGACAATGTCTTTAATGTTTGCAGCAGCAAAACCCATCGCTGGCGCTGCGGTATACATATACATTAGCGGCGCAATGTCAGCATCTTTCGGGTTTTCAAGAAACCTATTCCACGCTCTCCGATGTAAACGCCACATCATCATTGGGAATGATTTAAGTTGATACACAATCTTACCAACTGGCGTCTGACCCCAAACAGGATTATCAGATGGGTTGGGCGTAAAGATTGCTTCGTTTGCAAACCTGTTTAAAGCTGTAGCGACTTGGAAATATTCTTCGCTATGGTTATCCATTACGCTTTCTAGTTCCATCGCATTGTTTTGATAGAAGTCTTGCAAGCCGTAAGCGTTCATTTGTCGTTTAGCAATACGACCTTTGCGAGTATTGGGTTCATTGATTGCTTGGCGCTGCATCATTCTTAAATGTTCGTAACCAATAGCCGAAGCTATGTTACGCCACATTTCTGTCCAAGGTGTAAGCAGTGTTGCATTAAAGTAACCATTGGTAAACTTGGTACTATCAACGCCAAAGGCTTGGGTCATATATTTGTATGTTATGTTTTCTGTAGCCGCACCAATGTTGCGCACCATTTCACGATAATCTTCGTCAGTAGCATAATTTTTAATGCCCCTAACCCAAGCTTGGAAGTTTCCAGATTGTACTAACGGCAGCATACTATCGCCCATTGACGTTAGTGTAGTAAACGGAAGCAATGTTACAGCGTTAAATCCTGTTAGCCACTTCTGCGTTGTCTCTGCCATTTCAGAATATGCTGTTTCATCATTGATTGGTCTACGTCTAACAGCGTTTAAGAAACCTCTAGCATGTAACTGGTTCTTTCTGTGAACAGGCGACAGCCCACCGTTAGCCGTATGAAGGCCATCAGCAATTGCTTCTGCTCTTAGCTTGAAGTTTCTTTGCTTTAGAAGCTCCATACGCTTTTCTTCTGGCGATAGCCCTGCAAGATCAGCTTCTGTTCGACGGTATATGCGGTTCATATACTCTGCCATTTCATGTTTCATAGTTCCGCTTTGAGCCATCCTTACAAGCTCTCTAGCGTGATACTCTGCTCTGCCCTCTGCCAATAAGCTTGGTGGTGCTTCCATGTATGTAAAGTCAAACTTGTTCTCAACTATATCTTGGTCGGCTGGGTTGCGTACATAGCGTAGTTTGGATGAAACCTTTTTACCTTTTAGCAACGAGGCAAGTGCATCAATACTTGATGGATTGCTGTTCAACGCTATGAAGTAATCATCAATAGCGTGATGCCCAGCACCAAACGCTTTGAACAAATCCATGTCACGTTCTGCTGCGTCGGCATACTTACTAACTACAACCATAATGTCGTTTTCTAAATAATCAGCAAGATTGTTTCTGTTGCTTGGATCAATAAACTCTGGAAACAAATCAAGACGGATCATTCTTTGAAACGCATGATCTGAGTTGTTGTTGTCAGAGGGTGTGCGCCTAATATTATTATCTGGCATACGTTGTACCCCATCGTCAGCAACTAACTGATCTGCCATAGCTTTAGCTTTAAACTCAGCTTGTGCTTGTGTCATTGGGTTTTGTCGTCTTGGCCCTCTTGGTCTAACGCTATCTTCTTTTAGAAAGTACAATGCTAAACGACGCTCAAACTCTGCACGGTCAGCTTGAATAATGTCTTTGCGGTAAACTTGTGGCACATAATTGTTTGCAATTTTACCAACGTTCATTCCTATGCGGCGCATACGCTGCATTGTCTGATCGAAATAACCGCGCACCATATCATATATTTCTTTTTCAGCATCGCTAGTTAAACTATTACGATTTCCATTCCGCAAAGCTTTAATGATACGAGTGTGTGACGTTGGTTGAGACGATCTATTAGACGGCACAAACCCAAGCGCATCCCCTGCTGCTTCGTACATTTGCACTGCACCATCTTTAAACCAACGTGATACTAAGTTGCCGCCATCAGGTAGTGCATTTAGTTTTTTAAGAAGTGGCGTACAAATCTTTGATACTGCTACCGCATGACGTTCATAGTGACCGCCACCACCTTTAAGTGGGTTGAATACTTTAGATAAGAAAGTCATCCCAGCATTTGCTAAAATTTCTGGGTTGTTGCGTGTTGTCCAGAACGTTGCGGCTTGACGCATATTTTGTGCATCTTCTTCTGTTGCGTTTCTCCCTCGACGCAATCTATCTAACGTATCAACAAACGCTGGTGATACACCAACGCTTTCTAATGCACTGAAGATAGAGCGGCGCATGTTCTCGCCACCTTCATCCCCTAGCGTTGCAGCCTCAACCCAAGTTGTGTTTGCACTGGATGCGTTTGCATCTATCCCGACAGTGTGGTTTAAGTCTGTTTCTGCAAAAGCATAGTCTCTGATGTAACGCATGTCAGACGAATTAATTAAAGTCTTAACGCCGTTTACTTCGTAGCTAGTAAACTCAAGCTGCTTCATAATTCTGTTTAGCTTTTGTTGTGATCCAGCCATAGCAACAAGAGCGTTATAAACGTTGTTACCTCTGGGCAAATCTAAACTTTCAAGTTCACTTATTATATTACCGATAGCTTCTGCGTTTTGCCCTTCACTATCTCTCAGTATTGCTGACGTTAACTCTGTAAATACAGGATGGTTTGTTGTTACTTTGTTGTCGAACGTCGCTGGTTTTGTATCACGAACAAATACTGGAGTTGTTTCAATGTCAGCGTCTACACCGTAAAGAGTTTTAAGTTCGTCTCGCAAAGTTTTTTCATACTCAAACAAAAAGTTAGCATGACTTTTTACTGCTGGACTATCATCTGGCGAAAATTGAACGCGAGCTATTTCATCTGACGTTAAAGATATTTCATCTAATAAATCACTGACTTGCTCGCGCACCATTGGGTCGCTGTAGTTTTCTAATAATCTATCTTTGTAATTAGTAATAGTATTTGACGGCAATCTTCTAAGTTTAACACCAGAAGACAAGCCACCTAACTTACTGACAGCAGCATAATAAACTGTTGGATTGTCAGATTGTGTAAAGCGACGGGCTGCTGCTAGCTGTGTGTTTGACATATTTTCTATTACATCATCAACGTAAGCAGTAGCGTGTTCGGATGGCACTACTTCTGTAAAGTGAACAGTGGGCGATCCTTTTTGTACTGTCACATTAGGAGCAATATATTCGCCTTGCGTTGGTATTAAAGGAAAGCGTTTTCTTGCGGATGGTTGTGCAATCAAACCTTTTGTTACTACACCAATTGCAGGGATTAAGTTTTGACGTACATCATTAATAGCATCTTCTAAATGAAAACGATCTTCACCAGACAGTTGTTCCATTAAATTTTTAACTGTAGTTGGTTTAGTTTGCATGTCTGTATCTTCAACGACAATGCGAGCCACCAAGTCTTTTGGTTCTAAATCAAATTTAACTGCTAGTTTTTCAAGTAACTCTACACTTGTTGGGTCAATAATATTATCGTTAAACAAATACCCAGATAGTGTTGAGATAGGGCTAGTTATGTCGTCAGACTTTTCTAACGTTGCCGCTTCTCTACGCATTATCTTTCTGAAGTCGTCATACTCTGGACTACGTGGATTGTATGGCAAGTCAGCGCCCATATAAGCAAGCATACTTGACATTGTACGCAACACATATTCTGTTCGCGCTTTACGGTGAGACAGCGGTTCAAGCCATGACCTTAACGAGTACGGCGCTTTCGGAGGAACGCCATTGCTAGTTGCTTCACCTTGGTTAAAGTATTCTTTAGCTTCTTGAGCTTTAATAATAGCGTTATTAACTTCTGGGGGCGCATATTTCTTTCCTGTCTTTTTGTTTTTTCGTTTTTGCAGTTCATAAATAACCAAGTTTACATGGTCGTCGTTACCTTCGGCTTTCGCTTTCCAAGCAATGTCCATTAGCTCCATATAACTTGCGCCGTCTTTAAATATTCTAGCAGCAGTCGTTACTTCTACAGGCATTTCTTGGTGGCTTAAATCAACAGCGTGTTGAGCAACCTGTGTTCGCAATCTGGTTTGACCAAAGCGATGCCAGTTTGCTAGCAGTGTGTCTAAATCCATTTTGTTAAAATCAGGCAACGGTTCGTTTGCTTTAAGGGCGTTGTCTGCTGACTTTCGCATAGCTTCGTTTGCTACTGCTTTAATGTCTTTTGTAACTTTTACATGCTTGACTTGTCTTGCGTTGTTGATTGCTCTCATGCGGCTTACGCTATGTGCTTTACGTCCAGAAGACCCAACAGGCATATTGCGTCTGAAACGTAACTCGGCTGGCATGTACTCAGGAATGTCACCGCCTGTTACATTTTTATATGCCATGTTCAGTGACGACAGTATATTTTTATTAAAGCTTTCTAAGGTTGGGTCAGTGGGAGAAACATCCGATCCTTCTACAAGTGCAACCTTTTTGCCTGTCCATATATTTAAAGCGTTTTCAATTGCGCCTTCTTCTAAAGAACCAAGCACCATATTGTCGGCTGTTCTGGTATCTTCTACTCGAAGAGCATCACTAATGTTTTTTGCGTATCGCTTCATAACAATAGCGTAGCTTTTAATTGGGCTAAACACTCCTGGGTATGTATCATCAAACGGCACACCTTTAACAATCTTGCCGTCTGATCGTCTTACTGACGTTTTCTGTGCTGCTATCTTAGCGTCTTTTGTGTTGAACGCCATGCTTCGGTACAACGTTGCTAATTTGTGCAAAGAAAGTGCAGCCTCTTCTACATTGCCGCTAGCCATGTGAGCGTTTATTTCGTCTGCCGTTACCTTAACGTCATTGTATCTTACTCGTATTGATTTACTAAAATCATTGGTTGGCTCAACAGGGTTTAGATGCGCAACCATAACTGCGTTGTCTTTGTCTGCAATTAGTCTTTCAAACAACGGTGTTAAATTGCTGTCTTCGTAAGCAGGGTTAGTAAGCTTTGTCCACAATGCTTTTGCATAGTTTTGAATTTTTTTCCAAAGCGACCAATCTTTTGGGGTTACCAAAGCGTCATGGTGGTTCATCATCCATGCTACAAACTGATTAGCAAAGTATTCTTGTGGGCTAGTCTTGCTTACAATGCCAGCTTCACCCACGTTAGGCAGTCTTATACCTTCTGAGTTTCTTAAAAAATTACCATCAGCATCGTACTCTGGCTTACCAATAACAGGAAAAGCTTTTGGGTTTATTTTGCCGTTCTCATAATACTTAGATAGCTCTTGCCAAAACGCTAACCTATCATCCATTGTCATCATGTTTTTGTAAACCCAATGACCAACTTCGTGTAAGACTAGGTGTGTTGGTGTTACGCCTGTATTTTTTACAGCGCCAGTATTTATTCGTATTGTATTTTGACCACTACGCCTACTTGGGCTAGCGCTTTGGAAGCCACTATTATTAACATTGTCTTCAACAAAACGTGGAGCAACGCCAGTGGGCAATACTATTTTAAGAACACGGGCTATTTCAGTTCGTGTTGCTGGTGATGCTTTTGTAAAAATACCTGTTGCTTGCTTAATACTTTCGTTAAGCGTAGTTGTATTTTGTCTAATTCCTTTACTAGCAACGCCCGTAAAAACTTTGTAAGCGTGACGCAAATGTTCGACCCGTCGTTCATAAGGAATGTTTACTGTCTGCACACCGCTTGATGTAGTAAACGAAACAGTTGCATCCCAATCTCCATTCTCGCTTCGGTCAATCATACTGTCTAATTCTTGTATGGAAATGTTGGCCTTAGAAAATTCTTTTAAACTTTTAAAACGTGGGTTCTTTTCCATGCTTTGCAAAGTAAACAAAGAACGCACAATCTCTTCGCCGTCTGGTTCTGTTTGTAAAATGCTAGCCATGCTAACGCCAGTGTTTGCCGCTTGGCTTTGTGGCATTGGCATTGGTGGCGGTGTGTATGCTTCCTTAACAGGTTCGCCTGTAACTTCTGCCGTCTTTTGTTGTACTGGTGTTGGCTCTTTTTTATCAACCGCAACCATAGCTTTTTTAACTTTGTATGGGTTAGACATATCTCGGCGTCTAAAGTTTGCTGGTAGATAAGCTAAGTCCCAATTGTCAGGCGAAGTCCTTGACCCAATAACGTCGTAAATTGTGTCTCCGTTTGCAATTTGATTATCACTTATCATCCTTGCGCTGTAAGTTACTTGCTGTCCATCAACAGTAAACTTAAAGTTCGGGTCTTTTGGTATAGCTGCTAAGTTTAGTTTGTTACCGTTGGCATCTGTAATTGTTGGCGGCATATCTTCTGCAACCGTGCCAACTGGATCGTCAAAGAGTTGCTCACCCTTAATATTAACAACAGTTTTTTCGGGCTTTGGTGCTTCGACAGGTTTGTTTGCTGCATCAAGCTCAGCGATTTTTTGCAAATATTCGTTTTGCAAATTGTCAAACTGATCCATGTCAGCCAAAGCTTTCGTTGCAAATTCTGTTTTTAGGCGGTTCTTTTCGCGCTCAAGGTCGGAAATGCTTAACGGTTGCTTTGACTGTTTCGGTACAGGTGCAACTGCAACTTGGCCTTGCACCATGTCTAAGGCATCTTCCTCAGTTATAAGGTGCAACTTAACTAAGCTTTCTACATTCCTGTAAACTAGATTTGTTCTCGGTGCGTAATAAGCAACTTTATCTCGTCTTGTTAGGCGTGGGCCATCAGCAACAGGTTCATTACCTTGTGGTTTAAATTCATAAAATGTTGGTGGTGTGTCGCTTGCGTTAATAGACAAAGGATCAAAGTTACCTTTTTCGTCACTTGCCCGACGCCTGTACATTCTTTGGTCGCGTTCTGCTTCTAACTTAACCTCTTCTAAATTAAGGTTGCGTGTTTTTACTTTTGCTTTACGCAAGAACGCTTGTGTTTTTGCTTCTATTCTGCGCTCACCACTAGATGTCACAACTTCTCGCGCAGATTTACCAGCGTATATATCAACGTTTTCTGTCGCTCGACCCATAGTTCCAGCAAGGCGTCTGCTTCTTTTGGCTAAAGCTTCTTTAGTAACAGTGTCTTGTATTTTTTCTTTTGCTTGCTCTAAAAGCTTTGCTCTTTGTGCATCAGTTAAGTCTTTAAGGTTTACTCCTTTAAGAGTAATATCTCGGCTCAACTTATCACTTGCGCTTTTAACACGTCTGTTTGTTTCACGCATTACAGCAAGTACTTCGTCTTGCGTAAGGTCTTCTATCTCAGGTAAATTTCTAAAAGCTTCTTTTTCAGCTTGTTTTTTGCGCCAGTTAATTACTTGCTGCTCTAAATTGTCAGCCATTTTTGTTTGCATATCTGGCGTAATTATTTCGCCTTTTACTCTTTCTGGTTTATTAAACCTGTCTGGCGTAAATTCTTTTAGAATATCTTGTTGTTCTGATATGCGGTCTTGAATTTCTTTTGTAGCTCTAGCATCAAAGCTAGTCATACCAGTTGCAACACTAGCTTTTGTTTTTTCTATTTCTTTTTTAAGACGGTTCTTTTCATTTTCTTTTTTTGTCTTTTTAATTTGCGCTCGCAAAGATTTTATTTGATTGTCAGATGCAGCTTTAAGTTCTTTCTCGTAAGCAGTACGGTTTTTACCCATATCAGCTTGAAGGCTATCTATTTCTTTTTGCAGTGCATCGTGGCGAGCAAACAGTTCGTCAGCTTTATCGCCTTTGTAAATTGCTTTAGCGTCTTTAATAGACGTCACGCCTTTTTGTTGCTTTGGCGCTTCTACTTGTGAGCGAACGCCACCTATTTTTTCTAACTGTTTGTCAGTTGGGCGACCTGTTCTTGCTTCAGCAGAGTAATCAGCAACATCAAAGTTAAATTCTTCAACAGCAAGGTCGTGTACTTCTTGACTAATTTCTCCATTTTCAAGAGCAGTTTTTGCCTTGCGTAGTCTAAGCATTTTTATCTGGTCGGGCGTAAGCTCTAAGTTAAGAGCTTCTGGGTCAACAAGCTCATTAACTTCGTCAATAAAGTCCATAAGTTGTTTATCAACGTTAGGGTCAAACGCTAAATCAGTTACTGCTTCTACGGCAAGAGCGTCCTCTTCTGGAACGGCTGCTGCTGTAGCTGGGCCTGGGGTTTCTGACGTTGCTTCTGGCGTTGGTTTTTCATCGCTCTTAGTTACCGTTGGATTTTTCTCAACGTAGTCAGTTAGAGCATCAACGGATCTCTTTGTAAAATTACCTTTGCTAGTCACAGGAATTGTGCCGTCTTCAACTAACGACTTGATGTCAACGCGAGTAATTAAATTTTGATTTATTAAGTTCTCAACTGCTTCACGAAACTTTTTACCATTAGCTGCCACAGGTATTTCATAATCAATATCAGTTACAAGCGGCTTAGGATCTGCTGGCTCTTCGGGTGCTTTAATTCCGCTTAGCTCTTGATTAAGATTTCTAATTTGTTGTTGTTTAGCTTCGATGTCTGCAATGCTAGCTTTGCTTGGATCGCTAGCTTCTGCCATAAGGTTTTCTAATTCTTCTTCAGCTTTTAATATCTCAGAAAACTTTGCATCTGCTGTTGCAACTTGTTTGTTAATTGCTGCAAGCTCTGCGTCTATTGCTTCTAAGTCGTCTTTAATTCTTTGAAGCTCATAACGCTTTGCGCCAGACATACCTTCTGCCGAAGCTTCTTCAAAAATAGCTCTATATTCTTTTAGTATTTGCTCACGTTCGGCTTGTAAGTTTCTTTTCTCTAAATCTAAATCAGTAAGCTCTCTGCTTTTAGCGGCCCAAGGACGCACACCAGCCTCGCCAGTAATACCGATAGCACTTGGCCCAGCCACACTTCTGTTTGGTGGTGGTGTAACTGATGGGTCGCTTTCGTTTTCACCACCGCGTTCAGCACGTTTACGAGCAGCACGAGCCTCTGGTGTGTTATCTGCCAGCAGTAATCTTTCATCGCTTTCAAGCTGTAGTTGATCTGGCGTTACATCAGTCATTTCTGTTGGAGTAACTAATGCTTGTTCTTCTGGCGTTAAATCTTTGCCTGTTGTGTAACGTGCAGCAGCACCACCAAGCAATCGCCCAGCGCCATAACCAGCAGTACCACCTAAAGCAGTAGCTGCTGCTGTTCTTGTAGGATCAAATTCGTCAGTAATACCTTGTTGAATTTCGGTAGCTTGTGCGCCAATGTCAAAGCCACCTTCGATAGCAGCGTTTAACTTAGCTTCGGAAATAGCGCCACGTTTTGTACCTTCACGAACACCCAAAGCAGCAGCTTCTGTTGGGTTAACGCCTTTAGAAAGCTGAGCAAGTCTTGTTGCTTGTGCAACTTTCCCTGCTGATACTGTGGGTATAATGTTAACTGGATCAAGTATAGCACCAGTACCGTAGTCAATTGCTTTATCTAAAAAGCCACCACGCGATGGAGCATTTCGCCATGCGTGACTTAAACGTGCCATACGCTCTCTGTCGCTGCCGCCCATAGCGTACTCGGCTGCACCGCCTAATAAGCTGACAGAGTTTACGTCTCGCCACCTTCGATCAGAGTAAAATTTGTCCAGCATTTCTTTGTTGTTGCTGAACATTTCTCCTTGATCGCGGTAGTAACTGCGAACATCATTTAAGAAATTTCGGTTGTTTAAAAGTTCTGCACCCGAAAACCCAGAGTAGTCTGTGTTTGAGGTTGCGGATTTGCGTTGCGCTCTAAGCGCCTCGCGGCGACGTTGTAATTCAGATGCCATAAAAGGTACTCCATTTAACCTTAATTAAAAAGTAAAAGAGTAACCTCGCTTAGTCGTCCCTATTGTTGTGGTGATGGGTTATAAAACTGCCTACCTACAGACCTAACAGCAGGGCCAACAACGTCACCAATTTCTTCTAAAAGATTTAGAATAGTAAAACCACTATACTGGTCTACGTCAACATTGTTACTTACAGCCCCAAACTCTACAGGCGGCAAGCCAAGTTCTTCTCGCACTTTTTGTAGCAGAACATTTCTCATTTCCCGTTCTGCTTTGCCTAGTCCAAACATTTGGTCAATGTCGCCAGTAACAGGAGCTACTCTTAGTAAATCTGTAAGACCTGATAGTATAGGGGATTGATCTAAAATAGCTTTTTTATCTGGGTCTACCACTAACGTATTTAAATCAAATGTTGAGATCATTTCATCTACTAATTTTTCTGCTTCAACTTGTAGCTCTGTTGTAGTTTTACCACTTGTTTTAAGCTCGCCTATTTTTGCAACAAGAAAGTCAGCAGAGTTTGCAGTTTTATCTGCTGGGTCTTTTGTACTTACAGCGTTAAATTTCATTGCCCCAAAGTTGTTTAACTCACTAGCAATTAAGTTATCAGCTTTTAACAAATCATTTCTAAGCTGATTAAGGTCAGACAATACATCTTTAATAACAAGCTGCTCTTCGCTAGTAAAGTTTGTTAAATCTGCGTTGGCAAGCATTTGGTTGTAGTTTTTAATAGTACGATCAATCGAAGCAATTTCATCTCTAATAATAATTCTATCATCTTGAGCGTCTTCTAGTATTTGATCTGAACCAACAAACTTGTTTTCAGCAATAGCTTTTCGCAAGTCTCTAATAGTATCGTTTAACCCACCTTGACCACCGATCATTTGTCTTATTTCGCTAGCTTGTTTTCTTAAATTATTTTCTACAACGTTAGGCGTTAATTGGCTTACGTCGTCAGGCACTATGTCAAATTTATCATTGATAGCTTGTTCTGTTAATCCTTGATATTCGATCATAAATTGTTGAAATAAAGTATCGTCAGCAACTATCTCTGCTAAACCACCACCAGTATAATTTTCTGAGCCTTCAGCATTTGCAACAATAGACTGCGCTCTAATTATTCTGCCAGCTTCTGACGGGTCTTGGCCTGTCATTGCCATGTTCATCATAGCTAAACGTATTGACGTTGGATCAATACCGTTTTCTGTAATTTGAAAGTCTGAAAGGTCAGCCATCGCTCTAACTAACGTGCTATAATAATTAGGCGCTGTAATATCTAGCATCATTGTTTGAGCAATTTGTTCTGTCACACCTTGAATTTGTGTTGCAATTTGTAAAGCCTTTGCTGAGCTTTCTTCGTTATCAAAATCACCACCAAAGAAAGTGCTAACTATGTCAACTTGTAAATTTTCTCTAAATTTCTTAGGGTCTTTTACCGCAAGTTCATTTGTGTTCTTGCTCATTTGTTGACTTAAAGCAGTGGCGACGTTTGCTTTTTCTTGTTGATTAACTTGATTAAGAGTTGTCTTTTTAATTTCATTAAACTTAGCACTAATTTCATCTGCTAAATCAGGATCAATGTCTAACAATGCGTTAAGAGTAAGAAGATTAGGGTCTACACTTTTTCGTACTTCGTTTAAAATAAAGTCTTCTAATTCTTTTACAGTTTTAAAACTTCTTAATTCTTCAGCATTAAGATTACTTATTAAGGTGCTGGCAGCAGTAGCAGCAGTAGTTTTGTCTGCGTTAATTGCATCACTGCGTCTATTTTCCCAAGACGACCAAATTGGATCGTAGTGTTTTTCTTTAAGCTGTTGTAACTCCGAAGGATCTGTAACCCAAGGGGCTATCTCAGAAGCAATCTTATCCCAATTAACATCTTGTGCGTTCATATCTGTAACTGATGCACTATCTGCTGCTAGCTTTGCAGAGTTTGGAATTTTGTTAATCAACATTGTCTTCTTAGTATCTGCCATATTAAGAAGCTGTTGCTGAAACGGGCCACGCAAATCTTTATTTGTTATTCTATTTAGCACACTATCCATCTGCGCAGGGTTTGCTGTTGACCCCCATTGTGAAATGTATTGCTGTACCTCTGGTGTTATCTGAGTTCTAGCTAACCTTGTTCCTAAACCCACAACAGCTTGATTAACGCTGCCGTCTTTGCCGATAATGTTTTCGCTAAATACGCCATTACCCATATCGCCAAAAGCTTTTACGGCTGTACTCATGTCCTTAGACCCAACGGCAATGTCAGCAAAAATGTTACCAGCTTTCTCAAGCTCGTTTAATTGGGCGTTTCGGTTTTGTATTTCCCGTGATTTTGCAGCATTTGCAAGCTCAGTCTGTCTGCGCTTAACTCGTTCTCGCATTGCACTTTTAGACGGCAACATACCTCTAAAGTATTCGCTGCCGCCAGCTAATTGATTAGCGTAAGCGTCAGCTTGATCGGCAGTCATGTCAGGATTTAAACGAACATACTCATTATACAACGCTGCATTTTCTGCACGTATTGCACGGTTTTCTTTTTCTCTATCAGCCCGACCTTTTGCGTAAGCACCTAAACCCCATACCATTTATTTCTTCCCACTTTCGTAGCCTGATCCGTAAAACAATCCACCAGCTTGCTCGCCATACAAGCCAGCAAGATTAGCCGCATTGGTTGCTGCGTTGTTTAATGTTGATGTAGCGTTAGCTGCACCCGTTGCAGAAAATTTATATGGTGCTGTAACCATGTCGCTTACAGTGTTAACGTACCCTGTTGCTAAATCAGCATTTGTAGCCATCAGTGATGTCGCTGTTGTGTAGTCTTCAAGTGCTTCGCCAGTTGTCATAGCATCAAGATTTTTTAACCAAGTAAATGGTGAGTTTTCTAATATGTTTTGGTAATCAAGATTAATACCGCGCATGTTTAGATAATTTTTCACGTAATCCTGACCGTAAGTACCAGCAGCCATTTGGTTGCCTAGCTCACCTGTTGCATAATTTAGTCCGCTTGTTGTTAAATCAGCGTCCATTTTGCGTTCAGTGTTTGTCATGTTTTGCTGATTGCTAACCATTGTTTGATTTGCACCGATATAGTTTTTAGCATCGTTGACACCATCAAGAATGGCTTGGTTTAGTTTTTCCGTAGCAAAGTCAGCCATTGCTTTTTGTGTTTCAATGCTGATTGTTGAGTTTTCAAAACCTTCTGGAATACTAGCAAGTGCGTTACCAGCAGCAACGTCGATAGCTTTCTTAGCGTTAGCCATTCTAATGTTAGTAAAGCGCTGAGCAATTCTATCAAACTGTCTTGCCATATCAAAAGTTTCTGGGGCGTTAGCAGCAGCTTGTGCATCACGTTCTCGGTATAAACTATCTGCCGTACTTAAAATGTAATCTGCAAAATCTCTAAACGTACCTTCTGTGTCAGTCAGTAGAGCTTGGTCTTCAGCAGTT
>CEQD01106007.1_pt1 | contig 20221 bp, 21 predicted proteins | sample 530511 | NCBI WGS metagenome assembly CEQD01 (sample SAMEA2620230, study PRJEB7988) | marine metagenome | biome: marine biome (ENVO:00000447); feature: surface water layer (ENVO:00002042); material: "saline water (ENVO:00002010), including plankton (ENVO:xxxxxxxx)" | depth 5 m | reverse complement strand
GGACCAATGGGAACAGGTAAAACAACTCTAGTTAAAGAAGGTATTAGTAAAATTCTTGGACGCGAATTCGCATTTATTGCACTTGGAGGAAATAGTGATAGTAGTTTTCTAGAAGGACACTCATATACATATGAGGGAAGTACCTGGGGTAAAATTATACAAATACTCATTGATAGTAAATGTATGAATCCTGTCATTTACTTTGACGAGTTAGATAAAGTAAGTGATACAGCCAAAGGTGAAGAAATTATTGGTATTTTGACTCATTTAACGGATACAACACAAAATAGCCAATTTCACGATAAATATTTTTCAGAAGTTGATTTTGATCTTAGTAAATGCTTATTTATATTCAGTTACAATGATGAATCAAAGATAAATCCTATTTTACGTGATAGAATGTACCGAATTCAAACAAATGGTTATGAATCTAAAGAGAAGTTGGTTATTGCGCGAAAACATCTTTTGCCAACCATTCGTGAACAAGTGAATTTCAAAGAAGAAGATATTATCATTCCTGACGAGACAATCAACTACATAAATTCTTCAGAACATCTTACAAACAAAGAGCAAGGTGTTCGTAATCTAAAAAGATGTCTAGAAATTATTTATACAAAACTGAACCTGTTTAGATTAACCAAAAAAGAGACAAAATTATTTGAAAAAGATATGGACATAGAGGTGACTTTCCCTGTTACGGTTACACAAAAAATGTTAGATACACTCATCAAAAACGATAAAAACATTAATCAAAGTTTGTTAGCAATGTATATTTAAAATAATATAAATATAAAAAAATATTTAATATAATATTTTTTTATGGAATTGACAGAACTGGATGCATTAATTCAAGCAAAACAAACACTATCGTGCATACCTATTCTAAAACAAAGTGTTGAATATGAAAATATAATTTTTAAAATTAATTGCGTTATTTACAAAAGATGCAATCATGACATTGTTTTTGATAATATTGATATTGATATTGAAAAATGTGAGACAATATGTTTTTGTAATAATTGTGAGTTAACATTTACTGCACATTTTTTTAAAGATTATTTACTTTCTACTCTTGATGAAAATAAAAAAGATCAATGGAAAGTTATTACTAGAGATGGAATATACGATTTAATTGATATATATGTTAAAAATAATTGGTTATATTTTCAAATATGGTCTCCTGGTTTTAATAATCCATCAGGTATAATTAAATTTACTTTAAAAGATATATTAAATTGCACTGCAGATGAAAGTATTATATATCTTAATAATTAGGCACTTCCTATTATCTCTTCTCCAGTGCTCATGTTTCCTCCTCTAGTAGTTAATAAATTTACTTGATCATCACTTAAGCATAAGCCACCACTAGATTTAGATAAACCAAGAGAATTATTTACACACTCTGCGTTTGCTTTTGTGTTTCCAATAATATCAATCTTTTCATCAGCGGCTAAGGGATCACAAAATAGTCCATTGAATCCAAACACATTTTTACATTTTTCTACTGCTTTTCCACAACTATCGGGTTCTTCTTTGATAAGATGCATATTGTAGTTATTTAATGCAGAATGATCATCTTTCTTCGTATATCCCAAAATTTTAGATTTATCCTGAAAACCTTCAAATTTTCCTTCTTTTTTAAATATAGAATCAGCATAATGAGGACTAAAATTACTACAAGATAGAGTGGTAGACGATAAAATAATGAATACGAATAAGAAAATAACGAAAAAGTTGAAATAATTGAATTTCATACTATATATTTTAACAGAGAAAAGTTTTACTAAATTTCTTAGTAAAAAACAAACATAAATAATGCTTCTATTAATATTTATACAATGTCAGGATTGTCGAATAATGAAAAACTTCAATTACAGAAAATGATTAATGAATCAGAATGTGATGATAATACGAGTCAAATAAGAGAACTAAAACATAGCATTTTACTGCGAGATAATATTCGCAAATTAGATACTTTTCGCAAAGCAAATATAGAATTACAAAAAACCAATTATAATGAATTTGTAAATCAAGCTAAAGATATTGTTCCCTTTCTTTACAATTCTTATACAGATATTTTTAATCGCATTACTAAGGATGAATTAGACTTAGAGATTATGACCAAATTGTTAATCGTATTAAAAATGATAGAAGATGATAAGATTAATCAACACGAAGGTTCTGTCATGGTTGGTAAAGTATTAAAAGAACTCTATGTGGATAGTGCGTTAAAACGCGGTGAAAATTTAGATGAACAGTACAAAAGCGCAGAACCTACTCCAAAAGAACATGGAAATATCAGTTGGAAAGACTATAAAAAATTACATATGAAATAAAATTGATTTAAATACAAAACCTTTTTTTATAGTAATCTCTTGAAATATGCAAAGATTTTACGAAATTTATACGAATCTCAAACTACGTAGCAAAAGCGCAAATAATAACTTTGCTATTCTAAAACTAGCCGTTTTAGATCCAGAGTTAAAATATGCTTATCAAAAAAAGATTGAATTACATAACAAAAATTTTGAAACGCATGAATTTGCTGATTCTGGATTTGACCTAATGGTTCCTGAAAATCATACACTTGATAAAGGAATTGATAGCAAGTTTATTGACATGAAAGTAAAAGCAGAACTAGTTTATTGCGATATAGGAAAGGATAATCTTACGTTTTCACCATTTCAATTATACCCTAGGTCAAGTATTTCTAAAACACCACTTATGCTAGCAAATCATGTAGGAATTATTGATTCTGGATATCGTGGCAACTTAATTGGTGCTTTCAGATGTTTGTCACCTAATAAACAGTACAATATTGATAAGTTTACTCGTTTGTTACAAGTTTGTCACCCAACACTATGTCCTATTTATATTGTTTTGGTTGAGGAAAGTGACTTGGTAGACACAGAGCGTGGTTCTGGTGGATTTGGATCAACTGGCGTATAAATACATAAATAATAAAATAATATGAAATCTTTTTTATTATTTTATTAATGACATCAACAACAGAATGGGTTGACTATTTAAACCAGTTTGATCTAAGTTATAATTATTTTCAAAATATACCATCGGTTACAGAAAAATATTGTGTTATAATTGAACCACGTCAACATCCACTTTTAATAAAAGTAATTAAAAATTTTATATATTTATTGCAAAATAAAGGCTGGGGTCTAATAATTTTTCATGGTATTGATAATGATAACTATGTAAAAACACATTTGCAAGGTTGGAAAAACGTAAAATATATAAATCTTCATGTGTCAAACTTAAGTGTAAATGATTATAATCATATTATGACAAATGTAAATTTTTGGGAAAAATTAAAAACTCTAAATTGTATTCATTCATTAATATTTCAATGTGACACAGTATTGTTAAAAGATAATGTAAATGATTTTTTAAATTATGATTTTATAGGTGCACCTTGGTGTATAGAATGGTATAATATAAATGGTGGTTATAATGGTGGTTTATCATTAAGAAATGTAAATTGTATGATACATATTATTAGAAATAGTAACCCTATTACTATTTTGGAAACTAATTTACTTGCAAATGAAGATATTTTTTTTGCATTCTATTTAGATATGTTTCGCAATTATTGTTGCTTACCTGATAGAGATACTGCCAAAACTTTTTCTGTTGAAACCGTTTATTATGAAAATCCTACAGGTATGCATCAACCTCATGTTGAAAAATTTCCGAATAGAGATGAATTTGTAAGAATATTATCAAAAAGATACGAAATAGAATAATCTATTACTATATTATGAGTTTCAAAGATATTTTACAAATTTATAAAGGTGACTATTATTATTCAAAAAATATAAATAATAACACAAAAAAGGTATTGGTGTTTGATTTAGATGAAACACTAGGCTCCTTTAAAGAATTGAATATATTATTTAATACCCTTCAAGATATATTACAAAATAAAAATATATTATCAATTCACAATTTATTAGACTTGTATCCTGAATTTTTCCGAAATAATATTTTTCAAATTTTACAATATGTATACAAGAAAAAAAAAATAGGAGAGTGCAATAAAATATATATTTACACAAATAATCAATCTAGATCTCAAAATGTAAGTAATATTGTTGATTATATAACAAATAAAATTATTAGTGAAGATGAATCCGAAAAATTATTTGATCAAATTATTTACGCATTTAAAATCAATGGTCAAATTGTACAAGTTGGTCGTACAAGTCATAATAAAACTCACGAAGATCTATTAAGATGTACTTTGTTACCTAAAAAAACTGCAATATGTTATTTAGATGATTTTTATTTTGACGAAATGAAAAAAGAGCAAATATATTATTTACAACCTAAACCGTATTTCCATGGTCTAAGCACTTCTAGTATATTACAGCGTTTATTTAATTCAAAATATAATTTATTGTTAAACAATCATAAACAACTAATTGAAGACCATTTTTTTGCTAGATGTATAAAAAATAATAGTTTTTTGAAAAGAAATGTTAGGACTAGTAAAATAATTGAAGAAAATGATGAAATTACAAAAAAAATGTTATATCACATACGAAATTTCTTTTTTATCTTACGTAAAAAGACGAAAACAATGAAACAAAAATCACAATCTTTTTCTTTTACCAGAAAAAAGCGTAACTAAATTAATTGCTTTGGGAATATTCATATGCCATAATAATCAATTGTTCTGTTTCATTTAGTTTTTGAAAAATAATACATTCATCAAATTTAATTTGAATAAATTTTTTGCATGAGTTCATACATAAAATTTGCGTCCCATTATCTGTAAATTTAATATTTACTATTATTCCACCATTTGTTAATTTATTATTACGTAACCATCTTATATGTTTACCTTTATGTAATTCATAAATTTTTTCAATTGGGTAATATTCTATTAGTTTATTACAAATTAATTGCTTTTTCTCAATATCAATATGTAAAGCATTTACTTTGTTAAAAACATCTTTGTTTATCTCTTTTAATGTTTTATTTTCAAGATAATCATTTCTCTGATCTTCAAGAGATTCAAGTAAACTATCAATATTTATAGTTGATAACAACTCAGGATCTTTTAATGCTTGTTCAAAAATTTCTTTAGCCTCCATATTATAATTTATTATTTACAACCTATCTAAAACTATATATTTATCAATTTTTATAAAATTTTATAAATATAATATAAACATTAATTAGATATATAATAAGGATTATGACTTCTTCAGTTACATCAATAATTAATGATACATATTTACTTGAAAAGTTATTAGGATCAGGTAAATTTGGTGAAATATATTTAGGAAGGGATATAAATAATGATAAAGAAGTTGCAATTAAATTAGAGTCAAAGGCAAATAACTATGTAACATTAAAAAATGAAGCAAATATATTAAAATATCTTTATGATAATAGATGTTCTCATGTTCCTTTGTTATATTGGTTTGGAAATTATAATCATAAATTTGTAATAATTGTCTCTAAATATGATTGCTCATTGTATGATTATGCATTGAATAATAGTATTTCGCAAAATACAGTAAATATTATAATGGTAAAACTTATTTCCATAATTGAAGATATACATTCATTATTTATTGTTCATAGAGATATAAAACCTCACCATTTTATGATAAAAAACAATAACTTATATTTAATAGATTTTGGTATTTCTACATTTTATGTTAATGAAAATAGAGAACATAAACAAAATATAAAAGGAAATTACATTATAGGAAGTCCTAATTATCTAAGTTTTTTCTTACATGAAGGAAATAGTTTTTCAAGAAGAGACGATATGATATCAATAGGTTACATTTATATATTTCTTATTAAAAAAACACTTCCCTGGGAAAATTTAAATGTAGTTGATAAAGAATATTCTAACGTGCATATATTACATAAACAAAATCAACTTTACAAAGAAATGAAATCGTTAGATGAAGTTAATAAATTTGCAAATCAAATTAATAATAATCTAGTTACTTACTTTTCATTTTGTTACTATTTAAATTTTTATGACGAGCCAAATTACATTGAAAATATTGCACTGTTTCATGAATAATATTTTATATAATAAAATTGACTGAAAACAATATAAAAGTAATAGCATATATACATTATATTGGTAAAGATGAGTTCTTCTACTGGTGTACTAACAGGACAAGTAAAATGGTTTAACAGCAAGACCGGTTATGGGTTTATTACTCTAATCGATGGTGAACACGCGGGTAAAGATATATTTACTCATTATTCGTCTATTCAAGTAACTGATAGTCAATATAAGTTCTTGGTCCAAGGTGAGTACGTGGAATTGGGTCTTTCCAAGCCAGAGACGGGAGATCATGAGTTTCAGGCAACAAACGTAACTGGTATTAAGGGAGGAAAGATTATGTGTGAAATGAGAAACACACAGCCTAGAAGTGATGGTCCCAGACCTGGTCGTGAGAGGCGTCGTAGAGAGCCTCGTTCACAGACTGAGGATGTTGTTGCAGCAGACGATTCTGGTGATGCCGTAGAGAGTTCAACCGAGGTGGTAGAGGAATCAGTTCAAGAAACTGAGGCTGATGTATAAAATAATTTACAAAAATTATAGAAATAAATTAGATATTGCATTATATTGAAATAGTTTAAAAACATAATAAATATTAATATTATTATGTTTTTTTTATTGAATTTACTCTTAGTAACATATTGCTATTGTTTTACAATTGATTTTCCATATGGGGTAAATTTCATGGCTAAAATTAGTAAAATTAATTTGTTAAAAATAACAAACGAAGAAAAACAAGAATTACAGTATTTATTTAAAACTACACCTGTTTTGGTTTTTGAAAAACAAGATTTGACACCCAAAGAACATTTTCAAGTAAGTACTTATTTTGATAAAAACTATTTACATGATATTATGCATCCTTTCAAAGAAACTATGGTACCAGATACACCTCAAGTTGCAATTCGTGGAAGAGGTACTGTAAATGATTATGGATTAGAAAATGCATTAATTAGAAATAGTAAAGCATTTAAATATAATGAATTATGGCATCAAGATTTGGTAGGTATTAAAAACGTATTACCAAATGTAGTTAGTTCCATGTATATGATTAAAACACCTGAAAAAGGAGGTTCTACAAAATTTGCCAGTCTAGAGAATGCTTATGAAAATTTACCTTTCATTCAAAAACATTTTTATGAAACTACAAATGTAATATATTATTCCAAAAATATTTTTCCAGAATTTGATTTTACTGGATATGGTAGAATAGATAAATTCTGGGAAAAAGAAAATGAAGAAGAATATATTAAAAATAGGGTTATTAGTCCGTTAGTTATTTATCCTGATAAAAGTTCTACTAAAAAAAGTATAATGTTAACCCCAAATCGTCTTTTCAAATTTGAAGATATGAAACCATTTGAAAGTCACGAAAAAATGAGACATTTAATGAAAAATTATGTTTTAGTAAATGATAATGTAGGTAATCTAGATTATAAAGAAAAAGATTTAGTTATATTTAATAACAGGAAAGTCATTCATACTAGCACTCCAACTGAGCAATATGAAGAAAACCGAATTATGTCGCTTCTATTTTTGGGAACAAAAACACCTATAAAATTTTTACATGATTGATGATAATTTAATTCTAATTATTGTATATAATGGAAAAAATAGTTTTTGCAATATTAGCTTTTTTAATTACAATACTTTTTTTTATAAGTGGTATTCAACATCTATTTAATCTTAAAAATAGTACATTATTTTTACAAAGTCATTTACCTTTCTCTTATCTTCCATTTTGGTTTAATTTTATTGTAGAAATTACTGCAACTTTTATAGAAATTTTGGCTCCCGTATTTATTATGTTAGGAATATTTTTGAATAAATTTAAACATCTTGCAAGAATTAGCGCTTTTTTATTAGCATTCTTTTTATTATGCAATATAACATTTATTCATAATCCTTTTTATGCAGGCGAATTTCAAAATTTTTTAAAACACTTATCTTTTTTAGGTGGTGTATTACTTATTGAAGAAAATTTATAAATTAAATATTGAAAGTATTTAATTTATTCGTATAACCAAGTATTTATTGTATAACGAAATGTACCATTTTCTGGGCTTTCTACACCATGCAGATGAGACCAATATGGGGGAAATGCAATTAATTGTCCTTTTTTTAATTTTACATTAAAATTTTGATTTGGAAAATGAAATATACCGCCTTCGTAATCATCATTTAATGCTATAATAATACTCATATTGCGTATATTATTTGCTGGAATCTGCTTTAATTTAGTATCATCAATTACACCATCTATGTGAAAGCGAGTTGATCCTTTTATTTTACGAAGACAATAACCAGAATCACCTTTACAATTTATTTTATATTCAAAATGTAAAATTTCTATAAATTTATGAATATAATCAAAAATTATCTTATCATATTTATCTTTTAATTCATCATTACTTAATCCATTCAAATTTATATAATCACATTGAACATTTTTACCAGTCTTCCATTTTTCCTCTTTATTTGCATATTTATTAATAATATCAATAATTTCATTACAATGTTCGTGTGATATAAAATCTTCCATTAAAAAAATATTATTTTCTGGAAATTTTTTCATTTGAAATGTATAATTTTTGAAAATATCAATATCTTTGTATTTATCTTCATATCTTTCTTCTATAATTTCATTATCATGTATATTAATTTCACATGAACTACTGTCAAATTCACTCATTTAATTTCTATATAAAATATTCTTTAAATTTATATTTTGCATTAATTTTTATCAACTAATACATGTTGTGAAAGTTTTTTAATTACTTTATTGTCAAGTCTTATTTGTTCATCACCAACCTCACCTAATATATTTCGCATCATATCCATACAAAAATCATATTTTGGATTGTTGCCATCTTTACATTCTGGATACATTTCTCTCCATAAAGGTAATGTTCCATAATTTTGCTTTGATACAATAGATATCATATTATGTAACTTTGAATTCTCAGGAGTATCTTTACTCCATTCATCATTATCTTTTATATACATAGTTTCTCGTTTTAAATCAGTACAATGCATCGGTCGTTTAGTTACATCTAGATCTTTAATTCTAGATAAAATCATACTTGTCATTCCTTCTACATAACCATTCTTTCCTATGTTTTCTATATCTTTGAAATTAATATTCATATTTTCAATAAATTCTGACATATTCATAGCATCTTTACATGTTGTATTTAAAAAGAAATTTAAATTAAACTTTTGATTATTATTAGTTGTATTATTAATAGTTTTTCCATCTTTTACTACTTCTATAAGTTGTTTCTGCAAATTTTGATTTTCTTTTTGTTGTTCAATAAGTAATGATTTAAAATCTTGATTTTGCTTAATTAATTCTACTATAGAAGAGGTTTCGTTATGAATTTCATGGTTATCTGCATTAATATTGTTATGTTGACCTTCTACATACATACGATCCAAATACTTACAGTTTTTCTTATGAGCACATAGACTTGATAGATGTTTATATTCTTTTCCACATTCACATACAAAACTTGTTTGTGGTGCGGAACTTTTTTTATTAGGATCTGTTAGGATTTTATGTTTTGCAGTCATCAAATGCCTATTATATTGACTATTTCTACTCGTAGAATAGTCACAAAATTTACAATAAAAATTTTTGGAACTTTTGGAACTTTTCATATTAGGATTTATTAGTATATAGTTCCTAACAGAAAAAGTTCCTAAATGGTTTTTTAAAAAACTAAAAAAAAATCATGCAGTCATTAAAAAATTATTTTTTTTGAATTTACAGCATTATGCTTTAAATCAAAAAATGCACATTTTGTTTGTAATTCTCAAAAAAAAAAACAAAAAATGGACAAAAATTTTTGTCCATTTTTGAAAAGTTCCAGTAGCTTTTTGTGAAATTAAAACGTTTTTTTTCAATTAGTTACTAACACTATAATTTTTTATGTCTAGATATTATAACACTATTTTAAGTATGAATTTAGTTACAATAGAGGAATTTTTAGATTTGTTTGAAAGTTCTCCAGCAGATAATATGAATTTAGATGATTTTATAGAAAAATATAAGGTAGTAACAGGAAACAAGGAACAAAGCTTAAAGGATTACATGAAAGGAAAATCCATAAACAGAGAACATTTAAAACTTATTTTAGAAAACATACAAAATCGTAAAAAATATTTGAAGCGATTTTATAATATGTCTCTTCGAGTTAATGATAAAAATGATACGATACATAATAATATAACTGCAATGTCTAGCATATTTGATAATAATAAAGGGGTTATTTATAAAAACTTAATAAGGAATTTGCATTTTTGGGATATTTTACAGAATACAAAGTCTGGTTTTGAGAACACACCTACTTATATGTCTATTATAAACAATTTATATAAAAATAATAAAATAGATTACAAAATATTAACTCCTAGTGCTTTGCATTATATCAAAAATGGTAGGATAGGAAGTGTGTTCTCCTCATTCTATTTTCGTGCATCGATACTAAACCCATATTTAATTTACTCTTTAAATGTTAATGTATTAAAAGGAACTAAAATATTTACTCCTACACTAGGATGGAGTTCTTATGCAAAGGGTTTTGTAGAATCACCTGGTGTGATAGAATATGTTGGTACTGACGTAATACCAGATGTTTGTAAAAAAACAAAACAATTATTAGAGAAATTTGAAATAAAGAGTGATATTTATTGTAAGCCGTCTGAAGATTTATATAAATCGAAGGCATTTTTAAGGAAATATAAAGCACATTTTGATGTCGTTTTCTTTAGTCCACCATATTATCGTCTAGAATTATATCAAAGTGATAATCAAAGTACAACAAGATATAAAGATTATCACGACTGGTTAACCAGTTATTGGGAAAGTACAATAAAATTATGTCAACATGTTCTTGAAAAAGATGGTAAATTATGTTATATTTTGTCTGATTATGGATCTAAAAACACTAGTAAAAAGTTTAATTTAGTAGAAGATATGAATAATATTGCAAAGAAGTATTTTCAGTTTACATCAATGCAAACAATGCAAAATAAAAATGTACATTCAACAAAACATCGTGAAACTGGAGAACAAATTGTAATTTTTAGTAAAATTGACAAATAATAATTCTATTATTTTTACATAAAAATGATATCAAGATGTATCTAATAAAGAAACGAACATATTATCAAAAATATTTTAACAAAAATATTTTTGTAAGAAACTTTGAAAATAAAATAACACAAGGCGTATTTAAAGATATGAAGTTCAATATGCAAGAAAATAATATATTAGCCTCTTTTTATTTAAAATGTAAAAATATACATGATAATCATTATTCAACAACTATCATAGCGACCGATGAAGTTCGGCCATACATATATAACATATATATTGATAATTCTTTACAGGTGGAATTAGGATTGCAAGATGTAAAAGAACATATTGTAAAGAAAACAAACGAAAATATCTTTTGTCATATTTGTGAAATGTTAAGTGATGGTTTTGAACCGATTAAAGAAAAAAATAGTACTCCAAAATTTAATATAGTTGATCATATAAGTATTTAATTATCTCCATGTACCGTAACATAGATGTTGGCCAAACATACCAAATCTTTCGCTACGAAAAGGGCGTGATGTTAATAGTTCTATACTTTTTTTATTTTCCATATCAATATAACTTTGTGTTACCATAATTGGACCAGTAGTACAATATATTTCAACGTCCTGAATACTATCGCCATTAGTTAATGCTGCTTTGTCAATGTCATTTTTTGTTATACGGTGATCTACAATATTATCTATAATCTTTTTGATAAAAGGATGTTTAGCTGGAGCATAAAATGCATAGTTACCAATTAAATGAACAAAACCTTGATCAGTAATAAAAGTATCGTTGATATGTATATATTCAATAGGAAATTTACATATATCTGGATTTTCATACAATTCAGTCAAATTTTTTTCAATCATTATGTCAAGGTCTAAATATACTCCTCCATAATAATAAATAACTAAATACCGAAAAAAATCTATTTTCTGTATTTTTGTTTTGAAAGAAAAGAACGTGTCTTGATATTCGGGCATTTTTGTTGTGATAAATTCATATATATCTTGATCTGTAAAAAACATATAGTTAAAATTTGAATTGTGATGAATAACAGAATTCATACAATCTTTAAATTGTACAGGTATATGTTTTGTTTTCCATGTTTGAATAATGTTCATAATAATATAATTTTCAAATATTTATATTATTAATTTTCAAATTCTTTCAAAATTTCTTCAGGATATTCCATATCTTTTAATACACGTATACCACCTTTTATATTAGAAATACCTTTTTTAAGTTGATAATTATAATTGAATGAACCATCTTCGTTTATAGAAACACCCATCTTATAATTTTCTATTTTATCTGATTTTTTAAAGTTTTTACATATCTTTTTATAATGTGTGGTCAACATAAAATCTACATTCGTGAATGTTTGTAAATATTTTAAGAATGCATTTGCTGATTTTACTGCTTCCTCAGGGTTTGTACCTGAATATAGTTCATCAAAAATACAAAAATGTTTCTCGTTGTTTGCATCTGATTTTTGAATAGAATCAATAATTTCCTTGCATCTTCTTGATTCTGCTTGAAATAGACTATCTCTACCTGAAGTATCTGGTATATTTAAGTATGAATGTATATATGAATATGGAGTCATGCTACAAGACTCATAAAACCCACAGCCAATTTGTTGTGAAAATATTATGTTCATCAATGTGCTTTTTAATATAGTCGTTTTTCCAGCTTTGTTTGGAGCAGATATGATCATATTTTTGTTCAACGATACATCGTTTTTAACAGGTTTTGTGTGATTGATTGCAGGATAATATTGCTTTTTCATACTGCATTTTTTACTATCATAGGATGCAAAGGATAAATGTTTATTGTTAATATTATTATGTAATCCAGATAAATTGTTTATATAACCTTCAAAACCAATGCAATATTGTAGAGTATTTTCATATTCTTTATTAGAATATAAACTATAATATATTTTTAGCATATTTCCCATATTAGAAAATTTATGTAAAGACACTTGAAATGAGGTTACATGTTTGATTTCGTTTTCTAATCCTTCTAAAATATTTTGATGATATATTAATTCATTATTAAATTCACTATACTGTGAACAGTTTGAACTGTTACAAATAAAATTATTTATACTTTTTTTAGAATACTGTACAAATCTTCTACATTCTAAAATATCTTCATTAATTAATGTAATATTTTTGTAAAAATTTTTACAAGTGTTTATATTTTGATAGATTTGAAGTAAATAAAAACCCAGATAAAAACACAAATAAAAAAGTTTTTGATAATCTAAAGAACCAGCATTTGTTAATATTTTTCCAATAATATGACTTTTCGCTACAGTTTTAAGAGTATTTATATATAACTCTACACTAATGGGTATACCTTGTATTTTAAGTATAATGAATGGAAATATAAGTAAAAGTAATGGAAAAATAAAACTGAATATAGGTGATAATATGTGAATACAGGATAGTATTTGTAAAAATAAAGATGAATGATTAAGATGCTTAATGATATCCCAATCAATATAATTATATTTTTCATGGAAAAAGTTATTTTTTTTAGTATTTTTCCATAAAGTTGTAATTCCATTTATATTCACTTCTTCATTGTTCATATTTTCTTTGTATTGATTCATTGATTGAATTAAATATTGGCTTTCTTGTAGAAATTTTGTATTAGTAGTATATTTGTTATTCCATTTATGTAATATTTGTTCACCAAATTCATTGGTTGGTTGAAAAAGTAGTTGATACATATTTTTTTCCTCGGGATTAGGATTGTTTAATAATTCTAAATCTGTTGATACATGACTAGGGATTTCTTTTATATCAGCCTCGTTAAGATATTCTATTGGTAATTTAAATGATGATTCTATAATTATTTTTTCTTCTTTTTTCATTGTATTTTTAGAAGGTGGATTAAAATAATTTTGCAACTTTGTCAAAAAATCCATTACTATATTTTTAATACACTAAGAATATAGTAATTAAACGTATTATATAAAATCTGTAAATTCTTTTATAGTAATTTTATAATGATTTTCTATTTTTCTCATATTATCAATATCTCGTTCTGAAACAAAATTAATAGCATTTCCTTTTCTTCCCCATCTACCACTTCTACCTATTCTATGAAGATATGTATGAACATTGTTAGGAATATCGAAATTTATTACTAAATTAACTTGTTGTATATCAATTCCTCTAGCAATAATGTTTGATGATATTAATATATTTTCATTTCCACTCATAAAACTTTGCAAAACTTTGTATCTTTCGTCTTTTGTTAAAGAACTGTGCATGCAACCAACCGAGAAATCATTTGATTTCATTTCCTTATATAATGCGTTAACACGATTAATATCATTCACAAATACTATTGACTGTCCTCCATTATACTGTTTATATAAAGAAATTAACCAATTTAATTTTTCTTGGTCATTAATTGTTGCAATAAATGTTTGTTGAATTCCATCAAGTGATAAATTTTCTTTATTTATTGTTATTTTTTCTGGGTTATTCATAAATTTTTTAGTAAGATCTAACACTTCATTTGGAAATGTGGCACTAAAAATAGCAACTTGTACTTTTTCATCTAGAAATTGAAAAATAGTATGTATTTGTTCTTTGAACCCACGTGTTAACATTTCGTCTGCTTCATCTAATATAAATAATTTTATAGATAACATATTAATTTTATTTCTTTTTATCATGTCAAATGTTCTACCTGGAGTTCCAATTATAATATGAGGAGGTGTTTTAAGTTTTTCAATATCGTTTGATACAGATGTCCCACCAATTAATGTTTTAATATAGACATTATCCATGAATTCAGATAAACCTTTTATGACCTTGTCTATTTGTAATACTAATTCTCTGGTTGGAACAATAATCATAACTTGTGTTTCAATTAATGAGGTATCAATATATTGAAGAGATGAAATGGAAAATGCGCCTGTTTTTCCGGTTCCAGATTGAGCCTGAGCAATAACATCTCTTTTATTAATAATTGGATAAATTGCTTTTTTTTGAATTTCACTAGGGTTTTCAAATCCATGACTATAAATTCCTCTAAGTAGATTGGTAGATATATTTAAATCATCCCAATGCTTAATTTCTGTAATTGAATCCATAGTTATATAATCTGAATATTTCTTTTTATATATTTTGATTAATAAATAATTGCAAAATATATTTAAAATAGTATAGTCTATAATATATAGTTTGTATATCATAATGATTCAGTACAATTTATTAGACATTTATTTAATAAGAGATAATTTAAATGACTATTTATTAGATACTGCTATTAGTACAAAAATTTCAGAATTATCAGGTATTTTAAATGTTAATACGCAACGTAATAAAAACGTAAAGAAGGAAAGGGTTTTATATGATGAAAGTGAAAAATGGAATAAAAAAGAATTATTTAAGCCAACAATAATGGAAAAAAAAGAAGGTTTAGAAGAGGAATTAGATAATTTGCGCTCGCTACTAAATAAATTAGTAGATATTAATTTTGATGAGCAGAAAGAAAAAATAATAGAATGTGTAAAAGTAATTGTAAACTTTGAAAACGAAGATAAGTATGAAAGGATTATACAACGTTTTTTCCATGTTGTAATTAATAATAAACGATATAGTAATGCATACTCTAAAATATTTTCAATATTGTTGGATAATTATATTTGTTTTGATGAATATCAAAATGAATTTATAAACAAATATAATGAATCTATAAATAATATTGAATATATGAATCCAGATGAAGATTATGACGAGTATTGTAGGATAAATAAGTTAAATACACAAAGGAAATCATTATTATGCTTTATAATATCTTGTGTGGAATGTGAGATATATTCTTTTAATGAATTATTACAAATAATTAATTGCTTGTTTAATATGTTAGATAATAATTTAAAAAATGATAGTTCTCAATATAGTAATGAAGAAGTTGTTGAAAATATATTTACTCTTTTACAAAGTGGTAAAAAGTTAATTTTGAAGGAAGTGTGTAAATATAATATACTTGATAAAATTAAATGTTATTCTGAATTAAGTATAAAAGAAAACCTCGGTTATTCAAATCGTATGAAATTTAAAATGTTGGATATATTGGATTTATATAAATAAGAAGTTTTTGTTAAAAAATAATATATAAATAGAATATTTATTCTATTTATATAGTAAGTAATATGCTAGAGTCTAAGATTCATAAAGAAAATGTAAAATATAATGAAAATATTAGTATTGAAAAAGAGGACATAAATCATATGTCATTTGTTTATGAAACCGAATTATTTGATAAAGATATTGAGTTTGTTTTAGGTAAGGAAAAACATACATATGCAAAATATGATATTATTTATTTTTCCGTTTATTTAGTAATAAATGACAAACCTAAAAAGAGAATAGGCGTATTTGAGATTGATAGTAATAAATTTATACATAGTATTGATGAAGATGGTAGTATTGAATTAGAAAACGGCGAATTACTATTTTTTGTACAGCAAAGTGAGTTATTAGAATATTTTAAAAAGTATAATATTAAAAATAATCAAGATGAAGCCAAAGAAAAGGATGCAGATAATGTTGAATTAGAGTATGAAGATTTAACTGATAAATCACCAGATCTAAATGAAGATTCTTTGGATATTTTCAAAGTATCAGTTAGTGATAAAAAGGTCAATAAACAATCAACTGTGAAAAATGAAAGTATATTTGAAGAAAAAGAGGACGTAAAAACAATTCCAACCTTAGAAGAAGAAAATGAGGATATTTCAAATAATGAAAAGAAAAAATACGAAGAAAAAGTAAACACAACTTGGATTGAAAAATTTACAAAAAATAACAATTATAATATTATTGATAACGAAGGAGGAGGAGATTGTTTATTTGCTACAATAAGAGATGCATTTAAACCAATAGGTAAAATTACCAATATTGATAAGTTGCGTTATCATTTATCAAATGAAATGAATGAAGAAACATATGAAAATTATAAATCTTTATATATGACTATTTCTAATGATTATAAACAAATAAAGAAAGATATTGAACAAGTACATGCATCTGAAAAGAAATTAACAAAAGACATTAATGAATCAACAGACCGTGAAAAAAGTGATCAATTAAATGAATTAAAAAAAGTAGAGGAAACTAAACGAAAAAAATTAATGAGAGATAAAAAACAGTCCAAAGAATTATTACAAGATTTTATTTTTATGGAAAATATTAATAGTTTTGAGGAATATAAACAATATATACGTTCATCTAGATTTTGGGGTGATACTTGGGCTTTATCAACTTTGGAAAAGATATTAAATATAAAAATAATGGTGTTATCAGAAGAATCATATCCAGATCATTTAGATGATATAATGCAGTGTGGTCAAATAAATGATCAAGATGTAGAGTTAAAAAAGTTTCGTCCTGATTATTATATGATTGTTTCTTATACTGGTAATCATTATAAGTTGATTACTTATAAAGATAAGACCTTATTTTCGTTCAAAGAAATACCTTATGATATAAAAATGATGATAATTAATAAATGTTTGGAAAAGAATGCTGGTTTGTACTACTTAATTCAAGATTTTAAAAGATTCAAAGAAAGAATGGGTATGGATCCAGAAGAAGGAAAAAAGACAGAGGATGATGCCATTCACAAAGATTTATATAATAAAGACATTGTATTTATGTTTCATGAAAAATCAAATAATAAGCCAATGGCTGGAATGGGTAATGGTGAATCTATGGATATTTTACAAGCAATAGATTCAGAAATGGGCTTTAAAGAGTTAAATAACATTAGTGATTGGAGAAGAAAACTAGATGACTCTTATGAAACACCTTTTACAGTTGATGGTTTACGTTGGAATACAGTAACGCATTATTATTTGGGTTCACAGTTTAAAAAAGGTTTTCCTGATTTTTATAAAGAGTTTTCTTTAGATAGTAATAGTGAATTTTCTAAAAATTTAGTTAAAGCAAGAGCCGCAGGAAGTAATAATGGGAAATTAAAAGATAAGTTATTGCGTAACGAAAGTATAAAGATTGATCCAGATTTTTATGAAATAAAAGTTGATCCAAGATATGAATTAGAAAGAAAGATTGCTTTGGAGGCTAAATTTACACAAAATTTAGATTTGTTACAATTATTGATGAATACAAAGAATGCAAAACTAGTAAACTTTAGACGAGGAAAAGAACCTATTGTAGATGAACTATTAATGAAACTTAGAAAAGAATTAGGTTCTAATAAAGAACTTTTGAGAACATTATAAATAATAAATACCTTCAATAATAATAAAAATTGATATTATTATTATTGATAGAAATATAAGTATTGAATAATTCTTTTGATAAGATAAAATGTCCGATTCTAGTGCTCTTTTCCCTTTGAATACTTCGCTTAGTTGCAACGTTTTGAATAGTGAAGATGGTTTGATTAGTCTTTACGTTCCAGTAATCCCACCTAACTTATTCTTTACATCTTCAGAAACTGTTAAGGATGAAGATAATAAGTCTAGAAAATTCCAGCCTAAGTTTTTGAAGTATTATATTGAAAATAGTATGCGGATTGGAAAGGTTCGCAGGATTGATTTTGCAACTCGTGAAGTACCGCAGTATACAACTCCTCAAGTGTGTGCATTCATTCATTTTGACTGCTTTTATGACAATGAATCTACTAAGAATATGTTGTCTTCTCTTGATAAGGAAGGTAAATATCGTTCATATGGATTTCAAACCGATGATGCTTATGTGAAGTTGGGAGGACAACACTCAAACCCTCATTTGCTTTTTAAAATTAACCATAAGCCAATTGATACCCCGAAGGATTATGAACGTAATATTGAACAAGTAATGGCAGAGAATAAACTTCTAATTGAAAGGTTGCAGGAAAAGGAAGAAACTATTCGTAAAGTTCATCAATTCTTAAATGCGTGGAAGGATAACGACGATGTGAATATTAACATTGTACTTTCTGGTTTGACACGATTAATGGGAGTTTCTGAAGATGAACAAGAAGTAGTAGATGCTTAAATAAAATATAACATTTTCATTATTTTATATGTAATTTAATAAATAAAATAAAAATAATTCAATTAATTTGATTTATTTTTTTATGAAAAATTAGGTATTTTAATTTATAATTATAATTATATGATTAACATTTTGCGAGTTAACAGAAATTTAACAGAAACACAAAAGTTGGTTATTGAATCTGTAAAATCATTTTGTAAAGCAGAATTAAAACCCAGAGTAATAAAAGACTATAAAGATGAAGTAGTAGATAAGAGTATATTTAAAAAATTTGGTGAGATGGGTATTTTTGGACCAACTATTAAAGGATATGGCTGCTTGGGTGAGTCTTATAAGACATATGGTTTAATTGCAAAGGAAATAGAAAGCATTGATAGTGGTTATCGCTCAATGTTTAGTGTACAATCATCTTTAGTTATGGGTCCTATTTATAACTATGGAAGCAACAGACTAAAAGAAAAATATTTACCAAATTTATCTAATGGTAATTACGTTGGATGTTTTGGTTTAACAGAACCAGATTTTGGGTCAGATCCTTCTTCAATGAATACTAAAGCAGTAAAATGTAACGAACATTATATCTTAAATGGAAATAAAACTTGGATTAGTAATTCGCCAATAGCCGATGTATTTATAGTATGGGCAAAACACGATAATGTGGTAAAGGGTTTTGTATTAGATAGAAGCATGAATGGTATTACAACACCAAAAATAGAAGGCAAGTTATCACTTCGTACTTCCGTAACAGGGATGATTAACCTAGATGATGTAAAAGTTCCAAAGGAGAATGTATTGGATGTAAAAGGAATGCGAGGACCATTTTCATGCTTAAATAATGCACGGTTAGGTATATCATTTGGTGTATTAGGGGCTGCTGAATATTGCATTGAAAAATCTATTGAATATAGTTTAAATAGAAAAATGTTTGGTCAGTTTTTGGCTGAGAAACAACTTTTACAGATGAAATTAGCAAATATGACTACTGAATATAATTTAGCATTATTAAGTTGTCTACATGTTGCAGATAAGGTTGATAAAAAC
>CEQD01136475.1_pt1 | contig 20242 bp, 21 predicted proteins | sample 530511 | NCBI WGS metagenome assembly CEQD01 (sample SAMEA2620230, study PRJEB7988) | marine metagenome | biome: marine biome (ENVO:00000447); feature: surface water layer (ENVO:00002042); material: "saline water (ENVO:00002010), including plankton (ENVO:xxxxxxxx)" | depth 5 m | reverse complement strand
TTTTCTCCAAGTAATAAAATTCTCATATATTTTTCCTATGTTATTGTTACTCCTCCATCAATTACAAAGTTTTGGCCTGTAGTAAAAGCTCCAGCATCACTGGCTAAGAATACTGCAGCTCCAGCAATTTCATCTGGCATACCAATTCTTCTAAGTGGGGCTTTCGAAGTTGTACTTTTGAGAATTTCAGGGTTATCCCAAAGTGCTTTTGCAAAATATGTTTTTATCAAACCAGGTGAAATGCAATTTGCCCTGATATTATTAGGACCGTGTTCAACAGCTATATTCCGTGCTAACTGCATATCCGCTGCCTTTGATATACTATAAGCGCCAAGAAGTTCTGAGCCCTTTAATCCGCCTACTGAGGAAATAATGATTATCACGCCATCTTTTTTTTTGATCATTTGTGGCAATACAAGATTGCATAGCCAATGGTTAGATTTTATGTTTGCATTTAAAATTTTGTCAAAAGCATCATCCGGTATATCGAGCGAGGAACCAAAAAAGGGATTAACGGCTGCATTGCAGACAAGAATATCAATATCACCTAACTGCTTGTTAGTTTCCAAGACTAAATTTTCCAATTGTTCCTTTTGATTTATATTACAAGGAACAGATATTGCGCTATTAGGGTTTTCAGTGTTAATGTCATTTTTGATTTGTTCACACAAATCCTGTTTTCTACTAGATATGACCACTTTCGCACCATGCTTTGCAAATTGTCTGGCAATAGCTTCACCTATACCTTTTGTAGAACCAGTTATAAGAGCTGTTTTGTCTTTTAAATCAAATAAGTTCATTATTATCTCCTTATAATAATTTAATCTAACAGAGCTTGAAAACTAAATGAACCAATAGTTGACTGAATATGTTTGTTACATTAGTGAATTGCAAATGAATAATATTTATGAAAAGTTACAAGAGGTAACAAATTTTTCACATATATCCAGTAATTACAATGCTTTAATATGTGATATTTGGGGTGTAATCCATAATGGACAAGAATTATTTGCTGGAATCAATGAGTGTTTGATAAACTATAAAGATAAGAATGGTGTTGTGATACTTCTATCTAATGCTCCAAGACCATCGTCATATGTAAAGAATGTACTTAACGATCTTGGGCTTAGTGAAAATTGCTATGATGAAATTATTACTTCAGGCGATTTAACTAGAAAAGCTCTTAATGATAAAGTCTTTGGTGATAATTGTTATCATATTGGACCAAAAAGAGATTTAAATATATTTGAAGGAACTGAGGTCACTAGAGTTGATTTTAAAGACGCTGACTTTCTTTTTATTACTGGTCTTTTTAATGATGAAAGAGAAGATGAAAGTGATTATATCGATCTTTTAAATACTGCAAAAGAAAGAGAAATGACACTGGTGTGCGCTAACCCAGATCTTTTAGTACAGCGTGGAAGGAAACTGATTCCATGTGCTGGTTTAATTTCAAAAACATATGAAGAAATAGGTGGTTCTGTAGTAAATATTGGAAAACCTTTTTCTCCAGTTTTTCATGAAGCTATTGAAATGATAAAAAAGTACAGTTCTAATAAAGAGCAAAAAATCTTAGTTGTCGGTGATGGCCTTGAAACAGATATCAAAGGTGCAAACATGATTGGATTAGACTCAATTCTGGTTCTTGGGGGTCTATTTTCGAATAATAGTAAGGCTAAAATCTTAGAGTTGATGGAAAATAAAAATATATATCCAAATTATATTATTGCTGAATTTAATTGGTGATAAATTCATATGTTGATAGTAAAAAATAATTTTTTAGATATTAAGAAGGGTGGAGTTTTTGCCCTTGGTAATTTTGATGGGGTTCACTTAGGTCATAAGGAAATTATTAATAATGCGAAGAAAATTTCTTCTCAAAATTCAACTAAATCAGGAGTAGTTGTATTTGAGCCTCATCCAAGGAAATTTTTTAATAAAGAAACTAATAATTTCTACCTATCCGATATTAGAACAAAAGAATATTTGGTAAACTTACTTGGAGTTGATTATTTTGTTATTTTAAATTTTGATCACGAAATGTCAGAGAGAAGTCCAGAGGATTTTATTAATGAAATTATTATTAAAAAAATTAAGCCATCAGTTCTAGTCGTTGGTTATGATTTTAGATTTGGAAAGAATAGAACAGGTGGTGTTGAAGATCTCGTGCGAATTTGCTCTAAGCATAATATAATAGTCAAGATTATTGATAAGCAAAAAAAAGACTCTGTAATCCTCTCATCTACTAATGTTAGAGATCTTTTGAGAGCTGGAGATTTTAAAAATGCTGAAAAAATGTTAGGTCATAAATGGTTAATTAAAGGTAAAGTCATTTCAGGTGATAAAAGAGGCAGAGAAATTGGTTTTCCAACGGCTAACATGGAAGTTCAAGACTTTATGGAGATCAAATTTGGTGTTTATGCTGTAAAAATTGAAATCGAAGGTTATATATATAATGGAATTTCTAATTATGGTATAAGACCAACATTTGATGGGGAGAAACTTCTATTAGAAACATATTTATTTGATTTTTCAAAAGATATATATGGTATGGATATAGTTGTTTCATTTGTTGAATTTATAAGAGATGAAAAAAGATTTGATAGTGTTGATGAGTTAAAAAAACAGATCGATCTTGATATTGATAAAACAATTAAAATTTTAGGTAGTTAAATGTCTGAAGAAAAAAATATCAAAGATTATAGAGATACACTTCTTTTACCAAAGACTGATTTACCAATGAAAGCAAAATTGCCTGAAAATGAACCAAAGTTATTAGATTATTGGGAAAAGTCAGGTATTTATGAGGCCATAAGAAAATCTTCAGAGGGAAAACAAAAGTTTATTCTTCATGATGGACCACCATATGCGAATGGAAATGTACATATGGGAACAGCTCTGAATAAGATATTGAAAGATATCATCGTAAGATCAAGACAAATGGCTGGTTATGACGCAATATACAAGCCAGGATGGGATTGCCATGGATTACCAATAGAGTGGAAAATTGAGGAATTTTATAGAGATCAAGGAAAGTCAAAAGAAGATATACCAATAAATGAGTTTAGAGGTGAATGCAGACTTTTTGCTCAAAAATGGATAGACATTCAAAAACAGGAATTTAAAAGACTTGGTATATTTGGTGATTGGGATAAGCCATATACGACTATGGCATATGAATCTGAGGCGATAATTGTAAGAGAATTTCACAAATTTTTAATGAATGACGATTTGTATTGTGGATCTAAGCCAGTTATGTGGTCTGTTGTAGAAAAAACTGCTTTAGCAGAGGCAGAGGTTGAGTATAAAGAGCATGTTTCTCCAACAATTTGGGTTAAATTTCCAGTTTCTACGGAAAATGAAAACCTAAAAAATTCTAATATATTGATTTGGACAACTACTCCATGGACTATACCTGCGAATAGAGCAATAGCTTTTTCATCAAAATATGATTATGGACTTTTTGAGGTTACTTCAGTTGAAGAAGAAAGTTTGGTGAAAACTGGAGAGAAAATTATTATTAATAAATCCTTACGAGGTAATATAGAAAAAGCATCAAAAACAAAAGTTAAATTAATACAAGATATGGAAAATTTAAATGAACTTGTATGTAAACATCCATTTAATTCACAGGGTTATGAATTTGATATACCTTTATTAGACGCAGATTTTGTTACCGATGATACTGGAACCGGTTTTGTACATGTAGCCCCTAGTCATGGTCAAGATGACTATGAGTTAGCAAGTAAAAATGGAATTGAAGCACCCTTTATGATTGATGATGAAGGAAAATATCTCCCAAATGTAAAAATTTTTTCAGGAAAAAAAGTTTATAATAATGATGGCTCATATGGTGATGGTAATGGTGCGGTAATTAAGGAATTGATTAATTGTAATGCTCTATTTGCAAAAGGAAAACTTCGTCATCAGTATCCTCATAGTTGGAGGTCAAAAGCACCTTTATTATTCCGAAATACACCTCAGTGGTTCATTTCGATGGAGAAAAATGATCTTAGAGCAAAATCTTTATCTGAAATAGATAGCGTAGAATGGATACCTAAAAGGGGTAAAAATAGAATTAAATCAATGATAGATAACAGACCAGATTGGGTTGTATCTAGGCAAAGAGCTTGGGGTGTTCCACTTGCAATTTTCAAAAATAATAAAACAGGCGAAATTCTCAAAGATGATGCTATTAATAAAGTAATATTTGATATCTTTAAAGAAAGAGGCTCAGACTCATGGTTTGAATTATCCTCTGAAGAGATATTAGGTGATAAATATAATTCTGATGAATGGGATAAGATTGACGATATTTTAGACGTTTGGTTTGACTCAGGATCTACACAAGCATTTGTTCTTGGAGGTGACGAAGGACTAGGATTTCCTGCTGATTTATATCTAGAGGGCTCAGACCAACACCGTGGCTGGTTTCAATCATCTTTACTAGTTGGATGTGGAACAAAAGGTAAAGCACCTTTTAAAAAAGTACTGACTCATGGCTTCGTAGTTGATAAAAATGGAAAAAAAGAGTCTAAATCACTTGGTAATGTTACTAAACCAGAGAATTTAATTAAACAATATGGTGCTGATGTAATAAGGCTATGGGTTGTTTCATCAGACTTTACTGATGATTTAAGAGTAGGTCAGGATATTCTAAAAGCTAATGTAGAGTCTTATAGAAAAATCAGAAATACTTTTCGCTTTTTATTAGGAAATCTTAATAACTTCTCCTCGAAAGAATCTGTTGATTATAGAGACCTGCCCGAATTAGAAAAGTATATGCTTCATAAATTATCTATTTTAGATCAAGAAATTAAGAAATCTTATGAAGATTATGATCTTAAGTCTGTTTTTCAAAATTTATTAAATTTCTCAAATTTGGATTTGTCCTCTTTTTATTTTGATATTAGAAAGGATTGTCTATATTGCGATAGCCTGGATAGTAATTTAAGAAAATCAACAACAACTGTTCTAGATATACTTTTTAATTATCTCCTTAGATGGTTTGCTCCTATTTTATGCTTTACAACTGAAGAAGTAAAAAGATCAAGATTCCCTGACTTAAATGAGTCTGTTCATGAAATGCAGTTCTTGGAAACTAACACAGAATGGTATAATGAAGATTTATTTATAAAATGGGAAAAAATTAGATTAATTCGTAAGGTTGTAACAGGTGCAATTGAACTTGAAAGAAAAGAGAAAAGAATTGGATCAAGTCTTGAAGCAAACCCAAAAATCTTCATTTCAAATTCTGAATATATAAAATTGTTTCAAAATATTGATTTACCAGAAATATTTATAACTTCTCAAGCGGAAATAATCTTTGAAAAAGCTCCAAAAGACTCTTTTTCTATAGAAGAAATTAAAGATGTTGCTGTAGTCTGTGGTATTGCTCAGGGGAATAAATGTAATAGATCTTGGAAAGTGCTACCCGAGGTAGGAACAGATAGAGAATACCCGGATTTAAGTCTTCGTGATGCAGCTGTTATGAGAGAAATTAATGCTAAAGATATATAAAGAATATCTGATTGTTTTTGTATTATCAATTAGTATTCTTATAATTGATTTTTTAAGCAAGAGTAAAATTATTTCAATTTTTAAAGATGGTCTTGTTGAAAAAATTTTTGTTAATGATTTTTTAGATTTTATCCTAGTTTTTAATACTGGAATATCATATGGCTTATTTTCTGGCGGAGGTAATCTTCAAAAGTGGGTTTTAATAGTTTTATCGCTTTTAATCATATTTTTCCTTCTCACATTAGTTAAGATTGATAACAAATTCTCTTCTACACTTGGAATCTCATTTATAGTGGGCGGTGCCATAGGTAATGTTTTGGACAGAATTATATATGGTGCGGTAGTAGATTTTATTTCTTTACATGCTAGAGGTTTTTCTTGGTATATATTTAATATAGCTGATATATTTATAGTATCTGGTGTTTTAATTTATGTGTTTAGTCAGTTTAATATGTTTAGTAAAAAAAAGGGAAATTAAAATATGTTTAAATATTCGATAGAAGTATTTTTTTTCTTAGCATCACTCTTTTTAGTCGGTTGTGGTAGTGAGTTAGGCAAAGTTCTTGGCACTGATAAATTACCACCAGATGAATTTACAATTTTGACAAAACCTAATTTGGTCATACCTCCTGAATATAATCTTAGGCCACCTGCTGAAGGCGAAATAAGACCAGTACCTCAGCAGCCAAGTCGAGAATTACAGGCAATACTTTTTAATAATTCTGTTAATACTGAGGAATTTAGTAATTCAGAAATAAACTTAATGACTGGTGCAGATGTTGCAGAGTCCATTCCTAATATAAAAGAAGTTTTGGACTCAGAAATGCGAGATGTTGAAGATGTTAATGAGAATTTAAAAACACAAATTATTAACACTCCTGCAAATAAAATTAATTAAATTTTAAAATTTTTTTGATACTCGAAAGTGATATTTCTATCCGCTTATTTGTATTTATATTTCTTATTGTTAAGCCATTATCAGTTTCAAATAATTCATAATTTTTATGAAATTTAAAAATAAGCTCTGATGGATTTTTTTCCTTCTCTTTGAAGTCAAATTTATAAATATTTTTTGCAAAGGATTTTAATATTAAACTTTTTGTCATTTTAAGAATTATTTCCTTTTTAATTAGAGAACTATTATAATTTAGAAAAATAAAGAAGGATGGAAGAATTTCAACACTGAATGTTTTTTTATAAATATCATTAAATGCCTTAGTTATTTCTGGAAAAAAAGTTGGTTCATTATTAGTAAAAATAAATTGATTATTTTGATTTTTTAAAATCTTTTTACTGTCACTATAATAAATTTTCATTTCCACATCATTAGTTTCTATGTTTTCCATGATAAGAGATTGAGAAAATTTTCTACCAAATATTTTATTTATTCGAGATAAAGTTTTATCTTTTGAGAGTTTATCCTCGATAGATGCGCTAACAATAACTTTATTATTTACTGATGCTAAGAATTCAACATGAGGATAGGCTACTGCATAACTAATAATTTCTTTATTTATATCAACGGCTCTAAAATTATTTTTATTCTTTTTCTCTATATTATTATTATAAAATATATTTGTTAATAATATTTTTGTTCCTATATCTGCATAGCACTCTTTTATTGGTTGTATTTTATCATTTGTAACTTTTAGTAAAGATCCCCTTGTTTTATTTTTTTTCTTACTAATTATTTCTAATTGACAAATTCCTGAGAGATTTTTGAATAGAATTTGATCAGAATTTCTTAATTTGTCATTGCTATTAATTAAATTTTCAAGCTTTTTTGGGCTAATACCTTCACCATTATCCTTGACTTCAATAAAGCCAAGACCATTTCTTTCAATTTTAATTTTTATTTTATTTGCGTCAGTCCTCAATGAAAAGTGAATAAGTTGTTTTATTATATTTGAAGAACTGAATTTTTCATTTTCTAAAAAATTACTTTTCGAAAATTTTGTAATTGAAGATGTATTCAATGATATAATCCTTAATCAGCCAGACAAATATTCTTCTGCTTCAAGAGCTGCCATACAACCCATGCCCGCTGCTGTAACTGCTTGTCTGTATTTATCATCTGTAACATCACCTGCTGCAAAAACACCATCGATGTTTGTTTTAGTAGAGTCAGCAGCAGTAGATATATATCCATTATTGTTCATTTCTAATTGATTTCTAAAAATTTCTGAGGACGGGCTATGACCAATTGCGATAAAAACACCATCAGTATTCAACTGACTACTAATATTTGTTTTATTATTTTTGAGCGCTACTTTATTTACACTCAATGGATTGTCATCACCAATAATTTCTGTAACTTCAGTATCCCATATAATCTCAATTTTATCATTTTCATTGAGCCTTTTTTGAAGAATTTTTTCAGCCCTGAGACTATCTCTTCTGTGTATTAATTTAACTTCTTTAGCAAAATTAGTTAGAAAAACTGCCTCCTCGGCAGCTGTATTTCCACCACCAACAACAACAACCCTTTTGTCTTTGTAGAAAAAGCCATCACATGTTGCGCAAGCTGAAACTCCATAACCTTTAAATTTATCTTCTGACTCAAGCCCTAACCATCTCGCTTGGGCTCCAGTTGAAATAATTAAAGCTTCACAAGTATAGACCTTACCAGAGTCAGCTCTTAGTTCAAAAGGCTTTTTTGATAGATCAACATCAATGATAGTATCAAAAACTATATTAGTACCAACGCTTTCTGCCTGTCCTTTCATTTGGTCCATTAGCCAAGGACCCTGAATAATATCAGCAAAACCTGGATAATTTTCTACATCGGTAGTTATTGTCATTTGACCACCAGGTTCAATTCCAGTTAGGAGGGTTGGCTCTAGCATTGCCCTAGCAGAGTAAATAGCTGCAGTATAACCAGCTGGTCCAGAACCAAGGATTAGAAGTTTTGAGTGAATATTATTTGTCATATTATTTATCTTATTTTATTTAAAAAAGATTCTCATGGATATAGTCAACTATTTCTTGAGTTGGGTCCAATTTTTTATTTTGGAAATAACTCAAGTTCCCGGCAAAAGGTCTTATATGATTTGACTTAACTAATGTATTTATAAATTTAATATATCTTTTTGAATTACATTTTAAATCAACATAATAAACTGGTTTTGGAACATTTATAGCTTCACTAATCATATTAGCTGAGTCTGGTGTAGCAATAATTATTTCCGAAGCTTTCAATATAGCAAAATATGGATTTTCTCCTTTACCGTCGTAAAGTAAAGCTTCTTTACCTCTCAGAATATCTTTTACTTCACTCGTTAATTTTTTAGGGGACCTTCTTGATAGAGTTACCAGTGGGGTAAATCCCTGATTTAATATAAAATTTAGTGTTTCAATTATTTTTTTACAATCTTCACTATAATAGTTATAGGATTTACTCTTTCCACCAATTAAAAAACCAACAATTGGTCGTTTAAAGTTTATAAATGTATCATGCCATCTGCCATAATGATAATTTAGTAATTTTTCATTTACTCTATTTGGAGATGTTACTGTATTTATAACATTTGGGCCCCTGATAGAATCGTGATTTGGAGCCCAAACAATATCAAAATTTTTTGATTTTATTCTTGGATCTTGAAGATATATTGTTTTGCATTTTTTCATTGATACTTTTCTTATATATCTTAAGTAAGGAATTGTTTTTCTTCCGGCTGCGATTGTTAGATCTGGCCAAGGGGGTTGGACTTGAGGATTGATAATAGGTAATCCAAATGGGGCCAGATATGATAGAGTTCTTGAAGGCTTTAAATTAATAATTTTCGTCTTTATTCCAAGTCTTTCAATAACTCCCAGACATTGGTTTTCGCATCCAATTATTCCTGATGACAGTATCCAGCTATTTTTAAAATTCTTTAAATTCATATTTATTTTCAAATTGTAATAATCTTGCGTATTTAAAATATAATCTATAACATAAATTTCATGAAACGAGATAATTTAGATTTTATAGATATTAAAATCTTAAATAAGCTACAAGAAAATGGTCGTACAACAAATGTTGAATTATCTGATTTCGTTGACCTTTCAGCACCACCTTGTTTAAGAAGAGTAAAGGCTTTGGAGGAAAAAGGTTATATCAGAGGATATCACGCTGAGTTAGATCCTATAAAATTAGGATTTGAGGTAACTGTTTTTGCTATGGTTGGTCTGCATAATCAGGCAGAGGCAGATTTGCTAAACTTTGAAGAACATGTTGGTAGTTTGGATTATGTTAGAGAATGTCATATGCTAAATGGTGAGATAGACTTTATTTTAAAATGCGTTGCCCCTGATTTGTTAAGCTTTCAAAATTTTTTGACTAATGAACTTACATCCGCACCTAATGTAGCAAGTGTTAAAACTTCTTTAACTATTAGACAATCAAAATATTTACCCGGAGTTCCAGTAGAATAAATTTTAATCAAAGATTTTTCCTGGATTTAAAATATTTTTAGGGTCAAATGATTTTTTTATTTTTTTCATAATTTTTATCTCTTCACTTTTAACTTTTAGTGCGTCTTTTTTTCTAACAATACCTACTCCATGTTCAGCGCTGAAAGAACCTCCCATTTGAGTAATTAGAGATAGAATTTTATTTCTTAGCTTATGTTCTTTCTTTAAGAAAATAGCTTCATTCATATTTTTTGGCTGACTAATATTATAATGAATATTTCCGTCACCTAAATGTCCAAAAGTTACTCTTTTTGCACCGGGGATTTCTCTCTCAACAATTTTATCCGCCTCATTAATAAATTCATTTACAGCAAAAACTGGAACAGAAATATCATTTTTAATACTTGCACCGTTTTTTTTCTGTGCTTCAGAAATATTTTCTCTTAGTTCCCAAATTTTATTAACTTGTTTTTTTGTGTTAGCAAAAACTGCATTGCATATTATTTTTTCCTCTATAGCTTCATTTACTACTTTATTTATCTTATTCAGTGACTCGAGATCTTTTTCATATGAAGAGAATTCAAATAAGATATACCATTTTTCTTTAACTGGAATTGGTAAATGAGTATTTTGTATATTTTCTAAAACTATGTTTAATGAATTATGATTCATTATTTCAAAAGATGTTAATGGTGTGGAAATATTTTTTTGTATTTTTCTCAGAAAATCTAATGATTTTTTTGGGCTCTTTACAGAAGCTAAAAAGGTAAATTTTTCATGAGGTTTTGGAAATATCTTTAAGCTTGCTGCTGTAATAACACCTAATGTGCCCTCAGAACCAATGAATAGATCTTTTAAAGAATAACCGGTATTATCTTTTTTTAATGTTTTTAGAAGATTAATGATACTTCCATCAGCCAAAACTATTTCAAGTCCCAAAGTTAGTTCTCTTGTATTACCATAATAAAGTACCCCAATACCACCTGCGTTAGTGGCAATATTACCACCTATTGTACAGCTTCCCTCTGAAGCTAGAGATAAAGGAAAAAGCATATTATTTTTTTCACAAATATTATGAATTTCAGTTAATAGAATACCTGACTGAACAACAATAGCATTGTCAATTTTGTTAAATGAAATAAGCTTATTCATCCTTTCAAGAGATATTATATAATGTTCATTGTTGTAAGTTATTTGCCCTCCAACAAGTCCAGTATTTCCGCCTTGAGGAGTTATAGGAATATTATTTTTGTAAAATAACTTTAGCAAAGATGAAACTTCCTTAGTAGTTTTAGGTCTCAAAATAGCCTTTGCTTCCCCAGTATATCTATTCCTCCACTCGGTTAGATATTTATTTTTTTCTTTGTCGGATAAAAGTATATTTTTTTTACCTATTACCCGTTCTATTTTTTTTATGATATTGTTCTTCATGTTACAATTTTAATTACTATTGAATTACTATAAACTTTTTTGAATTATAAAATAGAAAATAGATGCTTACTAAATTTAAAAGTACAATAATTACCACAAAAAATATTTACGAAAGTCATAGGTTATTTAAAAAATTTTTAGGATATGACCACTTTGAATTGAGTTTTGATGGTGATCGAAGAATATATAACCATTTTTTGAAAAATGGATCAATTGAATTGTGTGAGAACAAAGATCAGGAGAATATTTTTTATTTTTCTAAATTAAAAAAGCAAACCGAAAAAGATGAAATTCAAGCACTTTCATTCTTTTCAGACAATATTTATGATGATCACAAAAGATATAAAAATTTAGGACTTAATGTAAGTGAACTTTTTGAAGTCAATAAAAAAATAATAAACCAAAAACATGAAAATTCGTTATTTTTTATATTAAATAAAACTAATTCTCTTGATTTGAATTTTTTGATTTTTGAAAATAATGAGAAACCTAATAATATAAAGTATGAAGAGAGATATATTTCAAAATTTAATCAAATTATTATATATACACCCGCCATTGAGTGTTTAAAGAACTTGTTATCTGATAAACTTGGAATAAGATTAGCTTTAGATAAAACTTTTAATTTTGGTGAGAAAGATACACGAATGATGTTTTTTCGTATCGGTGGAGTTACTATCGAGGTTATTGAAAACACTGACATTAAAAGTATGGCTTTTGGAGGTGTGGGCTGGCATAGTGACAATATTACCTCATGTCATAAAAGATTAATACTTTCTGATTTTAATCTTTCTGAGGTAAGAAAGGGGAGAAAACCTGGAACAGCTGTTTCAACAGTTAAAGATGCACCATTAATGATACCATCTATAATCATAGGTTTAGATAATCATGATATTTAAGACTACTAATGTAAGATTATTTTTATTTTTCTTAATTTTATTCCCAATTTTGCTTGATGCAAATGATAATAAAGATTTAATAAAAATTAAGTTTGCGACTGATTGGAGAGCTCAAGCTGAACAAGGTGGCTTTTATCATGCACAAGCTCTAGGTCTTTATAAGGAAAGAGGTCTTGATGTTCAAATTATTCAGGGTAGTGCTGGTGTAAATATACCCAGACTTCTGGCGGCTAAACAGATACATTTTGGTATGGGCTCAAACAGCTTCGTCCCTTTAAATATGCTCAGCAATGAAATACCAGCTAAAGCTGTAATGGCCAGCTTTCAAAAAGATCCCCAAATAATTATGACTCATAAATCTTCACAAATTGAGAGTTTGGAAGAAATGATAGATAAACCAATAATGATTTCTGAAAACAGTATCGGTGCTTTCTGGGTGTGGTTAAAATCAAAATATAAATTTAATGATAAGCAAATTAGACGTAAGACATTCAGTCTAGCACCATTCTTAGTGAATAAAGACGCAATACTTCAAGGATATCTTACATCAGAACCTTATCTTGTAGAAAAGGAGCTTGGTGAGACACCAAATATTTTTCTTTTATCGGATTATGGTTTTCCTGGTTACGGAGCCATGATCCTTGCTAGAAATGATATAATTGAAAATAATCCAGAGATTGTCGCAGCTTTTGTTGAAGCAAGTATTTTGGGATGGAGAAAATATATTTTCGAGGATCCTAAAGCTGGTAATCAGCTTATAATGAGAGAAAATAAAGAAATGACTGAAGAAATAATTTTCCAAGCCATAAATAAAATGAAAAGATTTAATTTGGTTTCAAAAAAAAGTGATCTTTCTGATGTAGGTGTTATGGAAGATGAAAGATGGGAGGATTTTTTTAAAACAATGGCAGATTTCAATGTCTATGATAAAAAATTAAATTGGAAAAATTCCTATTCATTGGATTTTGTTAACAGAAAATAGTTATGCTTAATTTTTCAAAAGTTCATATGAGGTATGATAAAGAAATTCTATCTGATATTAATATTACAATAAAAGATGGTGAGTTTGTATCAATACTAGGGCCATCTGGTTGTGGTAAATCTACATTATTGCGACTAGCTTCGAATATTCTAACGCCTTCCGAGGGAACTATTACATATAATGATGATAAAGAATTAGTCATTGGATTTGTTTTTCAAAATCCAACATTAATGCCATGGCGCAATGTTATCGACAATGTACTCTTACCAATAGAACTAAATAAGAGGACATCATCTAGAGACGAAGCATATATGTGGTTAGAAAGAGTAGGTTTAAAAGGCAAGGAGAAAAGCTATCCTAATGAATTATCAGGTGGTCAAATGATGAGAGTATCTATTGCGAGGTCACTCATCAATGGTTGTAACCTGCTACTTCTTGATGAACCTTTCGCTGCTTTGGATGAAATAAATAGAAGAAAATTAGAGGATGATCTTCTTGAACTTTGGCAAAAAGCTAAATTTACTGTTCTATTTGTAACTCACTCAGTCTCTGAAGCAATATATTTATCGGAGCGAATACTGGTTCTTTCATCTAGTCCAGGTAAGATCGTATATGAAAAAAATATTGATCGTGAAAAATTAAATAAAGATTTTAGTTTAAATATGGGTTTTCAAAAAATTGGTGACGAGATATATGAAAAACTTGCTGGAAGTGTCGACAATGATTAAACTATCGAATTATATTTCCCCAATAATCGCGCTTTCAATTATTTTTTTAGTATGGGAGTTTCTTGTAAAGTTTTTCTCAGTTGAAATGTATGTTTTGCCAGCGCCATCAGATATTTTGTTATCATTAAATTCTAATTTAAATGAATTATCTTACGCAACAATTTATACATTAAAAATTACTCTAATAGCATTCCTTATTGCTACATTAATCGCTGTAGGTTTGGCCATTATTTTTTCTTTGTCAAAAATCTTGGAAATATCACTTTACCCAATAACAGTAATATTCCAAGTAACACCAGTTGTAGCAATAGCGCCATTAATAATAATTTGGGTAGGTCTTGATAATGCCCAAATTGCTATCTTGATATTATCAGTTATTGTCGCTTTTTTTCCCGTGCTTGCTAATACTAATCTAGGATTTCGTTCTGTTGACAATAATTTAAGAGAATTATTTATAATTAATAGAGCCTCAAAATGGCAAATTTTAACAAAGTTAAATTTACCTTTTGCAATACCTTATATTTTGACTGGAATGAAAACATCCATCGGATTGGCCCTAATTGGAACCGTAGTAGCAGAGTTTGTTGCTGGAACTGGTTCTTCGACAGGCCTCTCATGGATAATAATAGAGTCTGGTAATAGATTAGATATAGCAAAACTTTTTGCTGCACTAATATTACTGGTATTGTTAGGAGTTTTTCTTTTTTTAATGATGTCTGCAATTGAATATAGTGTATTACGACGATGGCATCAAAGTACAAAATAGGATGAAAATTTTAAAATGAATAAATTATCAAAAAAAGCAATTACCGTTAGTGAGGCAATGAATACCCGACTAACATGTCGAGCTTTTACAAATAAAGTTCCAGAAAAGAGAGTAATAGTGAATATAATTGAAAAGGCAAAAAGAGCTCCATCTGGAGGGAATCTTCAACCATGGCGTATTTGGTTAGTTTCAGGAGAACCTCTTAAAAGCTTTTTAGAGGATATAGCAAAAAAAATTGAAAAAAATCCTATGGGTGAGGGGACAGAATATCATATTTATCCACCAAAATTAAAAGAACCATATGAGTCTAGGCGTAAAGAGGTAGGAAGATCTATGTACGAAGTTTTACAGATACCAAAAGAGGATAGAGCAGGAAGGCTAAATCAGTTTAAAAGAAATTTTGAATTTTTCGGAGCTCCGGTAGCAATATTTTTTGCAATAGACCGTCAAATGCAAGAGGGTCAGTGGTCTGACCTTGGAATGTTTATGCAGTCATTAATGCTTTTGGCAAGAGAGGAGGGCTTGCATACTGCTCCACAAGAAGCTTGGGCGATTTGGTACAAAACTATAAACAAATTTCTTAATATACCTGATGAACTTATGTTATTTTGTGGAATGGGTATAGGCTATGCAGATGAAAATAATCCTATCAATAGTTTCAAAAGTAAACGAATAGAATTAGAAGATTTTGCACAGTTCATTGGTTTTTAATTTAATCTAAATTATTCTTTTCTCTTTAAAGTCGCTAATTTCATCATCTGAAAAACCCAATTCAACTAAAATTTCATTTGTATTTTCACCTAAGGTGGGCGGTCTTTTTTTAATCTTGTTTTCAGAATTTGAAAGATTTATCGGTAATCCCATTACAGGTGCTGCTTTTTTTAATCCTGGGTAATCAATATCCTGAAAAAAATTCATTTTATTTACATGGTCATCTTTTAATACATCCGCTAAATTATTAACTGGTCCAGCCGGTACTTCAGCCTCTGATAGTAAATTTAGTGCTTCTTGGGAGGTCAAATTTTTACACCAGTTCTGTGTTTTTTCGCTAAGGATTTGTGAATTTTCTCCTCTATTGCTATCAGAGGAAAATCTTTCATCATTTAGAAAATCCTCAGCACCAACTAAATTTGCCCATCTTTTAAATAGAGGTTCCCCAAGTACCTGAACAACGATCCAACCATCTTTTGTTTTTACAATGTCTACAGGACCAGCATAAGGGCTTTTATTTCCAATAGCTTTTCTATTTTTATTCGTTATTGCCTCTTCAATGATATGCGTATTCATAAAAGCTAGTGATGTAGCAAAAAGGGCACCTTCCACTACTTGTCCTTTGCCAGTCTTATTTCTATCAATTATTGCTGCTAAAGTTCCCATAGCCGTTAAAGATGCCGTTCCATAATCAACATAAGGTGAATAAGCTTTTATTGGTTCTTCTTCATAACCAGTTAAAAATGTTGCACCAGACATAGCCTGGCCTACACCATCAAAACCAACTCTTTCTGAATATGGTCCACCATGGCCGAATGCAGAAACTGTCGTTAATATTATCTTTTCGTTGTAATTTTTTATTGTCTCATAGTCAATTCCCATTCTTTTTAATGTTTGAGGTGGAAGATTTGCTACCACAACATCTGCAGACTCAATCAACTTTTTTACTATTTTTTGTGATCCTTCTCTTGTTGGATTAAGTGTTAATCCTTTTTTGTTCCTGTTCATTTGCATAAACATAGCTCCTTCACCGTTAGGATTTCCAATAGGGTGAATGTATCTATCCTCTGAACCATCTATTCTTTCAACCCTTATAACCTCAGCGCCCAAATCTCCTAACAAGGCAGCACAATAAGGACCAGCAATATATCTTCCAAAATCTAAAACTCTAATTCCATCTAAAATATTCAATTTAGTCTCCTTTATGAACATTAAAAAAAATTAATATTAATGAAATGTTCTTGTAAAACAAACTATTTCATAATGAATGAGTAAAAAATTTGGTCACATTAAAAAACCTCCCCAACAAAAAGGTGTGACCAAATTAAATTAATGACATAATTGGTTGAATTGACATATCTTTACATAAGGAGTTGTTAATGCATATTTTGTTGATAGAAGATGATGATACAACGGCATCTTATTTAACTAAAGGTCTTAAAGAGAGTGGTTATGTCGTTGATCGAGCGCAAGATGGAGTTGAAGGTTTATTTATGTCTATGGATGCAAAATTTGATGCGCTAATAGTTGATAGAATGCTTCCTAGACTTGACGGATTGTCATTAATAAAAAAATTACGCAAGGAAAATTCGGAAATACCAATAATAATACTATCAGCCTTGGGTGATGTGGATGAGAGGATAAAGGGCCTCAAGTACGGAGCGGATGATTACTTAGCTAAACCATTTTCCTTTTCAGAATTATTAGCACGTTTAGAAGCAGTAATTAGAAGAAATCATAATGAGACAGATAATAGTGTTCTTCAACTAGGTGATTTGAAGCTGGATCTGTTGAGTCGAAGAGTTGAAAGAGAAGGACAATTGATTGATTTACAACCAAGAGAGTATAAACTACTTGAATTTTTATTAAGAAGACCAAATCAAGTTGTTACAAGAACCATGCTTCTAGAGGGTGTCTGGGAATATCATTTTGACCCGCAAACAAATGTTATAGATGTTCATATATCAAGATTAAGATCAAAAATAGATAAACCTTTTAAAGGAAAACAAATGCTCTTTACTGAACGTGGAGCAGGTTACGCTTTACGATATGATAAATAATCCATTTAATTTTGTAAGTTTTAGGTTAATTTTTATATATACGGTGCTATTAGGGCTATCTGTTAGTCTAGTTTTGATGTTTTTATATTTTACAACAGCTCGAGATATTGAGTTAGAGGCTGACCAAAAAATTATCAAAAAAGTTGAAGATTTAAATAACATTTATTTAAGGTTTAGAGAGCAAGGACTCTTCAATTATATAAGGAGAGAGACATCAAGAGCAACTCTTGATATTTATAGACTATATGACTCAGATGATAATTATTTAGCTGGAAATATTCTCACAGAATTAGAAGATATAAAAAATAATGATGATGGATGGCTAGAATTTTCTTACAAAGTTTCTGAAAATGGTAAAGACAAAATTTTCTATGGAAGGGGAAGAGAGCTTATCACTCCACGTCAAAATTTTCGTTTAATCGTTGGAAGAGTTGTTAACGACGAAAAAGTATTAAAAGAGAGATTTTTTTATAGTTCTCTATGGTCAATTTTATTAATATTATTTCTTGGTGTTTTTGGTGGATATTTTCTTAGTAGAAACTTTTTGAAAAGAATTTCTGATATCAATAGAACTAGCAAAAAAATTATGGATGGTAATTTAAAGGAAAGATTACCGATTTCAAGAGGAAAAGATGAACTAAATGAATTATCATCGAACTTGAATGATATGTTAGACAGGCTTGATTCATTAATGAGTAATATGAAAGAAGTCACTGATAATGTTGCTCACGATCTTAGGACTCCCCTGAATAGAATTAGGACAAATCTTGAAATTACTTTAATGTCAAATCCCAATTTAGAGGAATATAAAAAGTCATTTGAAGAAGCTATTAATGAAACAGACAATTTAATTAAAACATTTAATTCAATTTTGTCTATATCTAAGGTTGAGTCGGGGGCTTCTGATTTAGATAAAAGTGAACTTAACCTTAAAGAATTAATCATTAATATGCATGACCTTTATGAGCCAATAACTGAAGGTAGTGGAATTAAATTAAATTATGAGGTTACTGAGAATATTGTAATTAAGGGAAATTACAATTTATTATCACAATCTTTAGCTAATCTAATTGAAAATGCCGTTAATTATGGATCTACAAATATAGACCCAACTATCAATGTTGGAGCCAAACAAACTGATGACAAAATATCTTTATGGGTAAGCGATAATGGTGTTGGTATAAATGATCAGGATAAGGAGAAAGTTGTAGAAAGATTCGTGCGGTTAGATACTAGTAGAAGTTTAAAAGGATCTGGTTTAGGTTTAAACTTAGTAAAGTCCGCGGTTAGATTTCATGAAGGTAAATTTCAGCTTATTGACGCTAAACCATCAGGATTGATAGTTTTGATAGAGTTACCGAACTGTTCCTAAGTTCCACCGTCAATGAAAAGGCATTGTCCTGTAACCCAACTTGAAGCTTTTGAAGCCATAAAAACAACTGCAGCGCCAATATCTTCTGGGTTCCCCCATCTCTTGAGTGGAATGGGTATATATTTTTTTAATTCTTTTTCTCTTTCCTCAGAATGCATATTCATAGAGTCCTTAAAATTCTCTGTTGGTATTGGTCCAGGTGCTATTGCATTTACCCTTATTTTAGGTGCTAACTCAAGAGCTAATGTTGCAGTCAAGCTATTTACAGCAGCTTTAGAGGCTGCATAAGGTCCGTTCTTTAAGTTACCAGCCATATTTTTTGATGATCTTGAAGAAATATTTATTATTGATCCTCCTTCAGTCATTTTTCTTGCAGCCGTAACACATCCACTAAAAACAGAACTGAAATTCAAACTAATTTGGGCCTCGAATTCTTCAACAGAGGTCTTTGTTAGATAACGAGGTGTTCCATCTGGTAGTCCTCCAGCATTATTTACCCATGTAGAGATTTTTCCAAATTCTTTTATTGTTTTTTCACTAAGAGCCTCTATTGATTCTGGATTAGTAACATCTATAGGAACAACTATTGCTTCTTTGCCAATTTTTTTAATTTCTTTTTGAACATCAATAAGATCACTTTTCGTTCTTGAAGCAAGAACTAAATTTGAACCAGCCTGAGCTAAAGCAATAGCAATGCCTTTGCCTATGCCTTTTCCCGCTCCCGTTACTACCGAAACATTTTCTTCTAATTTAAATAAATTTAGTATTGTCATCTTATTTCCCTTATATAAAGAATAATTTTTTTTAATAATTAAATAGTTTTTGCCAGTCCTTCTGCTGATAATATTTCTATCCAGTATCCATCTGGATCTTTTATAAAGGCGAGACCTTTCATATTACCTTCATCCGGTTTTTTTTGAAATTCTACGCCTAGTTTTTTAAATCTTTCACATGCTCGATGCACATCTGGAACGGTTATACCTATATGGCCAAAACCTCTAGGCGCTGAATTTCCATCGTGATAAGAGAATGTTTCATCATTCTCAGTTCCCCAATTGTGTGTAAGTTCTAGAATACCTTTTTGACTTAAAGTATAAGCAAATCTATCTTTTCCATTTTCTGGAACTGGATCATCTTGATTTCTCAAATATGCAAGGAAAAATAATGAGAATTTAAAGTCATTAAAGTCTATTTTTTTGAGGATCGTCATTCCTAATATATTTGTATAAAAATGAATTGATTTTTCTGGATCTTTAATCCTTAGCATTGTTTGATTGAAAATATATTCTAGTGTTTCTCTATCCGGTTTTTGAGATATTTCTTCCATTTTTTCTCCTACATAAGAATAGAATTTAATAATAGTTTAGGATAAAAAAAA
>CEQD01137005.1_pt1 | contig 20370 bp, 20 predicted proteins | sample 530511 | NCBI WGS metagenome assembly CEQD01 (sample SAMEA2620230, study PRJEB7988) | marine metagenome | biome: marine biome (ENVO:00000447); feature: surface water layer (ENVO:00002042); material: "saline water (ENVO:00002010), including plankton (ENVO:xxxxxxxx)" | depth 5 m | reverse complement strand
TTATTTCAATACTGTCTAGAGATTTTATTGGTGTGTTAGACTGACAATTTACGGAACGAAAAGTAGTAAAGTCATGGGTTCCAATTAGATATTTAGCTGCAATCTGCATTTCTTCAATATTTAATTGGCTCCCGACTCTCCAATACAGACCTTTGTCAATAGTTAATGGCTGTCTTCGGTTTATAAGCTTGTAAATATAATGTCTTTTTTTTGCGGAAAACCTGGCATGAAAATTTTCTGTAACTTCATCAACTTTTATTATAGAAACTAATTTTGGTCTCAAATAGTTATTTAGCGCCTCACGTATCTCATTCTTATTTGTATTTCTATTAATATCGAAGTGAGCTACCTGACCAATCGCATGAACACCTGAGTCAGTTCTACCCGCCCCATATATCGTTATTTTTTCACCAGTAAATTCATATATGGCAGCTTGAATGGTGTCTTGTACGCCTGATAAGTCTTTTTGGCTTTGCCATCCATTAAAGTGTTTGCCGTTATATTCTATTGTTAACTTCCACCTGTGCATCTAAACAAAAATTTTTTCACCAGACAAAAAATTCCTTCCTCTCAAATAATCGTCAAATTTCATGATTTTTTTTCCTTCTGGTTGAACTTTTTCTATATTTAATGATTTAGAGCCACAGCCTAAAAGATTATCTTTAGATAGGACTCCGATTTTTCCCTCGATATCGACTATTGAGGCGCTGAGAATTTTTAGTCTTTTATTATCTTTTGTTAAAGTCCAGGCGCATGGCAAGGGGCTTACTGAATTAATTAAATTCTTTATTTTGATAGCATCTAAACTCCAATCAATTTTCGTATCATTTTTTTTAATTTTATCAGCATAGGACGCATTTGAATGATCTTGTTCTTTTGCAATTAATTTTCCTAAAATGTAATTTTGAATAGTTAAATTAATTGTTTTTGCTGCTTTTATTGATAATGAATCATGAATAGTCATAAAATTGTCATTATCAGCTATTTGTATCTCCTCAGTACACAGAATAGGGCCAGTATCCAAACCCTTTTGCATAAGCATAAATGAAATACCTGTTTTCTTATCACCCGCCATAATTGATCTTTGTATAGGGGCGGCACCTCGCCATTTAGGGAGTAAAGAAGCATGTACATTAATACATCCGTATTTGGGTATACTAAGGAAACGCTCTGGTAATATTAACCCATAAGCAACTACTATTATAATATCGAGATCTTGTTTCTCTAAAAAATGATAATCATCATCATTTAACTTTTCAGATGTTCTAACGCAAAGTTTATTTTTACATGCAATCTCATACACTGGTGAGTCCTTACTTCTCATCCCTCGGCCAGCTGCTTTACCAGATTGAGTATAAACACATTTGATATTATAACTTTCATTAACGAGGCTTTCTAATATAGGGACAGCAAAACTAGGGGTACCCATAAATACAATATTAGGATTATCTATTAACAAATTATTGTTCATTATAACGAGATAATCGATTTTCTTGTGTTGGATTTTTTTGAAATTTAACTGATTTTTTTATTGATAAATCTCTTTTAAGTCTTGATAGATGGTCAACAAACACTATACCTTCTAGGTGATCCATTTCATGTTGAATTACTGTCGCTAACAAACCCTCACAATGTTTTGTCTTTTCAATACCATCTCTATTAAGGAATTTTACAACACATTTGTCTGGTCGCTCAATTTCTTCCCATATACCAGGCACAGATAAACATCCCTCTTCAAATGAACTTAAATTATCAGAAGGATCAATTATTATAGGATTTATGAAAAATTGTGGATCTTTCTTATTGTTATCTTGTTTACTCACTGAAGAAATATCAATTACAAGCATTCTTAATGGAATTCCAATTTGAATTGCGGCAAGACCTATACCTGGAGCTGCATACATAGTTTCAAGCATATCATCTAATATCCCTCTGATTTCATCATTAACTTCACCAACGGGCTTAGACACCTTTTTCAGGATTGGATTTGGTACCTTTATTATTTCTCTTATAGCCATATTATTTGATAAACTGACAAGTAGAAGTTAGCAATAGAATATTGCTTAAAAAGGTTGTCTGGATTCTATTGCTTCCAGCAAAGTACCATCATCCATATAATCTAACTCACCCCCAACAGGAACTCCTCTGGCAAGTCTCGAAACTTTTACACCAGTATCAACCAATTGATCGGTAATATAATAAGCAGTTGTTTGACCATCTATCGTTGCATTCATGGCTAAAATAATTTCCTTTGTTTCTTTTTCTTGCGCTCTTTTTACTAACAAAGATATACCTAAATCATCAGGGCTAACTCCATCAATCGCTGATAATGTTCCTCCTAATATATGGTACAATCCTTTATGCACAGATGCTCTTTCTAAGGCCCATAAATCTGCGACTTCTTCTATTACTACAATTGTTGATTTATCTCGATCATTATTTTGACAAATACCGCATGGACTTTGAGTATCAAGATTTCCGCAAACTGAACATTTCACTATTGAATTAGCAGTATCAATTAAAGATTTCGATAGAGGTCTCATCAGCGTGTCAGGTTTTTTTAGCATACTTAAGGCGAGCCTTCTTGCAGAGCGGGGACCAATACCAGGTAATCTTGCTAAAAGTTCTATAAGGTTATCAATTTCAGTTTGACTCATTTTAATTTTCAATTTTATTTACAGAGGTAATTTCTGTTTCAGGAAATGCTTCAAATACTTTTTTCATATCATCAGTATTGCTAAGTTCATCAATAATATTATCTTGCTTCTGTTTTTCTTTCTCTAAAATTGTATCTTCACCTCTTTTTGTTGAAACATTTATAATCCATCTTTGCTCAGTCCATTCATATAGTTTAGCAATTAAATCCTTTATAATTTCTTCATTACCTTCATTTACATTTATATCAATATGCCCACTCTCAAAACTAACCAGACGTACATCTTCCTGTAAAAATTTTTTTAAAATTAAATTTTTATTTTGACCTGCAATATCAATTATTTTCTCAAAAGAATTTATTGTAGCTATTTCTTTTTTATTTTTACTATGATCTGAATGGTCATTTTTAAATGAAGCATCAGCTAAATTTTTTTTTTTAATCATATCATCAGTCTCAAGAGAATTAATTATTTCTTCAGGTGAGGGTAAATCTGAAACATAAGCCATTCTAATTACTACCATTTCTAATGCAGAGAATGCGTTAAATGAATTTTTTATTTCTTCACTTGCTTTTAGTGTCATTTGCCAAAACCTGGACAATTTCTTGATATCTAATTTTTCTTGTAATGCAATCAAACGTGTAAAATTTTCTGGACCTAATATTAGATTATCTCTCTTTTCTTTTGCGACCTTAAGTAGTGTTGATTCATGGATAATTTCGCCAAGATTAGTAATTATGTTTAATGGATCACCACCTCTTTCAGTTTGTAATTTAATTACATCAAGCGCTTCTTGGATATTACCAGATACTATATATTCGAATAGATCAATAATTATTGAATTATCAGATAAACCTAGCATATTTCTAACAGACTTTTCGTCAATGCTCGATTCATATTCTGAAAGTGTTATTGTTTGGTCTAAAATTGATAATGCATCTCTTGCCGAACCTGCAGCTGCCCTACCGATTATCGATAATATGTTGTTGTCAATATTAACATTTTCACTTTCGCATACTCGTGTAAGAAGTTTCATCATGTTTTCTTCATCAAGTTGTTTTAAATCAAATCTTTGGCAACGTGATAATATTGTTAGAGGTATCTTTTGTACTTCAGTGGTCGCAAAAATAAATTTTACATGAGCGGGAGGTTCTTCTAGTGTTTTAAGTAATCCATTAAAAGCTGACTTTGAAAGCATATGAACTTCATCGATTATATAAATTTTATATCTAGCAGATGTAGTTGAATAACTAACAGAGTCGATTATTTCACGAATATCAGCAATCCCGGTTCTTGAAGCTGCATCCATTTCAAGAACATCAATATGTCTCGACTCCATAATCTCTTTGCAATGAATGCCATATTTTGAGATATCGATTGTGGGTTGATCAACTTCATTTGAGGCGTAATTAAGTGCTCTAGCCAATAACCTAGCTGTTGTAGTTTTACCAATACCCCGAACTCCGGTGAGCATATAAGCATGAGCAAGTCTGCCTGATCTAAAGGCATTACTCAATATATCCACCATTACTTCTTGACCTAATAAGTCGGAAAAGTTTTGTGGACGATATTTTCTTGCTAAAACCTTATATGGTTCATTTAAAATATTATCAACATCCTGATTTTCAAGAAAACTATCTTGGTTTTCATCCTCAATTGTTGGTGAAGAGCTTATTTCATCTAAATTTTTTTCTTGCGGATATTCCAAAGTAACCTCATTAAATAGAAATATTAAATATATATTGAGTCAAATCAATAGATAAATATTCACTAAATTTTTAATTAGACTTTATTAATACTAGTCATAATATATTAATTAAAAATGATATGAAAGTTTATCCAAACATATTTTCAAATAATCCTTTAGATAGGGCATCTGATATGAGGTCAGATCAATCTTGGGTTGAGAATTGCCTTAACAATAAAGATGCAAAGATTTGTCTTTTTTGGAGAGGAAAAGCTTTTGTTTCTAAGCATAAAAATTTAACTTTAGCTAATTCTTTACCTGATCAATTTAGCCCAGCCTGGTTTCCAGTAGAATTTTTTAAAAATGAAATTACAGATGATAATTTATTAATCTTTCTTGGTCTTGATAATAAAATACCTTTTTTTGCAATTGATTTATCAGAAATAGAGAGTCTAGAAGAAACTATTAATCTTGAGAAACTTGGCGAACTTGAAGATCTAATGGTATTAGCGCCTCAAGCAATTAACCCAGGTGAATTAGCAATGTTAGGTCAGGCGAGAGCTATAATTGAATGGAATAAAAGTCATAAGTATTGTTCAAAATGTGGTTCAAAAAGTATCATGATAGAAGCAGGTTACAAAAGAATATGCAATAATTGTAATGCTGAGCATTTTCCTCGAACAGATCCTGTTGTCATTATGCTTGCTACATATAAAAATACTGCTTTTCTTGGACGACAAAAACGATTTCCGCCAGGAATGTATTCAGCACTAGCAGGTTTTGTTGAACCTGGTGAGTCAATTGAGGAGGCGGTTGCTCGTGAGCTAATGGAGGAAGCAGGAATAGAAATTTCTTCAGCAAAATATCACTCTAGTCAACCATGGGCATTTCCAAACTCATTGATGATAGGTTACATAGCTGAGGCAAAAAATAACAATTTTAAGCTTGATCAATTAGAACTAGATGAAGGTAGATGGTTTTCGAGAGATGAGCTCCATAACTCACTTACAGGTTCTAATGAAAAATTTTTTGTACCGCCGCCAATGGCAATAGCTCATCATTTAATAAAAGCTTTTATTGAACATCATTAATAAGATATATAAAAATTACCTAGAACCCTTGCATTAATCTCTTGCTGATGGATAAACACCTAGAATTTTTATTTCTTCAGAATAATACTCTAGTTCACTGATAGCGTTCGTAATATCTTCAGACAAAAGATGACCTTCTAAGTCAGTGTAAAATTGCGTTGATTGAAAACTACCATCAATTTGATAGCTTTCAAGTTTTAACATATTTACACCATTGGTAGCAAAACCACCTAACGCCTTATAGAGAGCTGAAGGTACATTCTTTACTTTAAACACGAGAGTTGTAATGAATTTTTTTCCTGTATTTTTAGGAATAAGCTTATCTTTACTCAAAATCAGGAATCTTGTTGTATTATGACCAGCATCCTGCATATCTTCTTTTAATATTTTAAGTTTATAGATTTCTGCAGCAAGAGGTGAAGCTATCGCACCAATAGAAATATCGTCTAATTCAACAACCTCTCTAGCTGAACCAGCTGTATCAGCACTAATAATTGGATCTAATCCAAGACTTACTATAGATTTTCTGCACTGACTCAAAGCCATTTCGTGACTTCTGACACTCTTAATATCTTCTATTTTTGATTCTTTTAGAGATAGCAAACAGTGTTTAATCTTTAAAAATATCTCACCAATAATATTTACATTAGAGGTAGGCATGAGTCTATGAATATCTGAGACTCTGCCCGCTATTGTATTTTCAATAGGTATTAAGGCTAAATCTATTTTATTTTTTTCAAGTGAAACAAAGACCTCATCAAATGTTTTTAGGGCTATGGGTTTTGATTTTTTGTCATAAAGATTACATGCTATATGCGAATTTGCTCCTGCCTCTCCTTGATATCCAATTCTCTTAATCATAATTATTCCATTATTCTTCTTACATGCTCAAGATCTTCTTTTGTATCTACACTTATTGGTAACTCATTTACTAAACCAAATACTATCTTCATTCCGTTATCTATTGCTCTCATCTGTTCAAGTTTTCTATCAATTTCGGTCTCAGACTGTTTCAGATTAATAAAAGTTTCTAAGGATCTCCTTTTATAACCATAAACTCCAATATGATGATATAAATATTCTTTCTTATCATCATCAAAAATTCTACCAAAATCTTCAACATAATTGTTATCCATAATATTTTTAATATATGCCTTTACAACATTAGGATTTAATAACTCTTTTGATGAAGAAATTTTTACCCCAATAGTTGAAATATCAGCATTACTGTCATTTAAGAGTGAAATAGTTTTCATTAGAGCCTCTTTTTTAATATTTGGTAAATCACCTTGCAAATTTATTACATTGTCAAAAATCATATTTTTATCATATTTACATAGAGCCTCGTATATTCTATCTGATCCTGATAAATGATCAGGGTTGGTCAAAATGACATCACCACCTATACTTTCAATTGCATTTTTAATTTCTCTATTTCCGGCTGCAACTAAAACATCAGCAATACCTACTTCTTTAGCTCGTTTAAAAACATGAACTATCATAGAGGTACCATTTATATCGGCTAATGGCTTATTTGGAAGCCTGCTAGATTCTAATCTAGATGGTATAATTATTAAATTTTTCATATTGATATTCTTTTAATTTAAATTTATTAAGTAGTTTAATTAAATTGTCTAATTTAATTATCTACAAATTGTAAAAATATTGGTATAGAACACCGAATGAATATTAACTTAGGAACAATAATTAAAGGTTTTGCTGCTGTATCGATAACTTTCTTTATAGTTATTGGATTAATCAGAATAAGTAATAATTTGTTTTATGTAGAGTCGTTGAATCCTCCTACTAAAGAAGAATTATTTGCAAATATAGATTTCATTGATGAGAGCTATTTTTCAGCCACAAAGAAGGGTAACAATGAAATAAATTTAACTCATACCGTTCTTGGTAATGAGAAATTAGCTAACAAACTTGAAAGGCAGAATAGATTTGTTAAACATTTTAAAGAAGTAATATCTGCACAAGAGCTTGATATTAAAATTAATGAAGAAGAGAAACTTTTAAAATATCTAACCAGCGGAAAAACTCATAGCATTTTAAAAAAAGATGATTTAGAAGATAAAATCCTATTGGTGGAAAATAAGATTAATCTTTTAAAAAATATACGTTTTTCATATGGTGATGTAGATGTCGTGAGACTTAGTGAAACAGTTGAAATAGGAGAGGTAGAATCATCAGTTGTTGAAAAACCTAAATTAACTTTTGATGAGCTCCTTGCTATTGCTTCAATTGATGCTGGAAAAAAAGTTTCTTCAAAGTGTACAGCTTGTCATGGTTTTAATTCAGGTGGCGGTAATAGGATTGGTCCAAATCTATGGGGAATTTTAGGTAAAGCTAAATCCAAAGCTGAGGGTTTTAAATATTCTGATGCACTTACTGGGCTAGGTGGAGTGTGGTCAATCGAAGATATGAATGCATGGTTAAAAAGCCCTAAGAAGTTTGCACCAGGGAACTCAATGGCATTTGTTGGATTAAGAAAAGATAAAGATAGAGCGAACTTACTTGCATACTTAAATTCTATGTCAGACAGTCCTATTGAACTAACAAATTCAAAATAGTTGAAATTATTCTTATATTTCATTAATTTGTATTTAAATAAAGTATGAGGAATTATTATGGATAAAACATTATCAAAGTCAGAAGCTTTCTTTGGAGCGGATAATGTAAAAGCTCCGGAACCAAAACTTGGTAATAAACCTATTCTTGGTGATAGGTATAAATCTAAAGAATTTATGAATTTAGAGTGGGAAAAAATGTTTACAAAAGTTTGGCAAGTTGCTGGACTTGAACAACAACTGGAAAATCCTGGTGATTTTTTTACCTTCGATTTTGGACCTGAATCTATAATTTGTGCAAAAGGTGAAGATAATAAAATAAGATGTTTTTATAATGTTTGTCAGCATCGCGGTAACCAGTTGGTACAAGTTGAAGAAGGAAATTTAGAAAGTTTTTCTTGTGCGTATCATGCATGGAAATTTGGTTTAGATGGAACTTTAAAGTGGGTTCCTGATGAAGAAGATTTTCCTCAAGGATCGCCTTGTGGAAAAAGAAATCTTGTCGAAATAAAAACAGAAATTTGGGCTGGTTTTATTTTTTTTAATTTAGATGATAACTCAAATTCACTTAAAGACTACCTTAATCCAGTAATGAAGCAATTGGAAAATTACCCAATATCTGAAATGAGAAGGACTCATTGGGTTACTGTCGAAGGTGACTGGAATTGGAAATGTGTACAGGACAACTTTAATGAATCTTATCATACACCATATGTTCATCCAGGACTTAAATATTTTTCTGATGAAAAATATTATTCATGCCAATTTGATATGTATGAAAGCATGCATGCAAGAATGTTAATGCCTGGTTTTATTCCAAGTAAAAGTGTTTATAGCGAAGAAAAAAAAGTCCTTGAAGCTCTTGCACCAATGATTGAATATTGGGAGATGGATGCAAATGATTACAAGGGCAGGTTATTAGATGTTAGAGGTGATCTTCAAAAACAAAAAAGAAAATTAGACAAAGAAAAGGGTTATGATTTCAGTAAATTCACTGACACACAATTAACAGATCATTATCATTATACTATTTTTCCAAATATGTCTTTCAGTGTTAAGCCAGATGGAATGCAATGGCTCAGAGGGAGTCCACATCCAACAGATCCTACTAAATGTTATTTTGATTATTGGTTTCTTACTTTATTCCCTAAAGGTGTAGAAGAGTACTACTCTCCAATGCTCAAACAAAAAACATCAATAGATACCCAAATACCGCATGTTCAGGGTCATTATACTGAAGTTGATGTTGGTGATGGAATATCTGAAGATGTGGCAATTTGGACAAGCCAACAAAAGGGATTGAGTTCAAGAGGCTATATTGGTGATTATATGCCTTCACAAGAAAATCGAATTAGATTTTTTCATGAAAATATCGATAGATATTTATTTGGCGATTTAAGTGATTAAAAATTATTATTAGATGGAAGAAAAGCTTATAATTGCCGCGGAAAAGACTGAAATTTCAGATATTATTTATAAGTATTGCCGTGCAATTGATCGTATGGATAGAGAATTGCTAGAGTCTGTTTTTCATGAAGACTCAACTCATCATCATGGTGAGTATGAGGGTTCATCTTCAAAATTTTGTGATTTTGCATTTGATATTTTATCTGAAATGGAATTCACCCAACACCATGTTGGCAATATATTAATTGATCTAGATGGTGATAAAGCATGGTCAGAGTCTTACTGGACTGCTTATCATAGAATGGCTAAAGGTAAAGAGTCAGATATGGGATTTTTAGCTGAACATGATGTGTCTATAGATGAAGATGTTTTTGTCGGTGGAAGATATATAGATTATTTTGAAAAAAGGAAAAATGTTTGGAAAATTGCTAAACGTCAAGGTGTACACGATTGGGTCAGATTTGAACCTGCTAATGAAAAAGGTCAATTACAAGCTGCGGGCCCGACGCCAAGTAGAAGTCGTAAAGATCCAGCTTATCAGAGATAATTTCTGATTAACGCTTATCGAATGAAATATAAAATTCACGCATAGGCATAAAGAACATACTAAAATTATGAACGGGTTCTGAAAGTGGTTTATTAAGTTTTATATTCTTTAACCTATTTACAAGAAATTTAAAAGAACGGATCATTTCTTGTCTGCCTAGTAAAGCACCAGGACAGTGATGTGCACCTGAGCCAAAAGCCATATGCGCTCCAACACCCTTTCTTTCTAATTGGAATTGATGAGGACAAATAAATTTATCTTCATCTCTATTGGCAGGACCATATCCCATCATTACCATGGAGTCTTTTGGAATAGTTGTCCCAGAAACCTCAACATCTTTTGTTGTTCTTCTTAATAAGAATTGCACTGGGCTTTCCCATCTTAAAACCTCTTCAATAAATGGTTTGAGAAGAGTTTCATCCTGATTTAGTTTTTCTATTATTTCTGGAAATCTAATCAAAGCCCACATACCATGATTAATTGCACTTTGCGTAGTTTCATAACCGCCAGTAATTAATTGATGCATTAAGTTCTGTAATTCATGCATTGATAGAGGTTCCTCATCGTCACCATGTGCGTGGACCATAGCTGACATAAGGTCCTCTTTAGGGTTCTTTCTTCTTTCCTCAAAAACTTCAGCAAGAAATAATTGAGCCTCAAGTTCGATTTTTGCATTTTTTGTAACTTCTTCTTTTGTAGCAATTGGAGTCCTACTTGCTCCAAGCATAGAATCGGCCCATTTTTTAAATGTCGCAACATCATCTCTTGATAAACCTAGTTGTTCAGCAATAATAATACCAGGCATGCGCATGGCAAATTCATCATTAAAATCACAACTTCCTCTATCAATAAAATTATCTATCAACTCATTTACTACCTCATCGAGATGAGGCAAAAGTTCATCAACTCTTTTTTTTGTAAAGACTCTGTCAACAAGTGTTCGATATCTTCTATGAATAGGTGGATCTGTTCTTTGAAGAGTTTGGACATGTTCCCAACCACCACCATTAACTAATATCTCCTGGTGAAGAGAGGAAAATTCGCCTCTAGTTGCAACGCTGACATCGTTTGAGAAGGTTCCAAAATCTTTGAGCGCCATCCTAATGTCATCATATTTTGTAAGCATATAAATACCTACCTCAGGTATTTGATAAACGGGTTGCTCTTTATGAAGTAAACCATAAAATTCATAAGGATCACTATTTATTAAAGGATCCAAAAAGCTATAATTTTCTATATTTTTTTCTGACATAATAAACCTACATATTAAAAATCAAATATTATCCCAATCATGTTTTTTAATCCAGTCCTCAAAAAAAGTTGGGGTAATTAAAAATCTATTATACAAATCACTCATCTCTATTGCGAGTGGGGATGGATTTTGTTCATTATACCACCTGTAAAAAGCAGCCATACCTCCATAAATAGATGGTTTTTCATATTCCTCAGACCCAGTAACAAGTTTACTCATCTTTCTGGCAAAAGTATTTGGTTCAAGGCTTTGAAAAGTTATTTGCCTTTTAAGAGCTTTTGAAAATATTTCAGCTACCTCATGACCACATAAAATTTCTGGACCACCGACAGTTATTTTTTCAGCCTTAACTTCCTTATCTGATAAGGCTGCGACCATAAAAGCCGCAACATCTTCAAGGCATATCCAAGAAATTTTGAGTGTCTCACTACAAGGATAAGCAAATATATTGCTTTTTACAATCGATGGCTTAGCCCAAAATCTTGAGAGATTATCCATAAATACAACTGATCTAATTACTGCATATTCCATTCCACTTTCAGCCATTGATTTCTCTATTTCTCTTCTTCCATCATGAGCAGCAAGTCCATTATCGTTTGGAGCAACATAACAACTTGTGTTAAAAACTATTTTTTTAACACCCATTTCTTTTCCAGCTTTAGTGATATTATCTCCCCACTGCTTAGCTATATCTCTATCAAAAACAAAAGGTAGATTCATAGCAATATAATCAATATTTTTGGATGCATTCATTAAAGAATCAAGATTGAAAAGATCCGCTTTGATGCTCTCGACATCACCTTTTATTTCACTATTATAATTTTCTGGAAATCTAGAAGCAGCTCTAATTTTATAACCTCTTTTAATTAGAGCATTAACTAGCGGAATTCCTTGGTCACCACTAGCTCCATATACTAAAACTTTTTCCATATTTACCCCTCAGCCTCAAAATTATTTCCAGAAATATGATTACCAGCAAGATAACCATAAGTTAAAGCCGGGCCTAGTGTACCTCCTGCACCAGCATAAACGGATCCGGTGCTACCAGCCATAGCATTTCCGACAGTATAAAGACCATCAATAATATTTCCTGAAGCAGAAATTACTCTCCCAAAGCCATCTGTTTTCATACCTCCATTTGTCCCTAAAGCGCCAATATCTATTTTAACTGCATAAAAAGGAGGCTTTTCTACTTTTCCCAGAGTTGCCGAAATACCAGACTGTGACCTATCACCATAAAAAAAGTCATACTCACTTTTTCCTCTTCCAAAATCAAGATCGTCACCAGCTTCAACATATTTATTAAATGTTGATAATGTTAAATTTAATACACCGTTATCAATTTCTAATTTATCAGCTAATTCATCTAAACTATTAGCTTTAGTAAACCACTCAGGATCATCTGCTCCGGGTAAGATATTTGCAAATGGATATTTTTGTCTAAAATTTGTATCAAAAATTATCCATGCTGGAAGATTTGGATATCCATATTCATTTGGATCAAAAAAATGGAATGCTCCAGCCATAGCAGAATAATTTGTTGCTTCATTACAAAATCTTTTACCAGATTTATTGATCATTAATGTATGAGGTAAAGTTCTTTCAATTAATATTGGCGAAGATTTTTGATTTCCCTCAGCCCAATTATCATCAGGGATTGATAAAACAGGTGACCACCAAGCGCTTGTCATATTGCCAAGTGAAGCACCGACTTCTTGGGCTAAAATTAAACCATCACCATTATTACCAGGTGGAGAAGCGGGAGCATTTAATGGTCCTCTTAAAAAATTGTTAACTAATTCTTCATTCCATTCAAAACCACCAGTGGCAATAATTACTCCTTTATTCGCAAAAATCTCTTTTTTTACTCCTCCTGACTCAATCTCAATACCTGTAATTCTATTGTTTTCTTTGATAAGTTTTTTTGTATTAACATTTAACTCTGGTTCTATTCCCCTATCAAGACAACCTTTAAGTAAAGCACCAACTAGGGCTTGACCCATACCTCGAGCATCTTTTGAGATTCTCTCATTCATTTCTTCTTCGTTAACCAGGCCTGTTCCTCCTCCCAATGGGGTTTCGCCCAGGGTCATTGGTATAGGCATTCCATTATTTCGAACTTTTTTTGCCCACTTACCCAACTTACAATAATTAAAAAGTTTGTTATCAAGAGCTCTACCTCCACCTAAAATCGCACCAGGCCTATCAAGATAATAATCAGGATAACCATCTAAAACATAAAAGTTTGCATCAGTTTTTTCTTCTATAAAGTCTATTGCTGATGAACAGTTATCAATAAAAGACTCTAATCGAATGGGATCAATTTCTCCATTTGATAAAGACATAAAATAATCAATAGCCATTGATCTTTCATCTTTTATTCCTTTGTCTTTCATATGGCTATTCATTGGAGCCCAAATAATACCCCCAGATACACCTGCTGTACCACCAACTAAATTTTGCTTTTCAAATAAACCAACGGAAAGACCATTTTCATAGACCGCTAAAGCTGCAGTCATTCCGCTAGCACCAGCTCCAAGAATTATTACATCATAATTATTTTCCATAACTTTTATACAAACCCAAATTAGACCCTAATATTAACAAGATAAAAATCCATAGCAATTATTAAATATTGAATTTTTATAAACTATCGTGTTTCAATATTAGATATTATAGTGATGAATTATGGATTTAGGTATTAGTGGAAAGATAGCTGTTGTTAATGGTGGTAGTGCAGGCATGGGTAAAGGAAGTGCAATCGCCCTTGCAAAAGAAGGTGTAAGCCTTTTTATTTCAGCAAGAGGAGAAAGAAGATTAATTGAAACATGTAAGGCAATTGAAAAAGAAACAGGTGTAATTGCTGAGCCTATTGTTGCAGATCATAGCACAGATAAAGGAAGAGAAAAAATATTACTTGCTTGCCCTGATCCAGATATCTTAGTTGGAACATGTACCCCACCTCCTTTTACAAATAGTTACGAAGAGGTATCAACAAATGAATGGAGACAAACCCTTGATGTAGCTTTGCTAAGTCCTGTAGAATTCATGAAGGCTATCATTCCGGGAATGGTAAAAAGAAAATGGGGAAGAATAGTTAATATTGGAACAGGTGCTGCTAAAACACCATCAGAAGCTAGAATTTTATCTGGTCCACCAAGAGCAGCATTGGTTAATTATTCAGTAGCTGTATCAAAGAAAGTTGCTAAGCATAATGTAATTATAAATAACATTCTTCCAGGCATGCATCACACAGATAGTGTTGCAAATAAATTTAAAAAACTGGCACAGGAAAAAGGGTCAACCTATGATAAAGAAATTGAAAAATTTGTAAATGATTGGAAAATACCAGCAAAAAAATTTGGTTCTTCTAACGATTTAGGCTCATTTGTAGCAATGTTTTGCAGTCAACAAGCCTCTTATGTAGTTGGCCAAAGTTTGGTAATTGATGGCGGAATTGGAAATACAACTTTTTGAAGGAGTAAAACATGAATGACAAATTAGAAAAATTAATTGCAAAATCAGAAATTTACGACCTTTCATGCAAATATATGAGGGGTCTTGATAGATTAGATAAAGAATTATTAAAATCCGTTTTTCATGAAGATGCTTGGTGTGATTATGGATTTACAAAAAGTAATGCATTTGCATTTACTCAATTCTGTATGGATGCACTAAAGGAGCATCATGCTAATCATCATATGATAGGCAATATATTAATAGAATTTAGTGATAATGAAGATGAAGCCTTTGGTGAGGTATATTTCCAAGCCTATCATAAAGTTAATGAAAATGGTCAAACTAATGATATTTTCATTTCGGGGCGTTATCTAGATCGCTATGAAAAAAGAGATGGAATTTGGAAAATAGTGTATAGATCAGAAATTGTTGATTGGTCACGAACTGAACCCACAAATGAACCCTATTTTGATACAGCCCCTGATTGTTTTAGAGGAGGAAGGCAAGATGATAGAGTTTATCAACTCGAAAAAAGGACTAATCCGAATTAATTAATTATTCAAAACTCTCACATTATTTTTATTTAATTTTGAGGAAGGTTGAACTGCAAAGCTAAGCTGATCGTCCGAGATTTCGTAAGGATTGTTATTAGTAAAAAGATCTTTATAAATTTTACCATCTTTCATAACTGAAACAATACGATCATGATCTTGCAAAACAGTAATATCCTCTAATGGATTACCATCTATTATAATTAAATCTGCTAATTTTCCTTGTTCCAAGGTTCCCAATGAACCATCAGGGTGCATTGCCAAACCACCAAGTCTTGTCGCAGAGTGTAATGCCTCTGAATTTGTGAACCCAAAATGATTGACATAATACTCTAAGTCTTTTGCATAAGTTCCATGTGGAGTGATGTTTAAACCATAGTCTCCGCCAACAAGAATACGAATACCAGCTTCTTTCATTCGTTTATAAGATATAATTGTTTCTTCGAGTTCATTTCTATATGCAATAACTTCACGGCTATCCTCTTTAAATCCCATATCTTTATAATTTTCGAGAAATGTAATTTCCCAAGCTATAGCAGGTCCAACAAAAACATTATCTTTATTTTTAACAAGAAGCTCAAGCGCCTCGTCATCAATATAATTTGCATGTCCAATGAAATCTATACCAGCTTTGACAGCTTGTTTTACAGCAGCAGCTGATCGAGCGTGACAGGCTACTCTCATTTCTTTTCTATGTGCCTCTTCAACTATTACCTTTACTTCTTCATCGGTAAAACCTAAATCCCCAGGTCTACCTTGTAGTGATATGATCTCACCATCAATCATTACTTTAACAATTTCTGCCCCATTTTTCCAAAGTTGTCTGACAGCAGCTCTTAATTCCCAAGGACCATTTCTAACCATTCCAAGTCCCTCAGGAATCATTTTAACATTATCTGGATGGAAATCCGCATTACTTCCTGTAGCACCAAGATCTTTACTGCCAGCCAATAATCTTGGTCCCGGAATTTCACCTCTTTCGATTGCTTCTTTTAAGTAAACATCAATTTTATGAACTGAACCAAAACTAATAGCAGATGTAAATCCAGAACCTAACATCATCCTTGCATTAGCGATTGTTTTAATCATAGACTCTTCGACAGGCGCTTTGTCTAACTCTAATGGCCCACTATTTGAATAAGAGATATGAGCATGCGCTTCAACCATGCCGGGCATTACAAATAGTCCATTTCCATCAATATTTTGAATACCATCTGGAACATCTTTTAATTTATTTGATGGCCCGGCATAGCGAATAATATTGTTTTCGATCCATATCGAAGAATCTTCAATTAAACTATCAGTTTTACCTGAGAATAATCTTATATTTGATATCAACATTTTAATATCCCCTAAATATCCAACCTAAGAAGTTTTTTTGCATTCTTTGTCAAATCTGATGCAAAAGTTTCTAATTTTTTTGGTGTATCCCATCCACCAAAGTTTGTGCCATAAACTAATCTATCCTCTCCAATTAAGTCAAATAGCATTTTTTGTGATTTTTCTCCATGAACATGCGCATCAAACCATAAACGCTTAAGTTCATTAACAAACCCATTCTTTTTTACTCCCTCTGGCGCCCAGTCTCTAAACTCAGACATTTCGGAAAAGCGCTCTATCAAATAAGGCATTGCTCCACCTCCATGCGAAATACAAATATCTAAATCAGGGTGTCGATCTAAAACCCCTCCAATTATCAATGTCGCTACCGCCAGAGTTTCTTCATAAGCATAACCAAGCATTATGCTCATATCATATTTTCCCAGTCTCCAGTCATCAGGTCCTTCTGCACCACCTGTAGATGCAGGATGCAGAAACAAAGGGACATTTAAATCTATAACCGTTTTATAAAAGTCATCTAATCTAGGATCATCAAGACCAAATGGGTAATCAGTACCAGTTGAAACAGCAGAAAGACCAAGTTCATCAACAGCTCTTTCAAGCTCTTTACATGCAGCATCAACATCTTGCATTGGTAGGGTGGCTGAACCGATAAGTCTGTCAGGATACTCTTGAGTCGACTCAACCATTGCATCATTGTGAATTTTACAAAATTCTATTGCAATATCACTCTCTATTTTATGAAACATAGTTAATGGATTTGGAGATAAAAGTTGTAAATCAATTCCTAATTGATCCATGGCTTCTATTCTTAAATTATTTTCCATGAATATAGTTCCCTCATACTGCATGGGTTTCATTTTATAGGATCCAATTCTAAAATAAGGAATGCCATCTTTATCAACTCCCGTATCGGGACCATATTTTCCAGCTTTTCCAAAAGCCTTGCCTAAGACAACATGTGCATGAGTATCTATTATATTGATTGTCATTTTAATTAATCATCAGCAAATAAAACAGTTCTAGGATTACCATTTTCGTCATAGACCGGTTTATGCTTATCAATTAAATACATTTGATTTTCAGTTTCTTTTATACCAACAGAATTCAGAGCTTCCACCATTTCAAGGTAAGTATGATGAGTAAAATGTGCAACTAATGACTTTTCATCCTTCCATAATTCATAAACTTGTATTCTATTTGAAACAGCAGGATCTGCTGCAAAGCAATAGCTTATGCACCCCTCCTCCTCAGTTCTTGTTGCCATTTGTATATCTTTAGTAAGAATTACAGCCTTATCCCTATCATCTTTAGTTTCAAAATCTAATGTAGCAGAAATTATTATCATTATCCTCTCCTATTCATAGTTTCTTCTAAAAATTTTTTACAATAAAAATATTTTTGGTAATTTTTTCCCATTTTCTAACTTAATTTTTGCGAATTGCTAACTCTAGACCAGAGGGATTTATCGCTTAACCAATTATCTAACCAGTCATGAAAATGTTGAACTCTTTTTTCATCACTACTTAATACAGCTTTATCAAAACCTCTTGAGTGCATTCCAGCCTGCATATCATTTAAGTAATAAATATCCTGATCGATTGTGGGTGTCATCGAGTTTCTTCCTTCAACAACATCCTGTCTCGTAAATATCTCATGTTCAATTCGCCCATCTGAATAATTATATTCATATGAGCCAGGTAGTAACTCTAACCCTTTATCCTCATCTCTGATTTTATCCTCAGGAATCATTAATGAAAATTTAGTAAATATACATTTATTAGGATCAGAACTATGTGGCCTAGGTCCAAAAATCCATAACCGTTCTGCATGGACAGTCATAAAAATATTTGGAAATATATCATATTGAAAAACATCGGATAATTGCTCATCAGTCAATTCTGAGTAATCAAAACCTAGCCTTTCACCGACAATTCTTTTTTGTTTTTGAACTGCTCTCCTAATTTCAGGAACCTTACCTATGAAATCGTTTGGATCTAAATCTAAACCTTTAAGATATTGGGTCATATATTCTGGAGGCATATCTGGTAGAGGATATCTTGGATTCATCACAGGACTTTCGACCCATGTATGAGAGTGACCGAAGGGCCAAAGGTAATTTTGCGCATCACAACAATCAACAAAACTAGCATGTTGTGGGTGGATAAAATCAACATGATATTGCTCTAAAAAATTATCTCTTGCAGTTTTCCAATTTGTATCCAGAGTAACACTTTGGTGTTTGACTAAGACCATATTTTCAAAATGGTAGGGGCTGAGTTGTTCTAAAATAGAACCAAGAAATGTTTTTAAAGGTGCTGGCTTATCACCCATATTTATGAAAATCAGTCCAGCCCACACTTCAACGCTGACTTCCTTAAGAGATTTTTCTTTCTTACAGATTCCCTTACCAAACAATTCCTCATCTGGAATTTTGATTAATTCACCTTTAAGAGAGTATGTCCAACCGTGATAAGGGCAGGAGACTTGCTTTACCCAGCCAGAGTCAATCGTTAGGATCTTATTTCCTCTATGTTGACAAGTATTATAAAATGCTGAAACTTCTAAATTTTCATTGAGTGTCACAATTATTGACTCTCTACCAATGTCGTAAATAAAAAAATCACCAGGCTCTTTTAAATCACTTCTTATACCGGCAAATAGCCAACATTGTGTCCACAACATATCCCATTCTTTTTCCATAAAATCTCTACTTGTATATCTATCACTACTTAATGAAGCATCAAATTCAGAGTCAGCAGTTATATCAGCAGAAAAATTTATTGGATCAAATTTTTGTGGCAATGATTTCTCCTCTGTGTAATTTCATTATTGTCAAAAAAAAGTTTTTGTAAAATCAAAAACACATAAAAATAATTTTAAGTAGCCGAAGTAAGATAATTGTTTACATAAACAATTTAAGGATAGAAGATTATTATATGTTAGGAGGATAAAATGATAGTTGTAAATGCAATAATGAAAACAAATGAGAGTAATTTTGAAACTGTTAAAGATGCTGTCAAAGAATTAGAAATTAAAACAAGAGAGGAAGTTGGATGCATAGACTATGCCTTTAGCTTAGAATTATATAATGATAAAATTATTAGAATAACCGAATTGTGGGATAATCTCCAATCTCTCAAGGATCACTTAAAAACCGATCATGTGACTAAATTTGTTGGATCTCTTGCAGATAACCCTCCAGAAACAGATGCCAAATTCTTTGAGGCAAAACAAATTGATTATCCTGGTTAAATTGAATTATAAAAAAGGCATGCAAGAGCCTTTAAAATTAAACATAAAATTGTTTATTGAATAAAAAAATAAGAATATTGACCTTTAACTGATTTTATAAAAAGATAAGAAAAATTGATCAATAAAATGACTTAAAAGGATATGATGTATGAGAGAGTTGAAAAATCTAAAGCCAGGAGAAGCAAGATGCCCAAATCATCCCTCGACAAAAGAATTAGTTAGCAAAGATTGTACTGGTGCTCCACCAGCTATACTTGAAGAGTCTTATAAATTTATTGGTGATACGGATATACCATTTGAGAGATATATTTCAGAAAAATTTGCTCAAAAGGAAAATGATAAATTATGGTCAAAGGTTTGGCAATGGGCTTGTCACTTAGACCATATTCCCGAGATAGGGGATTACTATGTTTATGATGTAGCTGATCTGTCAGCAATAATAGTCAGAGCTGAGAAGAATAAGGTAAAAGCATATTACAATTCTTGCCTACACAGAGGCACTCAACTAAAACCATCCGGTACCTCAGGAGTATGCAAAGAACTTAAGTGC
>CEQD01129039.1_pt1 | contig 21121 bp, 16 predicted proteins | sample 530511 | NCBI WGS metagenome assembly CEQD01 (sample SAMEA2620230, study PRJEB7988) | marine metagenome | biome: marine biome (ENVO:00000447); feature: surface water layer (ENVO:00002042); material: "saline water (ENVO:00002010), including plankton (ENVO:xxxxxxxx)" | depth 5 m | reverse complement strand
TTTAATAACATCATGTTTAAACCTATATTGTTATTAAAATCTATACCGATATTAAGATTTACAATGTCGTAACCTGGTATGGCATCAACAACTGGGTTGTTGCTAACACGTTGCATAAACTTACCTCTTTTTACATATTGCAACATAGCTGTAAGGTAGTTACCTGATGGAAGATCAGTTTCATACATTAAACTAACATCAGCTGTAAATTCTGGTGTTTTAGCAAGTTGATTACCCTTTACATTCTCTCTTAAACCGTATCTTAAATCTTCCTCTCCAAAGAAATATTGATAAGCATCGACATTATCGAGAACAAAATAATCAGATGAAACTTCAGAATTTAGGAAAGCTAAGTTCATATCAAAAGTAAATGAATCAGAAGCTAAAGCAGTGAATTCAATTTCAACACCTGACATTTCTGAGTCAGGAATATTAGCTACACCTCCTCTGTAAGGGTCAGGATCAGTTGCTTGAAATTGAAGATTTTCGTAGTCATAGGAAAAAGCAGCAATATTTGCCCTAGCCTTTCCGTTGAATAAGTCAGTCTTGATACCTATTTCTGTTGAATCAACTGTTTCTGCCTCAAAGGTAGGGAAAACCATTGGAGGAGCATTATCATTGTCAAAACCAAATGTTAAATTACTTCCACCTGGCTTGAAGCCGCTAGCTAATGTTAAATACACCATTGTGTTATCTGCAAGATCGTATTCACCTGTAACCCTTGTAGTAACTTCATCTGTAGTGCCTTCAGCTACAAAAGTTTCCGTATTAAGAAAGTTTGTTACGTCAGTTCCAAAAGTGTCTTCAGAATATCTTAATCCAGATACAAGTCTAAAAGTATCGCTAAAACTATAAGTTGTTTGAGCATAAACAGACAAAGATTCTCTATATGGAAAAGCATCAGTGAAAAAGTCTACATCAGCTGCTGGACCAAAAATATCAAATCTTCCTGGAATACCGTAATCATGATCATAACAATAGCTTGGATCTGCAAAAGATGCATCACAAACATATTTAAAAACTCCATCTAGGTCATCATCCCTATAGCCTCTTATCACATTTTCTATCTCATGATCCATATAAAAGGCGCCAACAGTCCAATCAAGCTTACCATCCATTGCAGGTTCATTAGATATAAGGTTTACTTCAAATGTCGTTGTTTCAACAAGAGATGTTTCTGGACGAAATTCTGCTTGTTGATAGGTTGCACCTACACCTAAACCAGGTATGGAAAGTACAGGATCGCCAAAATTATGACGATCATTATCTCTTGTGACTGAAATGTCATCCTCCTGAGAACTGGCTAATATTTTTAAGCTAGCATAGCCGAGATCTGTTTCAAAAATCATTGCAACAACTGATGATGTTAGTTCTTGTTTAGAAATTGTATTCTGAGATAATTTACGCATTCCTGGTGATGGATCGTCAATTCCTCTAATAGCTGCGCCATTTCTATCAACACTAGAGTATTGACCAAATATTCTTAAACTGGTTGTATCGTTAATATCTACCATCCAATCTGTTCTAAAACTTAAGTTATGTGCATCATCGAGATCTTGACCGGTAGCAAGATTTTCAGTAAAACCTTCTCTTGTCATTGCAGAAAGAGACAATTTTGTACTTACGTTATCAGAAATTGGAATATTGCTTGAAGATCTAAGTTGCTTCATACCATAATCACCATAAGTAATATCTGCTTTAGTAAACAGTTCCTCAGTAGTTGGCTTATTACTAATTACATTTATTGCGCCACCTGTAGAGTTTTGCCCAAATAATGTTCCTTGAGGGCCTCTTAGAACCTCAATTCTTTGAACATCAATAAAATCAGTTTGCAGTGAAAATGGAGAAGCAATAAAAATACCATCCATATGATAGGCAACCGAAGGAGCTGCAATAGCATTTTGGTTTGTTTCGTTACCAACACCCCTTATTGATATTATGGTTTTGTAACCTTCATTTTTAGCAACAGTCACTCCTGGCACAATAGTTGATAAATCAACGAATGAGGTTATATTTTTTGCTGAGATTTCAGAATCAGTGATTGCAGTAACGGCTTGTGAAACAGACTGAAGACTTTCATCTCTTTTTTCAGCAGTAACAATAACTTCCTCAAATACAAGTTCGCCATCTTGTGACTGAATATGATTTGTAAAAATTAAAATAAATGATGAAGCTATAATCGTCCTAAATAACGTAATAAATTTCATAGTAAATGTATCCTCTTTTAAGATGTATTTTATATATATTTGCATGCAACTCTTATGCCAAAAAAATTAAAATATAAGAACAGTACGCAAGCAATTAATTTAAGATTAATATTAACACTTTCAACATCATCTGTGTCATTTAGAATATACTTATTTGCATGACAAATTTCTTAAATAATTTTTTTAAGCTCAAGTTAAATAATACTGATGTAAAGTCAGAAATTATTGCTGGTTTCACTACTTTTTTGACTATGGCTTATATTATTTTTGTGAATCCTCAAATAATGGAAGCAAGTGGAATGGATAAAGGTGCTATTTTTGTTGGTACTTGTTTAGCAGCAGCTATCGCGTGTTTGGTAATGGGAATTTTTGCAAATTGGCCAATTGGACTTGCACCAGGAATGGGATTGAATGCTTTTTTTACTTATACAGTTGTTGGTGAAATGGGTTACTCTTGGGAAATTGCTTTAGGTGCAGTTTTTATTGCAGGTATTTTATTTTTTATAATAAGTGTTACAAATCTAAGAAGCTGGATGATTTCAAGCATACCTATGAATTTAAGAATAGCTATGGGAGCTGGAGTAGGTTTATTTATTGGGATTATAGGATTAAAAAGTGGGGGCATTATAATTGCTAATGATGCAACATTATTAGCTCTAGGAGATTTCTCAAAAATTGAGACACTGCTTGCTGCTTTAGGATTTCTTATAATAGCCGCTTTATCTACAAGAAAAATTCCAGGCGCAATAATCATAGGTATATTAATAATTACCATGATTGCAGTAGCAGCAGATCTTATTAAATTTAATGGCATAATTTCATCTCCACCAAGTATTGCACCTACACTCTTGAAACTAGATATTTTGGGTGCACTTAATATTGGCATGTTAACAGTGATTATGTCTTTTCTATTTGTAAACCTTTTTGATACTACTGGAACATTAGTTGGAGTGGCTACAAGGGCCAACCTCCTAGATGAAAATGGAGAGGCAGAAAATCTTGATAAAGCACTAAAGGCTGATAGTGGAGCGAGTATATTTGGTACATTTTTTGGATGTTCTCCTGTAACAAGCTATGTTGAAAGTTCAGCCGGTGTTGAAGCGGGTGGTAGAACCGGTCTTACAGCAGTTATTGTTGGATTCTTATTTATTCTATCAATGTTTTTATCTCCATTAGCATCAATCATTCCTGCTTATGCAACTGCTGGAGCTTTGATATACGTTGCTATTTTAATGTTAGGAGGAATAGAAAAACTTAATTGGAATACAGTTACAGAGCTTTTGCCTGCACTAATAATATTGATAATGATCCCGTTGACATTTTCTATTGCAGATGGGATTGCATTAGGGTTCCTTTCTTATGTTGTGTTAAAAATCACGAATGGTGAATTAAAAAATATATCTTCAGCTGCCTGGTTTTTAACATTAATTTTTATTTCAAAATTTATATTTTTATAAAATTAATCCAAAAATATAAATTATCGTTAAGCCCGCATTTAAAACAATCAAAGTCATCTCTCTCCAAAGAAATCCAACGATTACCCACAATGAATTGGCAAGTATAAATGCCCAATGATGATATTCTAGGGCTGGAACGAAGCTAGCAAGAATTGCAGCAAGAATTAAAATTGCAGTCGCAGTCCATGCTAAAAATTGATACGGCTTTTCGTTTTGCTCCATTTTTATGATTATGTTTAGTTAGATTCTTGAAAAAGATCATCAGTTTTTGATGCACAAATAAAATCATTTTTATGCAGTCCTTTTATCTTATGCGACCACCAAGACACGGTGACATTTCCCCATTCTAGGACTATCTCAGGATGATGATCTTCGGTTTCAGCTAATTCAGCAACTTTGTTTGTAAAATTTACTGAATCTTTGTAGCTTGAAAATGCAAAGGAACATACAAGTCTTTTAACCCCCTCCTCTTCATAAACTATCCAAGAAGGTATTTGAGTAGAAAGATCACTTATTTCCTTATCGCTCAAAACAGGAGCATCTAGCCTACAGGCTTCGCAACTATCTTTTGAAAGCTGACTACTCAATTAAGTACCACCTTTAGAAAGCTTCGCAGGATCAAGCAATCTTTTAAGTTTTGATTTTGGTATATCAGTCTCTTCAGCAGCAACATCTATAATTGGCCTATTTTCTTGATATGCTTTCTTTGCAATTGAAGCAGCCTTCTCATACCCAATTATTGGATTTAAGGCCGTTACTAGTATTGGATTCTTTGATATTGATACTGCTAAATTTTCATGATTAACCTTAAAACTACTTATAGCTTTTTTTGATAAAACATTCATAGCTCCTGATAAAAGATTAATACTTTTAAGAAGATTATAGGCTATGACAGGTAACATTACATTCAACTGAAAATTGCCTGATTGTGATGCCACAGTTATAGATACATCATTACCAATTACATCTGCTGATGCCATTGCTACTGCTTCGGGAATTACAGGGTTAACTTTACCTGGCATTATACTGCTACCTGGTTGAAGTGCTTTGAGTTCTATCTCAGCTAATCCGGTAAGCGGGCCACTGTTCATCCATCTTAAATCATTAGATATTTTCATAAGAATTAAGGCAAGATTTTTTAGCTCACCCGATAGTTGTACCGAACAATCTTGTGCACTAAGTTCATGATAAAAATTCTTACTAGGAATAAATTTATAATTACTTCGAGATAGCTTTGATATCTCTTGCGCAAAACATTTTGAAAACTGTTTATGAGCATTAATTCCACTTCCAACCGCTGTTCCACCTTGAGGAAGTTCAAGCAATTTCTTTTCAAGAATATTTAACATTTCTTTAGAAGATCTTAATTGACTTGACCATGCATTCAATTCTGCAGAAAAATCTATGGGCATAGCATCCATTAAATGTGTTCTTCCTGTTTTTATCGTACCTTTTAATGTCTCAGCTTTATTTTCAATTGCTATTATTAATCCATCTAGGGCTGGGTAAAGTTTTTTTGTTAGATCCATGTGAGAGCTTACTTTTATTGCAGTTGGTATAACATCATTGCTACTTTGACTCATATTTACATCATCATTTGGACTGATTTTTACTTTGGAATATTTTGTTGCTAAGTTTGCAATAACTTCGTTTGCATTCATATTTGAGCTTGTACCAGATCCAGTTTGAAAAACATCTATAGGAAATTCATTATGATGTTTTTCCTGCCAAACTTCTTTTGCGGCTTTTGATATAGCTTTTGATTTCTTTGAACTAATTAATTTTAACTTTAAATTAGCTTTTGCAGCTGCATCTTTTATAAGACCTAATGAAGAGACAAAAGATTTTGTAAATGGAAAATCCATTTTGATGCCGCTAATAGGAAAGTTATCAACTGCTCTTTGCGTCTGTGCACCCCATAATGCTTTTGCAGGTACTTTGACATTACCAAGACTATCTTTTTCAATTCTAAATTTCATCTTTTCACCATATTTTGATAAGCTATTTTAACATTAAAGAGGTTAGGAGAATAAATACTATGTCAAATGTTACCCCTATTAAAATAGATACAACAGACGGACGTCTGCCAATTAAAGAAAAGGGCCTGGTTTTTCAAGAATTTGCAAATCCAGCTGAGGAAAGACGTAATCAGTTAGAAAAACTTGCTGCAGGCTTTAGGTTGTTTGACTACTTTGGTTTTAACGAAGGAGTTGCTGGTCATATAACATATAGAGATCCTGAATTTAAAGACCATTTCTGGGTAAATCCCTTAGGAGTACACTTTTCTCAAATATCTGTTTCTGATTTATTACTAGTTAATCACGATGGAAAGGTTGTGCAAGGTGATAAAGATGTAAATGTTGCAGCTTTTGCTATTCACTCTAGATTGCATAAGGCAAGACCTGATGTAAATGCAGCAGCACATTCACATTCAATTTATGGAAGAACTTTCTCTACTCTTGGAAAGCTTTTAGATCCCATATCTCAAGATGCGTGTGCGTTTTATGAAAATCAAGGCATATATAAAGACTTTTCTGGAGTTGTTGAAGAGGTTGATGAAGGTGATGAGATTGCAAAAGCCTTGGATGATAAAAAAGTAGCTATACTGCAGAACCATGGAATTTTAACTACTGGTCCATCCGTTGATATTGCTTTATGGTTTTATATGTCAATGGAAAGATGTTGCCAGGCTCAACTCATGGCAGAAGCAGCCGGAGAACCAGTTGTAATTCCACACGAAACTGCTATTAAAACTAGAGAGTTTATTGCCAACGATATAGCTGCTTGGGCAAGTTATCAACCAGCATTTGATAAAATTGTGAAAATGCAGCCAGATCTTCTAGATTAACTAGCTGGAACAATAATAGCCTTAGTTTCTAAGCATTCCTCAATGCCATGCAATCCGTGTTCTCTGCCGTTTCCTGAAGCTTTATAGCCTCCAAAAGGTGCAGCATTTCCTCTTGCTCCCCCGTTAATAGTTATTTGGCCTGCCCTTATTTGATTTCCTACCTCAATAGCATGAGATAATTCACCTTGCACATAACCGGCAAGACCATATTCTGTATCATTAGCTATTTGAATAGCTTCCTCTTCAGTTTCGTACTTCATGATGCATAAAACTGGGCCAAAGATTTCTTCTTTTGCTATTGTCATATCATTTGTTACGTCAGCGAACACTGTAGGCCTTACATAATATCCTTTGTCGCAACCTTCAGGTTTTTCAACACCTCCAGCTACAAGACGAGCACCTTCTTCGATACCAATCTCGATCATTTTAATAATCTTTTCATACTGAGCCTTATTTGCTATTGGACCAAGTCTAAACTCGCCATTAGGATCGCCAACTGAGGTACTATTTGCAGTTGCTACAGCAACTTCCACAGCTTTATCATAATTTTTAGCAGATACAAGCATTCTTGTTGGAGCATTACAGGACTGACCAGAATTTAAAAAACAATGTCCAGCTCCACCTTTAACGGATTTTTCAAGATCAGCAACATCATCTAAAATAATATTTGCAGACTTACCTCCAAGCTCTTGCTGAACTCTTTTCACTGTTGTTGCAGAAGCTTTTGCTACTGCAATGCCTGCTCTGGTGGAGCCAGTAAATGACATCATATCTACCTTTTCATGTTCAGATAAAGCTGCTCCAACTATTGGTCCGTAACCATTTACTAGATTAAATACTCCTTTGGGAACACCAGCGTCATGCATTACTTCAGCGAGCAACATTGAGCAGAATGGAGAGATTTCACTTGGTTTTAAAATCATAGTACAACCAGTGGCAATTGCAGAAGATACTTTAGTAGTAATTTGATTCATTGGCCAGTTCCATGGTGTGATCATTCCAATAACTCCAATTGGCTCTTTTCTTAAAGTGTAACCACCCTCTTGTTTTTCAAACTTATATTCTTCAAGAGCCTCTAAAGTCTCTTTAAAGTTGATTAGTCCAGTATTTGCTTGAGCCCTTTCAGATAGCCAGTTTGGCGCACCCATTTCTTTTGTAATAATTTCTACAAAGTCTTGATACCTATTTTCATATTCCTTAATGATATTTTTTAATAGTTCAATTCTTTCATTTTGTGAGGTTTTAGAGAATGATTTGAAAGCTTCGCTTGCGGCACTAACTGCCATATCAATATCATCTTTTGTTCCTGCGGTAACTTGACCAATTATCTCTTCATTCGCTGGATTGATAACATCAATTAGTTCATTTGACTCTGACTTAATCCATTCGCCATTAATATAAAAATTTAAATCATTGCTCATATTCTTCTCCAAAACTCGAGACAAATTATAACTAAATACTTTTAAATGAACTAGAAAGATTTAATTAGAAAAGCCCAGTTATTTCATTATTTTCGTCCAAGCCAATAGCTTCAGCAGCTGGTACTCTTGGCAAACCAGGCATTGTCATAATTTCTCCACAAACTACAACAACAAATTCTGCTCCAGCAGAGAGCCTTACTTCTCTTATTGGCACATCATGTCCAGAAGGAGCTCCCATTAATAAAGGATCTGTAGAAAAACTATACTGTGTTTTTGCCATACAAATTGGATATTCTCCAAAGCCATCATCTTCTAATTTTTTAAATTGATTTCTTACTTTCTTATCAGCAATGATATCAGATGCTCCATATATGCTTTGCGCAATTAATTTGGTTTTTTCCCATAAAGATAATTCATCATCATAAAGTGTTTTGAATTCTGCTGAATTTGAATCTGCTACCTTTGCAACCTCAGTTGCTAATTCAGCCGCACCTTGGCCGCCTTTTTCCCAGTGTGACGATACAGTGCATTGAATACCAAGATTTTTACAATAATTTATTATTGCACTATGTTCTTTTTCTGTGTCAGTAACGTAATCATTAATTGCAACTACCACAGGAATACAAAATTTCTCAATGTTTTTGATATGCCTTTCAAGATTTTGGCACCCTTTAGAAACTGCACCAACATTTTCTTTAGTTAAGTCCTCTTTTTTAACACCGCCATGCATTTTAAGGGCTTTTGTTGTTGCAACTAAAACAACTACATCTGGTTCTAATCCAGATTTTCTACACTTAATGTCAAAAAACTTTTCTGCTCCTAAGTCTGCACCAAATCCAGCTTCAGTAACAACATAATCTGCAAGTTTTAGAGCAGTTTTTGTTGAAATAACTGAGTTGCACCCATGTGCAATGTTGGCAAAAGGACCTCCATGCATAAATGCAGGATTATTCTCGAGTGTTTGAACTAAATTAGGCTGAAATGCATCTTTTAATAATGCAGTTATAGCTCCATCTGCATTTAATTGCTTAGCTCTAACAGGTTCTCTGTCTCTGGTATACCCAATAACAATATTTCCAATTCTTTTCTGAAGATCATCGATATTTGAAGCAAGACAAAATACAGCCATTATTTCAGATGCAACAGTTATATCATAACCACTTTGTCTGGGAATACCATTTCCAATTCCACCCAAACCACATGTAATATCTCTTAAAGATCTATCATTCATATCAACAACTCTCTTCCAAGTTATACGTCGAGGATCAATATTTAATTTGTTTTCCCAATGAATATGGTTATCAATTAATGCAGATAAAAGATTATGAGCTGCACCTATGGCATGAAAATCACCTGTGAAGTGAAGGTTAATATCAGTCATAGGTATCACCTGAGCATGACCACCACCTGCAGCACCACCTTTCATACCAAAACATGGTCCTAGGCTTGGTTCTCTTAGACATATCATTGCTTTTTTTCCAATGTGACATAGGCCATCTACTAAACCTACGCTGGTGGTTGTTTTACCCTCTCCAGCAGGCGTTGGAGATATGGCAGTTACTAAGATTAACTTACCATTTTCTTTTTTTGATAAAGAATTAACTGCCTTTGTAGATAATTTAGCCTTATCATTTCCATATCTTATTAGATCATCAGAGTCGATATCTAATAAATCTGCTATTTCTTCAATAGGTTTTTTGTGAGCAGCGTTAGCTATTTCTAAATCAGTTGAATAATCACTCATATTTCCTCCAAATCCCTATGAAATGATTTTTCAGTATACCTAAGAGCAACCTGCTTAACTACAAAAAAAATTTAATTTTTTGCTTCACTAAAAGCATCAATTGCTCTTAATCTTGAGGATTTAAGGTCTAAAATTGGAGATGGATATTTACAATGCTCTCTTATTTTTGAAGAAGGATCATGTATCTCTTTTTTGTCCAAATCTCTTAACTCAAATATATGCTTTTTAATAAATATGCCGTCTGAATCAAAATTCTTAGACTGAGTTATTGGATTAAATATTCTAAAGTATGGTGCAGCATCAGTACCAGTAGAACTACTCCACTGCCATCCACCATTATTGGATGAAAAATCTCCATCAATTAAATTTTGCATAAAAAAGGCTTCACCCAATCTCCAATCATGCAACATATTTTTAGTAAAAAACATAGCAACAACCATTCTCAATCTATTGTGCATCCACCCTTCATGCATAAGCTGTCTCATGGCAGAATCAATGATCGGAAATCCAGTCTTACCATTTTTCCAAGCTTCAAATTCATCTTCATTAAAACGCCAATTTATATTTTTTGTATAATCTTGAAATGGTCTTCCCTTGCTTACCTTAGGAAAAGAAAACATTATATTTTTATAAAATTCTCTCCAAACAATTTCATCAATCCATTTAACAACGCCCTTTTCACCAGAGTCTAATTTAAAATCATTTCTTTTTAACGCTTCTAATATACATCGCCGAGATGAAATGACTCCAGAAGCGAGATATGGAGAAATTCTACTAGTACCCTCTAAAATAGGATCATTTCTATCTTTAGCATATCTAATGACCTTGCTATCCAAATAATCAGTTAATTTTAATAATGCAGTCTCTTCTCCAGCAGGCCAAATAGACATATCAACAGAATGATCCTTTTCAAAAGAGATATTATTAAGATTAGATTTAATATTTGATTCTTTTTTTACTGTATATTTAAATTCAATATCCAAAAAATCCATATTAAAGTTTTCAATCCATCTTCTTTTAAAGGGTGTAAAAACTGAATATGGCTTTCCCTCCATTGTTCGAATTGTTCCTGGCGGGTATATGACTTGGTCATCAAATGATTCACTGTAAATGTTGTTTCTATCGAGGACATCTTTTACCGCTGAGTCCCTTCTTTGTTCATCAAAACCAAATTGATTATTCCAATATACTTTTTTAATTGATCTTTTATTAATAACATCAATTATTAGATTAGGACAATCATCGAAGCATTTCGATGTTATGACAGTTAATGGAACGTTAATCTTGCTGAGACTAGATTCAAGATCTTTTAAGTTTTCAATAATAAATTCTATTTTACAACTTGCCACATTATGTAATTTCATTTGATCTGGCTGATAAAGATATAAACAGTGAACCTCATCTGAATTTAAACACGCATGCTTTAGAGCAGGATTATCATCCATACGTAAATCATTTCTTAACCAAACTAAACTTTTCATAAAAATTTATATTTTTGAATTTGAAAATATGACATCAACTTGAAAAGTGTCATTCATATTATGAATTTCTGCTTTTCCGCCAGCAGATTCTACAATTGCTGCACCAGCTATTATATCCCAAAGATAGATACCTTTTTCTTGATATAATTCGGCTTTACCAGATGCAACATAACATGAAGCCATGGCAGCAGAACCAATCATTCTAACTTTTTTCCATATTTGCATATCTGAAATTAAATTTTTCAAAGCACTATCAGAATAATCAGTATTAAATGGTAGGCCTGTGATTAAAACACCATCAGTTTTTTTTTGGATATCTGATACCTTTATATCTTTATTATTTAATCTAGCGAGATTGTTGACGTTGTCACCAACAAATATATCGTCATTATTAAAATCAAAAATAACACCAATCAAGGGTTTCATATTCTTTACAAGACCAATTGATACACAACAGATTGGAATATTACGATTGTAATTTGCTGTTCCATCCAACGGATCAACAACCCAAAAAATATCTCCAAGATCATCCGATGTTTTTCCAGTTTCTTCAGCAAGAACTGGATAACTAGATTCTGAGTTTAATATATCTAATATTAGTTTTTCTGATTTTATATCAGCTTTCAATTTAGTATCTCTAGGATTACTATTAATCTTTAAATTTAGAATATTTTTATCTTCTTTAAGAAGCTTGCCAGCTAATTTTGCAGCTTTAATTGCGATTTCTTTTTCTTTATCCAAATTTATTATATTCATTTAATATGTTCTAGATTTAATAAGTTACTCTATAAATTGCATTATATTTATCATCAGAAATCAGCATTGAGCCATCGCTCATTACAAATGGCTGTACTGGTCTTCCCCATGCAATTTCATTTTCAAGCCAGCCTGTTATGAAATCTTCTTGAGAAATATAATTTCCTTCCTCATCAAGTCTAATCATCACTACTTTATAACCAGATTTACCATTATATTTATTCCATGATCCATGCAGTGCAATGAATAAGTTATTATGATATTCACTTGGAAATTTATTACCGTCATAAAACTCAATACCAAGAGGTGCAACATGAGGACCTAATTCAGCGATTGGATCTTCAAAATCTCTGCCCACGGTTGGAATTAGTTTTCCGTATTCTGGATCAATAACATTCTTAGCATGCTTATAAGGGAAGCCATAAAAGCTACCATCTTCGTGAATCACATTTAACTCACACGAAGGAGAATCGTCTCCTAACCAATCTCTTCCATTGTCAGAAAAATATAATTTTTTTGTGACCGGATGCCAATCTATACCAACAGAATTTCTCACGCCATCTGCGACCATTACTAATTCACCATTATCATATTTATGAATTGCGGCAAATCTTTTATCTTTTGTTTGAGGCTCGATGCATATATTACATGGAACACCAATTGGTATATACATATTATCATCTGGTCCAAATCTTATATGTCTAAATCCATGCCAAGTCTCAGAAGGAAGATTATCCATAAAAAGTTCTACTACCGGAGGAACTTGTCTGTTTGATAAAAGCCATGCATCTATATTTTTAATCATCCATACTTCCTCAATTTCTGCAAAATATAAATTTTTATTATGATAGGTAACTCCGGTAGGGTTTTTAAGACCTGAAGCGATTGTAATTTTTTCTTCGGCAAATCCATCTTGATCTTTATCATAAAGGGCAAGAATTTTATCTCCACTCTTAGAGCCAACTATAATGAATCCACTATTAGTTTCAGTAATTTGTCTTGGTGATATTACGTCATCTGCATATAGCGAAATCTTAAAGCCAACAGGTACTTTCAGTTTTTCTATGTTTTGATCTGTTTTGGCACTAATAAAGAATGAAAAAAAGAATATAAAATATATAATGAATATATATTTTATTAACTTAGATTCTAAATATAATTTAAGCATAAATCTTTAAAAAAATAATATGGAACTAACAATAATACTTGATTATATAATTATAAGCATTATTGCTTCCATAGCTATAAATTCTCTTCTAGTAAACTTCGCTCAAAAATATAATTTGCTTGTTGATTTGCCAAACAGAAGTAGAAAATTTCATAAAAGAGCAACCCCATTAACAGGTGGAATAAGTATACTATTCGCTTTATTAATATCTGGTAAATTATATATTGATTTGAATGACCTAAATGGATATGTACCAGATTTTACATTTCAGCTCTTAATGATATCTATTCCTTTGCTTGGATTATTCTTAATTGACGACTATCTTAAGGGAAAAAATAAAGGATTAAAGCCATCACAAAGAATAATTATTCAATGTCTCTTAGCGATATATATGATCTACACTACTGATGTATATTTAGAATCCTTAGGAGATTTGTTTGGACTTGGAGAGATTAAACTTGGCATGTTCAGCATTCCTTTTACTGTATTTTGTGTTGTTGGCATTATGAACGCGTTCAACATGATTGATGGTATAAATGGTCTATGTTCCGGCTCTGCTATGCTATCACTTCTTTTTATAGGGTTTTATTCAGGTTTAATTTATGACTCAATGTTAGTTTTAGTAATTGGATCAATGATTGGATTCCTAATATTTAATTTGAGATTTTTTGGGAAAAAGCGAGTTGTCTTTCTTGGAGATAGTGGCTCAAATTTAATTGGTTTCTGGGTGGCTTGGTCAGCGGTTTATGCTTCTCAAAATAGTTATTATGATATGAATCCAATAACCGTTATTTGGTTTGTTGCGATCCCACTTCTTGATTGTGTTGGTCTTATATTTTCTAGAATCAAAAAAGGCGTTAGTTTTGCATCTGCAGGAAGAGATCACATACACCACAAATTAATGCATAAGTTTTCCCCTGAATTTACTTTTATTATTATTCTTATAATTTCTATGATTACAGGTTTTCTTGGAATTTTTTTACAAAATAATTTTGCACCATGGATTTCAATGTTACTGTTTTTAATCTATAGTGCAGGTTATTTTATATTTGCCTATACTTATAAAAACAAAAATTTTCAAAAAATAAGTAATGTTTAATTTTTTTAAAAAGGAAGAAAAAGTTTCTGAAAAAGAGAAACCTAATTTTGAAATTGAACTCACAGCATCTGTTCTAGCATATGAGCTTGCAAGATCTGATGGTGAAATAACTGAAGATGAATTATCTGTATTAATGAGCGAAATCCAAAAAATTGCTAAAAAAGTTGGTAAAAGTGAAAAAGAAATCTTAAATATAGTTGAAGTTTATAGTAAAGACAGTGTTTCTTTTCATGAATTTGTGGAGGATATTAATGAGAGTTATTCTAAACAGGAAAAACTAGATCTTTTGTATTTTATGTGGAAAATGGCCTATGCTGATAATAAGTTAGATGTTGATGAAGAAAAATTAATCAGAAGAATGGCAAATTTAATAAAAATAAAAGATATTGAAGTTTTAAAACTAAAAAATTTTTTTAGAAATTAATATTCTATATAGCTAGCATTAGCTTTTATAAATTGTTCTGATTTAGTTCTATTGCAAGTTCCCTGATAATATTTAATATGATCATCGTATTCATCATTTCCAACAAATGTAAACATTTGAAGTAAAACAACACATTTTTCAATTTCAGTTAATCGATCATCATAATAAAGTTCTTCAGACAAAGATTTAAGAGTATTATTATCAGCCTCCATTCTTAAGTTTTTTTTATTATCTAGAATTAAATAGCTTGAATTAGTTTCTTGAGATAACATATTTTTTTTCCATTCAATTGAATTTGTTGATTCGCCTGGTGTTCCAGACTTTGCAAATTGAGTCCAAAAAATCATCATATTACGAGACAAATAAAATTTAGATTTACCAGGAGGATAAATTAAATCAGATAGAGGATACCCACCTACCAGCAAAGAATTTCCAGCTAGTATCGGTATTTCTGTAGCATGAGCTGCCCCAATGAGTTTTTTAAAATCGGCTATCAGATATTTTCTATGATCATCCCAATCATATCTATAAGAATATAAATTTTTATTTCCAGCTTCACGTAAAGCGTTTATTGGAATATCAACTCCTCGAATCTTCCATGCTGAACTTCTATAATAATTAAAAGCTTCAAATGAATCCTCATTTTTTAGAACTACTTTAGGAATATTAAGCATCGATCCAAAAAAAGAATAATCTAATTCTACAAAATATTCTGCAGTTCCAAGCCAAAGTTTAACCTCATCGCGATTAGAACCGGCTATTGTTGGCACGATATTTATAAGTGTTGGATCACTAAGCGCGCCCTTAAGTCCTACACTAGGTATAACAATGTCATCTGCAGTTAATAGTGGAATTTCTTCATATGATTTCCTGTCTGAATATTGTTGAAAAAAATCCTCGGTGGAAAGATTTAATAATATGTCTCTTATTTCCTCATTAGAGAATTTTTTAGAAGGGTTAGATTTAATCTGACTTTCTAATATTTTGTTAACTACATTAAAACTTGAATGATTATACGTAAAAGATTGTTTACTTGGTTTGTATGCATCCTTAGGACTTACAGATGTTGTATATCCAGACATAGAGATTGCTTTATGAAAAAGACCTCTTGCCTCACTCGAGGCGATTAAAGAATAAACATTATGGCCTCCAGCAGATTCTCCAAAAATAGTAACATTATTTGGATCACCTCCAAATAAATGAATATTTTCTTTTACCCACCTCAAAGCTTCTATAATATCGAGTGTTCCATAATTAGATGACTTATCTAAACCTTCTTGTAATTCTTGTATAGATGGATGAGTAAACCATCCAAAAGGACCTAATCTGTAATTAATTCTTACTATTAACACATCATGTTTCTTTGCCATCTTGCTAAAATCATATAAATCTTTTAGTCCTGACGTATTTCCTCCCCCATGAATCCAAAACATAACAGGTTTTAATACTGAATTTTTATTTGCTGGAGCAACTACATCTAAATATAAGCAATCTTCTGTACCAACATACATTCCATCTCCGCTAGCTCCGCCAAGTGAAGACGGTCTTTGAACACAAAAATTATTATCCCTTGGTAATATTAATTTCTTAGGTTGATTTATTTGTCTAGGAGCTTTCCACCTAAGTTCATTTATTGGTGGTTTTGCATAAGGAATATCATCCCAGTAAACAATATTATTTTTTTTATATCCTTGAACAATACCTGAATTTGTTGCAACCTCATAGTCGGCAATAATATTAGACATAAAAATAAATAATATTATTGAACTAAGTTTATTTTGCAATTTCAATTTTATTTTTATAATTTTTCTAAGATGAAGGGTGTATTATATATTATTTTCGGGATGTAGCGCAGTCTGGTAGCGCACTACACTGGGGGTGTAGTGGTCGTCGGTTCAAATCCGGCCATCCCGACCATTTTAATTAAAGAGATTTTTTACTTTATTAGAACTGAGAAAAGTAAGTTTTGATCTTGCATGGATTGGGAATATTTCTTTTGTTTTTGGATTACGGCCAACTCTTTTGGGAGTTTTTTTATAATAAAAGCTTCCAAAGTTTGATATTTTAATAGTCTTATTTACAGAATTTGATTTAATAAGACTAATAAAACAATTTAGTATTTCGCTACTTATAAGGTTTGTTAAATGCGCCTCGGCAGAGATATTTTTTACAATATCTCTCTTACCAAGGCTCATTAAAAGTAGTTAACCAGATGAGGTGCCAGTGCTGGTTCCAGTTCCGGTTCCAGTTCCTGTTCCTGTTCCTGTTCCAGTGTTTGTATTTGTATCGGTATCTGATCCTTCTGTACGTGTGTCTGTATTAGTTCCAGTACCGGTATCAGGATTATCATCAAGACCACCAACATCTCTAATACTGACAGTAACAAGTTGAACTGCTGAATTTGAACTAACGTCAGTAGCAATTACTGTGGCAGTAACATCATAGGTACTTCCATCATAAGGAAGAGTGACAGGATTTTCTACTTGACTCTCATAGTCAGCAGGTGAAATGAAAGATAAAACACCTGCAGGAGTGATCGTCAATAAGGTCGTTCCCGTAATTGAAAATGTAACTGCTTGTAAATCAGTAGCAGTAATAGTACCAACCTCTGTAGCACCTTCGTCAACAACAAAAGTTGAAGAAGATGTAAACACAGGAACAGTGGTATCAGCAACATTTACTGTTCTGGTAGCAGTACCTGTATTGCCTGCAGCATCAGTAGCACTATATGAAATTGTATAAGTTCCTTCTACGGAAGTATCAACCGTTCCAGAAGAAGTAACTGTTATTGCTTGACCTTGATCTCTCGCAGTAGCTCCAGCATCAACATATGTAGATCCAAACTCAGCAAATGCAGGGTTATCACCCAATACACTTATTATTGGAGCCAATGTGTCAGCAGGAGGAGTAACAGTTGACATGTCGTCGTCGTCATCATCATCACTTATGCTAGCGATTAAAGCGCCAGCTCCAAGAGCAATTAAAAGAGTATTTATCATACTCATCTCCGCTCCAATTGATGAAAGTCTTTCAGACGCTTCTTTTATTTTTTCAGGACTTTGAGAAGATTCTTGCATATTCTCCAACATCAAAGCCTCTTGCTTTAATTCTTTTGCCTGAGCAACTAACTCAGAAACATTCATTTTGCTTAATCTTTCTTCCATTTCATATTGTGTTTCCACAGCATATGCATTTGTGGTTGCAAATACGAAAGATAGGAGCAAAGCCCAAAAACTCTTAAAACCTTTCATTTTTATTAAATTCATAATTCCTCTACCCTCTACTTTAATTTGATTGCAATATAATATCATTTATAACACATAATATATTTTTATTTAAGTAATTATATTAAATAAGTGTTAAAAAAATACATTTTTTATTTACTGTAAATACTATTACCACTGTTTACAGTGAAAAAACAAAAGTATACCACTAACTTATAAAAATGAAACGCCTTTTAAATAGGAATATGAAGTTTCTAGTTTATTGGCTGAAACTTTACTAATAAGCCGTGAAGTGTATTTCTTCTAACTAGCTTTGCACCAGGGTCTTTAGTGAGAGGTCTCCATGTATAGTTAATTAAGTTACCGTAAATAGGAATATTAAAAAAAATACCTTTATCAAAACTACCTTCTCCAAACTGCTCTTCAGAAACATCTGTATTTGATGCAAATACACCAAAAACCATTCCATTATCATATGATCTAGATAATTCAATTGTGGTTCCAACATCTCCAGCTAAATATTCACCATAAGATAACTTCATATCAAATGGTATAAGTCCATAGTTTCTATAATGAAAGTTTAAATGTCCTGTTACATTTTGATAATCCAGTGTTCCAAAGCCCCAATCATAATCTCTTTTTTTGGCATTAAACAATTCAAAGCCTACTGAATAATTAGTGTCATTTTTAAAATATAGATATTCAAAACCAAACCCAGAAAACATGTCTTCTAAGATTCCTCCTGTAAACATTAAATGATGATCCTTATGTGGTGAAATAAAATAGTCTATTTGTGCTCTACCAATAAGAATACCTTCATCCATATTTTTTAAATATTGTTTTATATCTGATCTTACTTGAGCGGGAAATGTATTTAAGGGTGGATATCTAAGATCATCAAAATTATCTGCAAGCGAATATTTTAAATTCACATTAAGCATCAAATTATCCAAAATAATATATTCACTATCATTCTCAAGTAATAAAGCACCTTTAAAGAACTCTTCTCTTGAAGCTATGAATGGTCTAAATTTTAATCCTGTTTTTGTATTAAATTGAGATTTCTTTTCTCTTTCATAAATTAAGTTTGAATTATCTTCAAAACTGTCGTCAAATTCTGTAATTGCATCAAGATTAACTATTTTTAGATTCTTCTTTATATCTTTTTCGATACCTGAGTCTTTTCCAGCTTGCTTAATAATTTCTTCAACAACCTGAAGATTTGAATGAGTAAACTGAGTTAATTCAAGACCTATAGAATTCGCAGTTTCAATTACTTTATTAACACCGATCCCATTCCTTTCTAAATTTGTAATTAAATTTTGATATTGGTCTTCATTATTACTATTCTGCTCTTGATTTTGATACTTGTATTTTTGATAAGAAGTTTTCGGACTATTTTTATAAATAAATTTTAATGATGCAGTGCTACCTCTCTCAACGGAAAATCCAACAACAAAATTTTCATTTAAAGCATAGTCAATTCCAACAGAGTAATTGCTTTTGGCTTTTTTATAATCCAAGGTATCTGTTGTGAGAGTAGTGTCTTTCTCTATTTTGAATAAAGTTCTGTCATTAAAGGCGTACGATGCTCCATAAAATGGTGATGCCGTTTGTCCAGAAAAATATCTAGAGGGTTGAAATTGCCCTCCTTGACCTTCAGTTTCTGTTGGTCTATTTTTAAAATTATCACTTATATAACCTAAAGGGTTTTTAATTGTATCTTTAGACCCATTTAAAGTCCCCCAACCCAATCCAAAGTGCATATCAATATTATTAATGCCATAGCTGGTTATGATATATTCTGAACTATACAAGCCCGTACCAGCAATATCCATGACCCCGATTGCTACGGCAGGAAAATTTCCTTGCTCTTTTAACCTTAATTTTACGTTAAAACCCTTATCTTTATAGTCTTGGTATTCATAACCTGGGTATGGTAGTCCTTGAATGTTTGTATAAAAAAGTGAGGCCTCTAGCCAGTCATAAGGGCTTGAAGATAAAGTTATTTTTTGATCAGGAGTACCATCATAAATAGTTAAGCCATGAGATTGCTCATCATAAAATCTTGCTGTTGGCATGTTAATAAGTCCAATAACACCATGATTATTATATGAATTATATTTAAAGCTATCCCCTTTAAGTTCTATTTGAAATAAAAAAACAATTATTAAATAAATTTTAAAAATATATTTCATATTCTCGAATCAATATCACTCAAACTTAACTTTTTAATTGTTATTAATAGATGAAAGAGATGCTAACGCAATACCGATATTACCAAGAATAGATACATAAGCTTGAGCTGCTAATCTATTTGTTGCTGAATTATCAATTCCTCTTGGAACAAAAATTACAGAACCTGGATATAAAATAAGCTCAGAATCAGGGCTATTTTGAAAGAGACTTTTTCTTAAAATTGCTCTTTGAGTGTCTCCGTTTGGATGAAGGACATAAATTGCTTTATCAGAAGCATTATCTTTCAAACCGCCCGCTTTAGAAATGTAATTATCTAGATTATAGGAATCCTCAAATCTTAAAGCACCTTCATAGGAAACTTCTCCATAAATGTAAATATGTTTCGGTGTTTCTGGAATTATAAGTCTATCTTTGTCGCTTAATATTACATTTGAACCTTCATTCTCAATATCTATTGCAACTCTTCCATTAGGTGAATTATTTTTTAAATTTTCAGTAAGATCAACAATCGAGGATATATCAAATCCTCCTGTTGGGTTTTTTTGGCTTGCTATAATGATGTTATCTATAAACTCTTCATACAAAATATCTTTAGCCATTCTATTAATTAATAGTGCTTGTTCAGTTTCATATACAGCACCAAAAGGATACGCGTTTGATGTATATCCACCAGATTTTTTTAACAAGTCATTAATAGATTCACCCTCTGCCATAAGATATCTTCCAGGTCTTAAAATAGCACCTTCAATACTCACAAGTCTAAATGAATGTTTTCTTATAAAAATTTTATCTCTATCTTTTGATTGAATCTTGTCAAAATCTTTTACATCACTAATTGGGAGGGCTTTGACCTCTCCGTCTATAATTCTGTCTAAAAAGATATTGGAGTTATCTGCCTGAACATCAACACCATTTGCATAATTAATAACATCTGACAAATTTTGATTTTTAAATAGCTCATATTTAGCAGGCCTCTTTACAGCACCATCTATGGAAATCATATTTTTAACAGGCTTAACAAAAATAGTATCGCCAGATTGCAATGTGATTTTTGTATTATAAATACCTGTTATCAGAACATCATACATATCTA
>CEQD01033392.1_pt1 | contig 23213 bp, 19 predicted proteins | sample 530511 | NCBI WGS metagenome assembly CEQD01 (sample SAMEA2620230, study PRJEB7988) | marine metagenome | biome: marine biome (ENVO:00000447); feature: surface water layer (ENVO:00002042); material: "saline water (ENVO:00002010), including plankton (ENVO:xxxxxxxx)" | depth 5 m | reverse complement strand
CCCTCACTCTCAACAAATCATTCTTTACTAAACTTATTATTCTTATTTAATTTTAATTATTAAAAAATTGATTTAATATAATAACTATTTTTTATTGTATATTAGAATAAATTAAACATGGTAAAAAATCTACACGGCGGAACGGGTACTAAAAGTCTAGCAAGAAAACACCAAGTCAAACATAAGAGTGATCATATTCGCTTACCTGAATGTGAAGATGAACAATTTGCTTATGTTGAAAAAATGCTTGGAAATGGAATGTGTGAAGTATATACAAATGACAACTTACGTTTAATCGGCCATATTAGAAATAAATTTCGCGGAAGACAAAAACGTCATAATACAATCACAAAGGGAATGATATTACTAGTAGGGCTTAGAACATGGGAAAGTACTTCAAAAAACTGCGATGTATTAACAATTTATGATGACAATGATATTAAACAAATAAAAAATAAACCGGACATATCTATAGATAACATAATTAAAATGCAATCATCCAACACATTTATCGTTACAAGCAAAAAAGACGAAGATGATTTAGAATTTACAGATGCACAAGATGAAGAAGATGAAAAAGAAACAAAAAATGAAAATATTACATCAAAGTTTACTATTGATGTAGAAGAAGAAATAGATCTAGATGATATTTAAATTACATAAAAATATTGTTTATACATTTTTTTATGTAATAAATTGTTTAAAGAGCATTAATATCAACAACTCTATCTAAATGTGGCAATATTGCTTGATCATGAGTAATTACAATTAGTGTTTTAGATGCAGTTTCTTGAAGTACCATTTCTATAACCTTTGCTATTGTATTCTTATCAAGACCAGCCAAAGGTTCGTCTAATATAACTATATCTCCCTTTTTAAGGATACCTCGCATCAATATAGTTATCTTCTGCATACCACCTGATAAATTGCCACCATTTAATCCCGCATTTCCATTTACACCATTAGGTAAATCTTCAAATACACTATCTAATTTATATTTTTTCAATTTAGATATGATTTCTTCTTCACTTAAATCATTACCATATTTCATATTATATATAACAGTATCTTCAAATAACTTGGTATTTTGGTTTACATAATTTACATGTTCGCGCAAATATTCAATATTAAGGCTATTAATATCGTTATTATCAATGGTTATAACTCCATCCTCAGGTTTATATAAACCAACTAACATTTTCATTAAAGTTGTTTTTCCAGAACCAGAACGACCCATTACACCAATACTGCTACCGCCTTTAATTTTTAGATTTAATCCATCAAACAACAACTCATCTGATTCTTTTTTATATCTAAAGAAGATATCCTTAAATTCTATATCACCCTTACTTATTCCTGTTTTCTTGACCCTAGTAGTTTCATCTTTGATAATTTCAGATAAGAATGGTTCAGCAGCAGAAATAATACCCATTTTGTAAATAATATTATGTATATATCCACTAATTAAATCCATTCCATAACTTAAAAACTGACCTAAAATTAAAATATACACAATTGCTTGTGCAGAAGTGATTTGTCTTTTTTTTAATAGTTTATATATCATAAAAATAGAAATGCCATAACCTCCTAGAATAAGTGTATCTCCAGATGTTATTGCAAGATTTTGATAAAACATAATTTTATTCATTTTTTCACTTGCTTTTTTTTCTAATGAATTATTTTTCTTGATTTCATTATCTGATTCATTATTAATATAAATATTCATAAGATTATCAATAGAATTTTGTATATGACCTTGATTCACTTGTTCGTTCATATAATTTTCTCTTTCTTTTACTAGTTCTAAAATATAATTTCCCATAAAATACAATAATATTCCAGTCAAAACAAATGAAATTAATAATACATAACCTATATCATTTGTATTCAATAATAAATATATTATTGTAAAAATGGTAGCAATAAAATAAGGGAATAAACCGTTTAATAAATAATGAAATAAATCTTTAGCATTTCGCATTAATTCTAACATTCTTGACAAGTATTCTCCTGCTCTTACATCAGAGTAATTATCTTTAAAAGCATTAATTGTTTTATCAAATAAAACTTTTCTAGTGTGTGCCATATATTCAGGTACTAATTCTGCTTCTAAATGATGTTTTGCACCATAAGATAAGACAATTACTAACCATGCTACTAATACTGCAAATATTGATCCTTGTAAATTCATTTTCTTTAAATTATCTAAAACATCCGTAAAATCACCACGAATACCTCCTTTCAACTGATCAAATAAACTTCCATAAATCTTAGGTAATACAACAGATTCAAATGGGAAAAAAGCAACTATAATCAATATATAAGCTATTATAGTCCACTTATTCTCTAAAGCAAAATTATGAACAAAGTTTTCAAAAAATAACATATCTAATATATATTTATATTAAAATTAATAAATAACTATTAAATTTAATTTGATTAAAGATAATTGAACTATGTTAATATGGAAGAATGCAATATATGTGCTGAAAAGTTTAACTTCTCAAACCGCCGACCAATTAGATGTTTATATTGTAATTTCGAAGCATGTAGAAAATGTTGTCAATCTTATATTTTAAATAAAGAATTATCAGTATGTATGAATGTTAACAAAGGTTCTAATGGAGAATTTATATGTCAAAAACCTTGGAATCGTAAATTTATGACGGAAAACTTTCCAAATACATGGATTAAAAATGAATGGACAAATATGACAAAAAAAGTTGGATTTGAAAAAGAAAAAGCTCTTCTTCCTGCTACAATGCCTGAACTACTTAAAAAGAAAGAAGAAGACAAGATACATAAAGAAATAGAAGATATTCAAAAAGAAATCACAAAACTTTATCAAAAACAACGAGAACTTAGGGATACCTTGTATAGTGTTAGACATAGTACTGTACCAACACGTCAAGAAAGTCAATTTAAAGGAAGAAAATGTGCCGACGAGACATGTAGAGGTTATTTAAGTTCACAATGGAAATGTGGAATATGTGATATGTGGACATGTTCTCAATGTCATAAATTAAAAGGATTACAGCGAGATGGTCCACATGTATGTAATCCAGATGACATTGCAACGGCTAATTTACTTAACCGAGACACCAAAAACTGTCCATCTTGTAGTACACCTATATTTAAAATAAGTGGTTGTGATCAAATGTGGTGCACAGAATGTCATACAGCGTTTTCATGGCGTACAGGTACAATTCAAACAAGGGCTATACACAACCCACATTATTTTGAATGGCAAAGAAGAAATAATAATGGAAATATACCTAGGAATCCAGGAGATGTTGAATGTGGAAGAGAATTATGTGATTCTAGAGCACTACTATCTATACGGGGAATAATGCGCTCATTAAATATCAGTGAATTAAAAGAATACGAAAAACAAATCGAGAATATAATAAGAGGAACTATTCATTTAGATAGAGTAGATTCACTAAGATTTCATACAAATCAAGAAAGAAATAATATTGATTTACGAATTCAATATTTAGAAAATCAGATTACAGAAAAAGACTTTTGTTCAATGATATTAAGACGACAGAAAGCTTTTGATAAAAAACAGGATATTTATAATGTTATACGTTTAATAGTAACTGCAAATACAGATATTATATATAGACTCGAATCCGAATTAAAAAATGTAAATACTGATAGGACTATAGATAAAGATATAATTAAAGATAATATAATAACTGTATGTGAAAAACATATCAATGAAGTTAAACATATTACAGAGTATTGTAACAACTTGTTGAGAGAACATCATAAAACGTATGGTTGTAAAATATACAGATTAAATTTTCATCTTCATGAACACGGTGCATGGCATTATGTTTTAACTTAATTATATTAATAACTAACATTTTTATATTAGTTATTAATAATCATCATCGTATAACTCTCGTTGAATAACACCAGTATTCCATACATACTCACCAATCAAAATAAACGTATTAAACATTAAGAGTAATAATTTAAATGGCAATTGGTCATTTGTATCAATAGATACTTTAATAAATTCCTTGACTGTTTGTAATTCACAAATTATATTATAAATATCTCTTGTTCTTGGTACATCTAATAAATAATACTGGTGATGACCAACATATTTGATTTGTTCAAGATTCTTATCTGGATGATAATCTAATATATAATGTTCTAAAAATTCGTTATCATCTTTTTTATACCGATTACCACCTTCTATTGTATGCATATTATCCTTTGTCTGTGTATCTAATTTACTAATATCTGTAAAACTTTCATCAGTTAATCCTGTCATTTTTCTTCTTACCTGATATCCCCTGAATCTTCTTTGAACTAATGTCGCTAATCTTGTCATAGTTCTACGTTTTTCTTCATCATTACATTTTGAACTTGGTAAATCTTTCGTCAATTTAAAATAATTTTTTATATCAACCGTTTTATTTCTAAGTAATAAGAATTTTGTTGTCAATTCATTTACTGGAGAATTTGATATCCATATTAAATCATTGAAGTCATAAATTATATTTTCAATTCTATCAACCAGTTCTGTAAGTTGATTATTGACATTTTTTCTATAATCACTATTTTTCATATAAATTTCATTATAAATAACATTTAATTCTTTACTATAGTTTTCATTAGTGGTAGAACTCAAATTCATTTCTTCAAGATCCTTTCCTGCTTCTGTAGCCTCTTTGTATTTTTTTTTATAATCAAGTAATATTGGAATTCTATCATGATAATTCTCATCATCTTCTTTTACTTTTTGCTTTAAAACTTCAATATCGCTCCACGCAATAGCCAATCTTGCTTCAAGGTCCATATAGCGAAGTTTATGTTTCTGATTATTAGTTAAACCAACCCAGTAATATTTTATAATAAAATCAATACCATACGTCCTTTGTAAGTCTTTGCATGTTTTCCACTTATGATCAGACTTAAAAGATAATCGTTTATTAAAAAATTTATGAGAATCAATTGCTTGAGTACTTGACCGTGGCAAAAAATTAATGCTACTTCTACGTTCTCCTAAATTTTGCATTTATTTATATATAGTGATTATAAAACTATTTGTAATTTTACTTTCTTTTTTACATTATCTTCTGTTTCAAACATAAATAATTTGACATTACATTTTTCATATTCATTTAAATCTACATGCGTTGTAATGCGAGATATTATATTTAACTTTTCAATGAATACATTATAATTAAATGAACCACTTGTACGTTTTATTTTATCAAATACTACTGCTGAATATATATTTTCTAAATATTCAGGATTTTTCGTACAATTAAAAAGCAATTGGCAATCTGTTTGTATTTTTTTAATGGACCTCATAGATGTATTAATATAATCTAATCGTAAAATCCACTCATTTAAAAATATACCGGCATTATTTCCTATATCTTTTACTAATTTAAACTTACGCATTAAAATGATTTGATTCAATAGATCTACTAATCTTCTTATTGGACTAGTAATGTGTATATACGGTTTTAGTTTTTTATACTGAAATGCTTTAAGATAGCAAAAACTATCACTCAATAATTGATGATCTATTTTTGCATCATTATCATAATTAATATAATGTCCAGAAACGTTATTCCAATTTTTTATTACTGTTTTTGCATTATCACTAATTTCAAGACCAGATAACAATTCATCATTATTATTCTCTTTATTAAATATAACCGATCTAAATATACCAATTTTATTTGAAATCATTTGGATACCACTATATGCATTCATAAAAATCATCCAATGTGATACAATATCGTGGCTTGTACGAATATTTCTATCCATTTTGCATGATAAATCAAACAATTTAATATAAACTGGTTCTTTAAAAAGCAAATCTTCACGTTCATATCTATAATTTTTATGAACACTAATTAAAGTGTTTTTATAGACTAGACTATCTAATATAATATTAGCATCCATATCGAATTCTACATCCAAAGTACAGGCAAATCTTTTTTGATTTTCCTGTAAACTACACAATGTATCAGATAATATTGTTGGCAACATAGGTCTTTTACGATCTGGTAAATAAATAGTAGCCACACGATGTGAAAATGTCTTCCAAAGATCCAAAGTTTCTAACCATAAATATACATTGGCTATATAAATACTGACTATCCATCCAGTTTGTACCCCATCTTCATATTTTTGCTCTATACCAAATGCATCATCAAAATCTGTACTTTTTTCAGGGTCAATACTAATTATTCTTCTACCCGTCCTGTCTTCAATATCATAATTCTCATTTGTCATAATTTGCTCTATAAACACATCATGCGGAGACATATTTAATGCTTTTTTTGTATTTTCAGAAAATTCAGATATGGAAATATACAAACTTTTGCAATAAAGTTGATATTCATAAAACACTTCCAAATTATTTACATCTCCTAATGTTTCAATTAAAGAACCATGAGGATGTTTATCATCCCAACTTTGAAATTTGAAGACAACATACTTATTGATTAATTTTTTTTGAAAACCCATTTTAATATCATAAGGAACAAGAAATGCTGGTAAATATTTATCATCTGGGATACATTTATACAAAAGTCGTTTCTTTTTTCTTCCATAAGTTTTATTTCCTTCTAATACAAGTACTCCTGCAATAGTGTTTGAATTCTTTAAAATAGATCTCTCGAGAACCAAATTATTATTTTCATCAACTATCAAAATATCTCTACTAAAATACTTCTGCTCTAATGGGTTTACCTTTTGTAAAATAGGGTATTTATTAATATCAACTATATTCTCATTATTAATATCTTTGAATTCCCAATCTGTATAATTTTTGTCTTTTATATAAATTTGAAATTTTTTCATGACAAAATTTGGTTTATTTTAAAATTAATCAATAATAAATATTTATATCAATTTTCTTTGTATTGACATAAATAATGTTATCTTATTAGAGATTTTAAAAAGTATTCATACTTGGCCTGCCGGGATTTCAGGAAAATTACTGGCAAGTAAAATTCATATCAAACTTATAAAATGAAATTTGGAATATTCTTCGCTTTACCTCATCCTTGTCATATACTTCTGAAAATATCTTACTATAAAATTGTAATAAACATATTTCAGTAGAAAAACCCTTGATTTCATTAGTTATTATTTTGTTACACATTTGTATTCTTTTATTTAACTCCAATATCACATGTGTATAATGAAGATAACTATAATAAAATTCCCAAATTTTATTTTCTATTTCAATTGGTAGTTTATTCATATATACAAATAGAGTAAACTCTATATATTATTTTCTATTTGCTTTTCATATAGTGGTATATTTGTATTTATTGGTTTAATTTCTTTATATGTAAACGTTTTTAGTGTATATTTATTTTTTAATATATAAATATATTACGCTCTTAAAACTTTAAAATGGGACAAAATTAGTTTAAAAATAATATATATATAGATATATGAGACTTTTAACAAAAACAACTGATTATGATGAAACTATAAAATTAGCAAATAAATTAACTGGTGAATATGATAAATCTGTTATTTTTCATTGTTACTGGCATGGTAATTTAAATGAAAAGCATTTATATTCTGTATTATCTTGTTATTATTTTAATGTATTAAACCGCAAACATAAAATTATTTTATGGTTGGAAAACAATACCCCAAATGATATTAATAAAGAAATTAGTAAATATTGTGAAATTAAACAATTTTCACTTCAGACTGAAAAAGAGAAAAGTGAAATTCTTGTAGATTATAATTATAAATTTGGAGGTATAACTTTTTATAGTGATTTTGCAAGAGTTTTATTATTATATAATTATGGAGGATGTTGGTTTGATTTAGATTGTTTTATTTTAAGAAGTTTTGATCCCATTTTTAAAAATTATAAAAAAGAAGTATGTGTTTATCAATGGGAAAAACAAAACTATCCTAATAATGCTATATTTATATCACTTGAACCTAAATCTATTAAAATGAAACAAAATATTAATTTTATAATTAATCGTAATAGAGGGTGGGGATTTCATCAAGCTCGATTAACATATGATTTACCATTAGAAATGTTGGTTTTACCTTGTAGTTGGTTTGATGGTGGTTGGATAGAAAATCCATATCATAATAGACCTGTGGGTTCTATTTTTTTTAAGAATACAGAAAAAGAATATACTTTTGACAATTTTTTTTATGGAGCATTTTGTTATCACTGGCATAATCAATGGAAAAAACCTATTGAAGATAATAGTATAGTTAAACAACTGGTTCAAATAATAAAAAAGAGATTATGATATTTTATAACTTTTTATAATTTTTTGTAACTTTTCTGGTATTTATCCATTAAATTATATAATTAATGGATAAATAAAATTGATTTATTGTATTATTATTTTACATGATTATAAACAATGTTATCTTATATAAGATGCCTTTATTGCAAATATTCAAAAAATAATAAAGTAACTCCACAATCATGCTGTAGTGAAAATTATTTTTATGGTTATTGTAAACATAATAAACAAAAGATATTATATAATATACATGCCACCTAAGTATTATAAACAAAAAAAAATTCAAAGTAATAATTTTTCTAATGCAAAATATTTAATTATTGTGGAATCTCCATCAAAATGTGCAAAAATAGAGCATTTTTTAGGTACTGATTATTGTTGTATCGCATCAAAGGGCCATCTTCGTCAACTAAAAGGATTAAAATCAATAGACACCAAAAAAACATTTCAACCTACTTTTTCAATTATAGATGAAAAGAAATCCCATATAGAAAATATGAAATCATTTATTTATAAATTTAAACATGAACAAATTTTTTTGGCGACAGATGACGATCGTGAAGGAGAAGCAATTGCATGGCATATATGTGAAATATTTGATTTACCGTTATCTACACCTAGAATTATTTTTCACGAAATAACTAAAAACGCTATAATAGAATCATTGCAATGTCCTACCAAAATTAATATGGATTTAGTTAAAGCTCAACATGCCAGACAGGTTTTAGACGTTATTGTTGGATATAAAATTTCTCCTTTCCTATGGAAATATTTATATAATAATAAAGATAATTCTTTATCGGCTGGTAGATGTCAAACTCCCGCTTTAAGATTAATATATGAAAATGATCAAGAAAAAAAAGATGAAGTTGACAAATCATACAAAGTATGTGGAAACTTTACCGATAAAAATCTATTGTTTCACTTGAATAAAAATATAGACAACGAAGAAACAGTAGAAAAATTTTTAAATAACAGTATTGATTTTCAACATAAATTAAAATTAGGAAAAAACTCCAAAATAAATAAAAACCCACCTATTCCTTTTTGTACATCAAAATTACTACAAACTGCAAGTAACACATTACAAATGTCGCCAAAAGAAACGATGAATATTTGTCAAGAACTATATCAAAATGGACATATAACCTACATGCGCACCGAAAGTAAACAATATTCTCAACAATTCTTAGATAAGGCCAGCAAATATATAGAAACTACTTTCTTTTCAAAAAAATATATTGGTAATCATGATAAACTTGTTAATAAAAATAGTAATAATCCTCACGAGGCTATTAGAGTTACACAATTAGAATTAAAAACAATACCAGGCAGTTCAAATAACCGAATTATTTCTCTTTATAAACTGATTTGGAGAAATTCAATAGAAAGTTGCATGTCACAAGCAAATTATGAAAATCAAGTTATAGAAATAAATAGCCCAAATAAAGATATATATATTCATAACATTGAAATACCTCTTTTTTTAGGATGGAAAATTGTTCAACAAAAAGAAAATATATTAGAAATACAAAATAATCTACGTGGTTTAATATTGTACTTTCAATCTTTAGAAGAAGCGAATAAGACAATCAAATTCAAAGATATAACAGCCGAAGTACATGTAAAAAATAATCATAGTTACTATACAGAGGCCGGACTTGTTAATAAACTAGAAAGTTTGGAAATCGGTAGACCATCTACATATTCTACTATTATTGAAACATTGAAAGATAGAGGATATGTAAAAAAACAAAATTATGAGGGTATAGAAGTTAATTGTAATAATTATGTTCTCGTTGATAGGAAAATAAAACTGAATAAAATTAAAAAATTTTTTGGTGCTGAAAAAAATAAACTGTTTATACAACCTATTGGTAAACTAGCACTAGAATTTTTATTGGAGAACTTTAACTCAGTTTTTACATACGAATATACAAAAACAATGGAAAACAAATTAGATTTAATTAGTAACAAAGAAATAGATGATTGGGCAGCAATATGTAAAGAATGTTATAATGAATTGAAAACTTTATCATCATCCATGAAAAATCTTGAAAAAAAAAGTTATCCAATTTGTGAAAATTATGAATTTATTTTTGAAAAATATGGCCCCGTTATTAAACATCTAAAAGATGATGGTGAAATAGAGTATATACAAGGTAACAAACAAATATCAATAGACATAGATAAATTAAAAGAAGGTAAATATTCTCTTGAAGAATTAATAGATCCAGGAGACATTTGTCTGGGTAAATATGAAAACCATGATATGTTTATAAAACACGGAAGATTTGGGTACTATGTAGAATGGGACGATAATAGAGAAAGTATAAAATCTATAGAAAAACCTATTTCTGAAATAACTCTATTAGACGTAACAAACTTTTTAAAAAACAAAACAAAAAACGAAACTAATATATTACGAGAACTCACAGATAACGCTGATATAAGAAAAGGTAAATATGGAGCATATGTATTTTATAAAACGCCAACTATGAAAAAACCTTCTTTTTTAAATATAAAAAAATGCCCTCATGGATTTTTAAATTGCGAAAAAGAGATTCTTATTGAATGGATTAACAAAGAATATAAAATTAATATTTAAACAGAAAAATGCGTATAAAAAAGTAATACATTTTATTATATAAATATATGAGATACTATGAATCAACATTTGAAGATTATATAAATGCAGTAAAAGTTAAAAATATGCATCCAAATATGTCAAATATATATAAATTACTGCCCAATAATGTAAAAGATAACAAAAATATCATATTTTACGGACGCTCTGGTATTGGCAAATATAGTCAATTATTATTTTTTTTACAAAAGTTCAGTCCAAGTAAACTAAAATACGAAAATAAAATGGTTGCAATTACAGACAAGAATGAATACAAATATAAAATAAGTGATATTCATTATGAGGTTGATATGTCATTACTTGGTTGCAATTCCAAAATTGTATGGCACGAAATATTTTGTCAAATTATAGATATTGTGTCAGTAAATTCAAACAAAATAGGTTTTATTGTTTGCAAGAATTTTCATCTAATTCATTCTGAACTATTAGAAATATTTTACAGTTATATTCAACAAGTAAATCAAAATAATAACAATATTTGTATTAAATTTATAATAATAACAGAGCATATAAGTTTTTTACCTGATAAAATATTAAATGTCTGCAACGTATTACATTTAAAAACACCGAATAAAAATCTTTACAATAATTTAAACAATCATACGATTCAAAAAAATGAAATAGTATATAGCAATCAAAATATAAAATCAAGATTTACAGTGAACAATAAATATAATAATAGCAATGTAAATAAGATAGTTAAAAATAATAATATATCAGAAATAAGCAATTTAAAAGAGTTAAAATATTATGACTTATTATTTATAAAGTCAAAAAAGGTAAAAGAATTACCAATTAACAACTTTAAATTAATTTGCAATGAAATTATTAGTGCAATAACTAAAACAGATAATATTAATTATATAGATCTCAGAAACAAATTATATGATATGCTAACATATAATCTAGATGTTATAGAATGTATTTGGTATATATTTCAATATTTTATTATAAATGACATTATTAAAAAAGAGAATATATCAAATATATGTAAAGATTTATATCTGCAATTAAAGTATTATAACAATAATTATAGACCAATATATCATTTAGAGATTATTTTTTATAATATAATAACCAAAATAAATGAAATATAAGGAAGCCATTTGTATATTAGAATTAGAAAATGATATAATTAATGAAATAAACATTAAAAAAAAATATAAATTCATGGCTTTAAAATATCATCCCGATAAAAATAAGTCTAATGATGCAACAACTGCATTTCATAAAATTACAGAAGCATACGACTATTTAATGAAGTACGAAGGTTATATGGACTGTGACAACGAATTTTACGAAGAAGAAAAATCAAATGACAATAGTTATAATTCTATGTTATATCAATTTATAAATATTATTATTAGTGAGCAACCAGAAGATAATATTTTAAACGGATTAATTAAAAAACTATTAAATATGTGTGAAGATAAAGCATTTAATTATATTGAAAGTATTGAAAAAGATAAAATTATAAAATTATATGATTTTTTAAAAAATTACAATCAAGTATTTCATTATAGTAATCACTTTATTGAAAAAATAAAAAAAATAATTCAAGAAAAAACAAAAAATGATGAAAGAATTATATTGAACCCTACAATTGATGATTTATTTGAACATAACATATATAAACTAAAATATGACAACAATATTTATTACATACCATTATGGCATCCTGAGGTAAAAATTAATCTATCAGATAAAGAAGTATATATTAATAATATTCCAAATTTGCCAGAAAATATAGAGATCGATAATAAAAATAATATTATCTTCAAATGTCAATTTGAAATAAAAGATCTTTTAAACAACCCAATTAATAATATTAAAATAGGTAATAAAAGTTTTCATATTGAAAGTCAAAACTTACGAATTAAAGAGAAACAAATATTACATTTACCAAATAAAGGGATACCTGCAATTACATCCAATAATATACTAGACACCTCAAAATTTAGCGATATATTTATACATATCTATATCTATTCGTAAAATAAGTTAGACAAATAACAAATATATACTTTTAGTATATATGTGTGGAATTATTGCATATCTAGGAAATAAAGATTGCAAAGAATATATATTAAATGGACTTAAAACACTTCAAAATAGAGGTTATGATTCCGTAGGCATAAGTAGAATTATAAATAAAAATATAATTATAAATAAATACGCATCAACAGATAACAATAATAGTTTACAAATATTAGAAAATGAAATTAAAAATGATGAAATATATTCATCAATAGGTATTGGTCATACAAGATGGGCTACACATGGCGCAAAAACAGATACTAATGCTCATCCACATAATGATCAATATAACCAAATATCACTAGTGCATAATGGAATAATAGAAAATTTTTCAGAATTAAAAGATTTTTTAATAAATAACAACTTTTTATTTAAAAGTGACACAGATAGTGAAGTTATTTCAAATTTAATCAGTTATCATCTAAAAACTAATGATTTAACTGAATCTATTAAAAAAACTGTTTATGATCTTAAAGGCACATGGGCTTTATGTATAATTCATAAAGATTATCCAAATAACATGTGGTTAATACGTAATGGATCACCTTTATTATTAGGTTTTGAAGATAACTATATAATTGTTTCAAGTGAAAGTAGTGGATTTAATCAATATATTAAAAAATATATAGTGTTGGATAATCATGATTTAATTAAAATAAGTATAAAAGACAGCAAGATTAATCTTGAAAATAGTTTAGAGAGATACAAAATAAATATCAACAATAATCAAAACTATACTTTATCAAATGAATTTCCATTTTGGATGGGGAAAGAAATATATGAGCAATATAAGTCAGTTTTTTCATGTGTAAATAATGGTGGAAGATTAATTAACGATGATAGTGTAAAATTGGGAGGATTAGATAAATGTAAAAGCCAATTATTAAAATGTGATAATCTAATTATTTTAGGTTGTGGTACATCTTTTCATGCTGGATTATGGGGTAGTTACGAATTTAAAAATATGAAAGTATTTAACTCTATACAAGTTATTGATGGAGCAGAATTCGAAGAATGTGATATACCAATTCATGGTAATACCATTTTAATATTGTTATCACAGTCTGGTGAAACAAAAGATTTACATAGATGCATTGAAATAGCAAAAAATAAAGATTTAATTACTGTGGGTGTAGTTAATGTAACAGATTCATTAATTTCCCGTGAAACAGACTGTGGAGTATATTTAAATGCTGGTAAAGAATTTTCTGTTGCTTCTACAAAATCTTTCACAAATCAATGTATTGTATTATCACTAATTAGTATATGGTTTGCACAAAATAAAAATCTTTATAGTAAAGCAAGAACAGATAAAATTAGTAATTTAAGAAAATTTATTTATCAATTAAATAATTTGTTAAAGAAAAACACAAAAAAATTTGAAAATCTATACTTAAAATTTAAGAATCAAAATTCTATTTTTTTATTAAGTAAAGGACAAAATGAATCAATAGCAAAAGAAGGATCATTAAAGATAAAAGAAGTTACATATATACATGCTGAAGGATATTCATCTTCTGCGTTAAAGCATGGACCATTTGCACTTATTAAAGAAGGTTTACCAATAATAATTATTGACTGTGATAAAAAATATAGAGATAAAACGTTGAACGCAGCATATGAAACTAAAACAAGAAATGCAGAACTAATTGTAATTACTGATAAACCCGAAAATTATACAAATTTAAACTTATCAAAAGAAAATATCATTAATATTGAAAGTAATGATAGTTATAATGGATTATTAGCAAATATTATCATTCAAATATTAAGTTATGAATTATCAGTTTATTTTGGTAATAACCCAGATTTTCCTAGAAATCTAGCAAAAGTCGTTACCGTCGAGTAATTTATATTTTAAATTTAATTTCTTTAACCGAGGTGAAGGTTTTATTTTTTTTCTAGGAGGAGGTACTGGTATATTATTTGTATAATTCATTAATAATTGTCTTTTCTTATCAATTACATTTACGTATTCATTAAATAGGGTTTTTGTAGTTTTTTCAAGAAACATTTTCTCTAATATATCTGTTTCTTTTTTCTGCAATCCTAAAAACATATCTTTTTTCATTGTCATATATTTATACCGAGGACTTTCTACCAAATAATTATTGTTTATTTTTGGTAAATAAATATCTCTAGGTTTAATATTTTTCATATCAGTTACATATTTTAACACATCATTTGTAGTATGAATATTATTAATGTTTTGTGAAATAGTTGATAGAATAAAAGCATTACAGTTTGTCTGAAAAGATGACCTTAAAAATTTAGTTAATTCAGATCTTCTATATGGTATATGTTTATGCTTTAATACTAAACTACGAATACATTCTTTTAAAAAAAACAAACTTTTATTTATACCACCATTTTCATGACACATCTTTCGGGTAGTACATATAGAGTTTTTTCCTTTTTCACAACCTGCTAAATCTAATATTTTTAATGTTTGATTTTCATGCATTATTGTTATACATAAGTGAGAACGAGAAGATTCACTATTTTCACTTGATTTTCCAAGTGTTCTATTTTTTATTATTTTATTCGTAATCTCATTAATATCATTTTTAGAACTAATATCTTGGGTTTTTACATTTGGTAAAGTAAATTTATTACACCATTCTTGTTGTAAAACAAGTACATTATTATTTAATACATCATAAAAATTATTATTATGTATTTGTACTACATTTACTTGTATAGACATTTTGAATGCAGTAATCATATCTAATAAAATTATTCCCAAAAAACCCTCTTCTTTAGAATTTCCTAAAATTGTATGAGTCTTTCCAGAACCAGTTTCACCATATACATAAAATACTACGTCTCTTTTCTTTTTTAAAAGATTAAACATCATGTCAAGATGTAATTTTTCATATACTTTCATATTACTATCTGTATGTGAAAATATATGATCAAATCTATATTCATTTTTTATTAAACGATTCTTATAACAGCCTTTTTGCATTTTTTTAACAGTTATCGTTTCATCATTGCTATCTATACATGAAATTATATTATTATTTAATGTTGGTTTTATTCTACTGAATATTTTTATTTCACTCATTATTGTATAAATATAGTCTAATATATTATTATTTTATTATGAATAAAAAAACGAATTTGTAGCTATTACTAAATATTTATAATTCACAACCAGGTATTATTTTTTTAATATGATAGTGTTTCATCATAATACTTTTTGTTTTTTTATCAATAATGTTTGCGGTGTATTTATCTCCAAATACTTCTTCATATAAATAAACTGTTTCTTTATCATGATAATTTGATACAATGTTATAGAAATTTCTACAAATATCATGAAAATTAGAAGAATTCTGTATTAAATGGTGATTAGGAGTTTGATACATATTTTTTAAAGCATCATATAATATTGGATGATTAGGAACACATGCAATAAATCCTTGAAAAATACTTTTTGGAAAATAAGTTGAGTTAACTGATACAAACTTATAATCTTTTATTATTTCATCTATATTTACTTCTATCATAAGATCTGTATCAAAGTAAACACCACCTTTAAGATATAAATAATAATATCTAAATAAATCTGCTCTATGTTCTCCATAACTAAAAGAATAGAATTTCTCAATAATATTAGGAAACTCAGGTAATGGGTTATCCATAAAGAACTTTATAACTTCCTTATCACTATAATGTTTATATCTCCAACCTCGTGAACGAGAATTTATCATGTGAACAGCCATATAATTTGGTTCATCTTTTCTTGATGTTTGTATTATGTTCTTAGGAATCATATTTTATATTATAAAAAATGATTTAAATAATTTAAGTATTTTCTTTGTTAAATATTTTATTCAATTTTTCTTTGTTTTCTTCTGCATCTTTATATCCATCTAAATACAATTCTTTAATGTTATGACCATTTTTATTAAATAATGTGGAGTAGTCACTTAATCGTTTCTTTCTTCTTTTTATTTTTTCAAAAGTACTTTCTTCTGGATTCCAAATACTAGGCGTAATATGGATTGAAGAATATTCATTATTTAAATAAGGAAATTTAACAAATCCACCATCATAACTGTTAACACCTCTATAATTATATTTAAAACCACCAGTAATAAATGGTATATGCGAACTAGCAATGCAACAATCTATTGCATCTTCTAAATTGTTAAAATCACTATATATAATTGGACGAAAACGAAAGTCTTTTATTATTGTGGTTCCAATATATAGTTTTTGAAAATCAAAATCAGTTTCATCAAAGAACTCTAATAATGTTTCTTTTATACTTTGTTGTACATTATACAAACTATTTTGTTTCTTAATATCAACACTCATTACACTGTTTACAAATTTATCACTATTGCCGTTATAAGATAAAAATAACGAATTCCATGCACCAGCTGAAGCACCAGAAAATACATAATCTGTTAAATCATAATTTTCTTTTATAAATTTACATAAGCCTAACACATAAAATCCTCTAAATCCACCAGGAGACAATGTAATAATTTTTTTATCATGATAATTTTGTTTTAGTAAAAATAAAAAAGGTGTTTGTTTTTTAAACGAATCTACAAAATACAAATATGATATAAGAATAAACAAATTAAATATTATCATAATTAAAGTAACCAATGAAAAAAATTTCAAATAATATGTTTATTTAATAAATTACGTTCACAAAATTCTTTTACATACTTTTTATTTTTATTTATGCAGCAGCAACCGCCTTCTTCTTTACTGTCTTCTTCTTAGGAACTTGAATCTCAACGTCCTCTGGAACACTGACCGCGACTTCCTCTTCCTTAACAGCCTTCTTTATAGTCCTCTTCTTCTTTACAGGTTCAGGCTCAGGAGCAGGAGCCGGCTCTTCCTCCTCTACCTCCTCCTCCTCCTCCTCTTCCTCATCGCTATCCTCAACTTGAAGACTATTCACATTGTTATCATCAGTTGTTTCGCTAACAACAGGTGCCTTCTCCATGGTCTCAATATCTTCAGTAGACAAATTCACATGACACTTGCCAAAAATACTAACAACCTCACGGGGCTTCACAACGATCTGCTTAACGCGCCAAGTGATACCCCATCCCTTTCCACCAAACCATAGACCTCCACATTGAATAACACAGGCAACGTTACTCAACTTTGGTACAAAGTCCATAGGTGTAAGGCTATCATTCTCACATGGGAAGATACGCTCTGCCTTTGTATCATAAATCTCAATATCCCACCTTCCATTATAACAAGGGACGCGAGCACGAAGAGAAGGTGGCTTAGTATTATCAATCTTTTTTGTTAGTTTATCTTTACTGTATTTAATAAAGGGAAAGAAATTATGCTTCACAACCTCTCGTGACAACTCTTCTCCAAACCAAGCTTCACTATACTTTACAGCATCATCCAATATCTGATTCTCAAAATCCTTCAACTTACCAAGAAATTCATCTGTTGCATCAGTACTATACTCTGAATTAGGAAAATTGAGAGACATACTAAACTTTCCATCAGATTCACCTTGCTCGTTCACATAATCACTAATCCCCCATGTCATCATAAGAGGAACAGACAAATGAAGAGCACGATTAGTCTGCGTGCTAATCATATTGATTGTCTTAGCACCACGATCGCTGATCTTTGGTTGCATATAGCGCAATGAACTGGTTTCCCAATCGGACACATTCAAAACTACTGGATTATTCGACATCTTTCAAATACTAATAATTATAATTAATATACACTGTAATATTTAAGTCAATTTTTTATATACATTTCTGAGATTGATATAAATTAGTCTAATATTACGTTCTCATATAATATATATTATATTCAAAGTATAAAAAATTAATATTCTAATAGTATAAAAATGGCAGAAAGAAATGAAAAAAAACCAGTAGACTATCATATAAATTTTAACGATTTTAATAAAAGTTATTTTAATATTAAAAACTTTAAACTTTCAACTTTAAAAAGTGCTTGTAAAAAACATAATTTGAAAGTTACTGGAAATAAAAATATATTATTTGAAAGACTTAGTGACCTTTTTTTTAAAACAAATTCTTGTATTAAGATACAAAGTTTAATTAGAATGCATTTATCTAAGATATTTACTAATTATAGAGGGCCGGCATTAAAAAACCGTGAATTATGTAATAATAATACTGATTTTGTTACGTTAGAACCATTAAATGAAATACCATTCGAGCAATTTTTTAGTTATAAAGATGACAGTGATTTCATATACGGTTTTAATCTTATATCTTTAATGCAAAATATGAAAAAATCTAAAAATTTTCAAAATCCATATAATAGGCTATTATTCAATAAAAAGATAAAATCTAATCTAATCAAATTAAATAATTGCAGTTATATTTTAAGCAATGATTATCGCAAAAATGGAGCATTTTTTGTTTATAACCAAAAATTAAAAAGAACGAATGTAATAAGAAGACCACAAATACCTATCATTCAAAATATTAGTAATGTAGATAACTATAATCCATTTTTTGATAGAAGATTTGTAAATATGACTGAAGAAATGGAAAGCCAACTTGAGTTAATGCATGAAATACGAAATTTAGATGTTTCACAAAGAATAGATCGATTATTTGTAGAATTTGATAATTTAGGGAATTACACTAATGATATTTGGTTTCGTTCATTAAGTCATTTACAATTAGTACGACTTTATAGAGCCTTAAACGATATATGGTTAATACGTGGTCAAATTTCATACCAATTAAAAAGACAGATTTGTCCTTTTTATGATCCATTTGATGGTATATTTCCAAGAAGAACTTATCAAGAAAATATAACTTTTGAACAAATACAAAAAGGTTGTTTAATTGTAATGGAAAATATGACTTATTCTGGAATTAATATTGATTCCAGAAAAATAGGAGTACTACATATATTAACTGCATTGACTATGGTAAGCATAAATGCTAGACAAACAATGCCTTGGCTATACGAATCTATTATTTAAATCAATTTTCAATAAATATATATATTTCACACCAATTATCATGTAAAATTTGACTTTATCACTACAATTATATATATTATAGTCTTAAATAACTTAAAAAGATAACATATAAGTATATATAAGCCAGAATGGTTAGAAGTGTAAAGCCCGCTACCGAGAAGACTGCTGCAAAGAAGACTAAGAAGACTACCGAGACTCCTGTTGCCAAGGAGCCTGTCAATGAGGTAGTACAGACTGCCACTGAGGTTTCCGCTACGGAGGCTCCTAAGGACTCTATTGAGGCCGTATCTCTTAAGATGAATGAGTTTAGCGCTAAGCTTCAGCAACTCATTGGTCTTTTGTCTACTGTCAAGAGCGATTTCAAGACCCTCGAGAAGTCTGTATCCCGTGAGATGAAGGCTGCTCAAAAGGCTTCTGCTAAGAAGCGTCAGAGCAGTGGCAACCGCAAGCCCTCTGGATTCGTCAAGCCCGCTCGTATTAGCGACGAGCTTGCTGCTTTCCTAGGAAAGGAGTCTGGAACTGAGATGTCTAGAACTGATGTCAGTAAGGAGATCAACGCCTATATTGTGGCTCACAAGTTGAAGAACGAGAAGAATGGACGCATCATCCACCCTGATGCTAAGCTTACTAAGCTCCTTAAGGTACAGAAGGACGATGAGCTTACCTTCTTCAACCTTCAAAGATACATGAAGCCCCATTTTGCTAAGGCAGGTGAGAGCACCACCGCATAAAAAATTAAATATAAATATAAAAATAAAAAATAATTATAAATACAAATAAAAAATAAAAATTTATAAACAAGCACAAATATATATTTATAGGATTAATTATAAATATATATTACTATTTAAGCACTCGCCTTTATTGGGAATTTCCAAGGCAAATTATTATCTAATCTATTATAAAATATAAATCCATTAGATTCCATTAGATTATACAAATTACAATAATCTATTTTTTCCTGTGGTATAATTATATTATTTAAATCATAATTATTACAACTATTATATATATTTTTTATATTTAACATAGACTCCTTATCTATAGTTAAAGACTTAGTTTTAATTAAATAATCATAAAAATCTAATTCTTCTTGATTTTTATATTCATTATAATATTCAAAAATTAATGATAAATTAAAATTATTGTATGGGTTGTAATCTGTTCCTACTAATACCATAATATCCTGAAAGTCATTAAAACTTACATTTAGTTCATGTAATATTTTTTCTGTATCATATTCTAATACACAATGGTTTATTAAACTAATATTTCTTAAAACTTTTGGACAATTATATAAAAACATATCTGTATCGTCACTTAAACAATAATCCGCTTTTCCAGATACTGTGTACATAGCACATAATACATCGGCTTCTCCATTAGCATTTATATAACTAACTCCATATTTATCCATTAAACATTGAACATTCTTAACTTGAGCATCTTTTACAGTAACAATTTTTTTTCTAAGCATTTCCATCTCATTTTTCATGTCTTTTAAAATATTTGTATTTAATTCATTTTCTATTTCATTTTTTAAATATTCAAAACGTGCTTTAGCATGAACCTTTTCATTTTTACGAATCTTTAATGATTCTTTTTTTTCTTCAGGAGGTCTACCATCAAAAACAAAAATCGGGTAAATATTATAATGTTTTAAAATAGAGATTAATAAATACATATTTTCTATCAATTCACCTTCTTGATTAAATCTATACAAATAAATTGACGTATCAATAACTATTGTTTTATTTCTATAAAAAGACAAATGCTTTTGTTTTATAGATTCTTTTGTGCATTTCTGCCTGAAATAACTATTTAAATTTTTAATACCCATGTTAATTATATTTATTTAAGGTATACAGAGTCAATTTTTTATCCATATTTATATATACAATATAAATATGAATCACATTAAACTTAGTAATTCAAATATAAAATTTATTGACAAGTTTAAAAAAAAATTTTCCAATGCCGAAAAAAAATGGAATAAAAAACATACTATTTCATACGAAGAATTCAATAATGAAGATATTAAAAAAATTCCAAATATAGAACAATATGAACCAAGTATTATTGAAACATTACAATGCTTTCCTAAAAAACAATTTAATTATTCATTTTCTACATCAAAAAGGAAAATAAATATTTTTTTTATAAGTCCAATGAATAAATCTGAAAAAGAACTATTATTTTGCTTAAAACAAATATTCACTTGGTTTCATGGAATAGACTCTTTTACAACTCCAGAATGCTCTACAAATCTAAATATTTATATATCATTTACTCCATCATTAAAATTACTACCTAAAAAGAAATATGAACCTATTGGACGAAAAAATGCAAATACTGCTTTTACATATTCTTGTATGGAAAAGAATGTTATTCATATATTTCGCGAAGAAGAATGGTTCAAAGTTTTAATTCATGAAACATTTCATAATTTAGACCTTGATTTTTCAAAATATGATCATGGTTTTAGTGATAAATATATTCAAACTATTTTTCCTAATAGAACAAATGTAAAATTCTACGAATCATATTGTGAAATATGGGCTCTTATCTTCAATAGTGTATTTTACTCACTACATCATAATAAATCATTAAATTTTATTTTAAATAAAGAACTAGATTTTTCTCTTTTTCAATGCTCAAAGATATTAGATCATTTTAACTTAAAATACAGTTATTTATATTTAACAAACACAAAAGCATTGACGTCTATGGAAAATTACAAAGAAAATACACCTATACTATCTTATTATTTTATTAAAACTATTTTTTTGTATCATATTAATGAATTTTTAGAATGGTGTTACAAAGAAAACAACGAAAGTATCCGGTTTTCAACATTACCTAATTATTATATTAATATCTATCAAAAAATTGATAAATTTGCTACATTTTTAGAAAAACATTACAATAGTAAATCATTTGTAAAGGCTATAGATGAAAAAGAAAAACAGTTTAAAAAAGAAAAGAAAAACATTAGGTTAAATGACATTTTTTACTTTAAAACCTTACGTATGACATATTATGATGTAACTAAAGATTAAAAGGCTTTTTTATCTGTAATAGAATTACCTAATATTAGTGAATGAATATCAAATGTTCCTTCATACGTATTTACTGTTTCTAAATTACATAAATGTCTAAAAATTTCATATTCTTCTGATATTCCATTTCCACCTAGTATATCTCTGCAAGTTCTAACTATATCTAGTGATTTCTGACATGAGTTTCTTTTAATTAAAGAAATCATATCAGGTGTATATTC
>CEQD01114573.1_pt1 | contig 23905 bp, 21 predicted proteins | sample 530511 | NCBI WGS metagenome assembly CEQD01 (sample SAMEA2620230, study PRJEB7988) | marine metagenome | biome: marine biome (ENVO:00000447); feature: surface water layer (ENVO:00002042); material: "saline water (ENVO:00002010), including plankton (ENVO:xxxxxxxx)" | depth 5 m | reverse complement strand
TCAAAGCTACAAGCTGATTTAGCTCAAAGAAATCTTGATACGCGTTTAAGAACATTAGAAAGAGTTGAAAATAGATATCAAAAAGGAATAGTGCAAAGTAGAGATCTTCGTTTGGCTAGATCCGAAGTAGAGTCAAGAAGAGCTGATCTTCTGAATAGAAATAAAGCCCTTTCAGAGGCAGCAAGAAATCTTGAAATTATTATTGGAAGATACCCTAGTTCAAGTATATCAGCTGCGAATTTACCAATTTTACCTCCAAAGCCTTTACTTGGTTCTCCAGAGAATGTCTTAAAAAATAGGCCTGATATTAAGAGTTCAGAAATTCAACTAGAACAAGCTGGGCTTGAGGTTACTGCAGCAAGACTAGCTTTCCTTCCGAGCTTAAACATCACTGCTCAATGGTCTACATCTGAAAAGGATTGGTCTGATGCATTTGATCCTGATAGGCTTGCTGGAAATATCATTGCAAATCTTACACAATCCATCTTCCAGGGAGGAACTAGAATAGCTCAAAGTAAAATAACAGAATCCCAAATGAAAATAATTTTGAATCAATATTCAAAAACTTTATTGAATGCTGCTAGAGAAATTGAAGATGCAGTCTTTGCTGAAAATATACTTCAAGAGAGAGAAAAAGCGTTGTCAAACGCTTTCAAAGAGGCTAAGGCAGCAGAGGAATTGACATTAGATCAATATAATAAGGGTGTTTCAACAATTTTTGAGCTTTTAGATGCCCAATCAAGAAGGTTGAATGCTGAAAGCCTTTTAATAAACTCAAGTCTTTTGAGGATCACAAACAGAATAAAATTGCATCTAGCCATATCTTCGCCATTATTTGAGGAGATATAAAATTATGAAAAATTTATTTAGAGTAATTTTTAAATCGAGATTCCTACCTGTAATAATTTTAACTTTTGGTTTTGTTATTGCATTTATAATTACTTCGACTGATCCCAAACCAAATAAAGGTATAGAAATTCCAAAACCCATAGCTGTTTTTTTTGAAAACCCTCTAAAAAGGGATATTACCCTTAAAGTAAGCACTAATGGTGAGGTTAGATCTGTTACAGAAATTAATGTTATTCCGCAAGTTAGTGGAAGGATTGTTCGGGTTGCCGACGAATTTATTGATGGGGGAAATATAAAAAAAGGTCAACCATTAATCTGGATTGATGATAGAGATTACAAGTTAGCAAGCATATCCGCAGAGTCCAGAGTAGCTCAAGCAAAAAAGCTATTAGAAAGAGAAATTGCAGAGGGTGAATTAGCAAAAAAAGATTGGGAAGAACTTGGAGAAGGTGAGGCTAGCCCTCTCACACTCAGAATTCCTCAATTAGAAGAAGCACAGGCTCTTCTAAACGCAGCTGAAGCCGATTTAAAGAAAGCTAAGCTTAATCTTGAAAGAACTGTAATAAGTTTACCTTTTGATGGTTTAATAAAAAAAAAGAATGCTGGAATCGGTCAATATGTCAATGCCGGTTCAATTCTTGGATCTGCTTTTTCTACTGAAAAAGTATTAATACCTCTTCCTTTAACGGATACTGAATTATCATATCTTGGTCTTCCCTTAGGTTATGAGTCAAAAGAATATTTAGATGGTCCAAAGGTAATATTTCGATCATTTATATCTAGAAAAAATATTGAATGGACTGGAAGAATTACCAGAACTTCTGGTTCTATTGATAGCCTGACAAGGCTGGTATATGCATATGCGGAGGTAATTAATCCTTATGATCAAACTCCTCCTTTAGCTATTGGAACTTATGTAGATGCTGAAATTGAGGGAAATTTTATTTCAGGGGGTTTTGTTATTTCGAATGCTGCAATTAAAAATGGTAATGAAATTTATTTAATTGATGACAATAATAAACTTAAAATTAAAAAAATCGAAGTTGTTGGAACTGAAAATGAAGATGTTATAATTTTTGGTGATATTAACGAAAATGATATGATAGTGGTTTCAACATTAAATACTGGTTATGAAGGAATGGAATTAACCCCCATGCAACTTGATACAGTTGAGGAATTATAAATGTACCAAATGATTTCATGGTGGGTTAGAAACCCCAAGGCTGCAAATTTGTTAATGGCTGCGATCATAATAGTTGGTATTGCAACATTTTCAAGAATAGAGCAGGAAGTTTTTCCAAAAATCTCTGCCCCTGTCGTATCTGTCCATTATGTATGGCCAGGCGCTTCACCAAAGGAAGTTGAAGACCAAATTATAGTTCGAGTAGAGGAGTCATTGAGGGATATTGAAGGCATTGAAAAGCTAAGAGCATTTGCTCAAGAGAGTTTCGGTGCGATCTATGTTCAAGGTTTTGCAGGAACAGATGTTGATTACTTGATGCAAGAAGTTAAAAGAGAGGTTGATACAATTGTTTCAATTCCGTCAAAAGTTGAACCGCCGGTAGTTGATGACGCATCCTTTGAATTTCCTATATTAGCTATCGCACTTTCTGGCGATGTTTCAGAAAAAAGACTTACAAAAACTGCGCGTGTATTAAGAGATGAATTAGCACTTCAACCACATGTTGATATTGTCAATATTCTCGGAAATAGGAAAGAGGAAATTTCCATTGAACTCTCTGAAACTGCGATGAGAAGGTACGGTTTAAATTTTGATGATATAGTAAATGCAATAAGAAAAAACTCAATTAATTTATCTTCAGGTAATATAAAAACTGAAACAGGTACCCTTCAGCTTACAACACGTAACTTGGGGGACTCGCTTGAAGATTTTAACAAGATTGTAATTCTTCAAACATCAGATGGAGGTAAAATTAGGGTATCAGATGTAGCTACTGTCGTAGATGGATTTGAGGATAAAGATACCTTAGATAGAATAATAAATGTTGAGTCAGGAAAATCTATACCCTTACAAGGATTATTGGTCATGTCTTCAAGTGACATGAATGTCGTAAAGACTTCAAAATCAGTAAATGATTGGATTGAGAGTAAACAGGGAAATTTACCAGAGGGAATGTCTTTACAATTATGGACAGATCAGTCTGAACTTTATAAAGGTAGGATGAATCTAATTATTAGAGCTGCATATGGCGGTTTGATTTTGGTCTTCCTTATCTTGATGCTCTTTTTAAGACCAGCTATAGCTATATGGTGTTCAGTAGGTATTGGTACTGCATTTACCGGATCCCTAATTTTTCTGCCTGGGATGGATATATCTTTAAATGTTATATCATTGTTTGCTTTCCTCTTGGTCATCGGTATTATTGTTGATGATGCTGTTATTGTTGGTGAAAATATTCACTTGGAATATGAAAAAGGAAGGACTGGCGCTGATGCTGCAATCACAGGCGCTTATTTAGTCGCAAGACCAGTTTTTTTTGCTGTTGTTACTACAATGATAGCTTTTATTCCCTGGCTTTTACTTGATGGATGGCAAGTTCAATTTGTTAAAAATATTTCTTGGATAGTGATATTTGCTCTAGCTTTTTCTCTTTTGGAGGCTTTTTTTATATTACCTTCTCATCTGTCTAATTTAAAGCCTTATAATGAAAACTCAAGATTCATAAAGATACAAAAAAAATTTGCTGATGGTATAGTAGATTTTGGTAAAACATATTATATGCCAATACTTGTAGCTGCGATAAGTAAAAGATACACGGCCCTATCTTGTTTTATTGCTATTTTAATAGTCGTTATATCTGTTTCATCCTCTAATTGGATTTCAAAAAGCTTTTTTCCAAATGTTGAAGATGATGAATTAACTATTCAAATTAATTTGCCGTCAGGTTCACCTTTTTCACGAACAGAGGAGATTGGAAGAAAAGTTGAAAGTGCTGGATATGAGGTAATTGACTTTTATAAAGGAAAAGATAATGCCATTAAAGGTATTTTACTATCTTTGGATGAAAATAAAGTAATGGCCTATGTCAATTTACATGATCCGGCAATAAGAGATGCCTCGGCAAAGGAAATAGCTTCTCTATATCGAGAATATATCGGTGATATACCAGATGCAGAAAACTTCGCAATTGGTACTCAAATTGGTCGTGATAATACAGCTGCTGATTTAGAATTTAATATTACCTCACAGGATGATATTACTTTACTTGCAGCTTCTAATGAATTTATGGGAAAGTTACGTTCATACGATGCCGTATATGATGTTAATACAAGTTTAAATAGTGCTGCCACAGAATTACAAATTTCATTAAAACCAAATGCAGAAAAGATAGGATTAACATTAGGAGAAATCTCTAGACAATTAAGACAGGCCTATTATGGCGAGGAAGTTCAAAGATTACCCAGAGAGGGCGATGATGTTAGAGTTATGGTTCATTATCCAAAAAAATTAAGAAGATCAGTAGATAGTTTAACTAAGTTTAGAATAAGAACACCTGACGGAAGAGAAGTCCCATTTATGTCTGTAGCAAATGTTCAGCAGTCACCTGGGATTACAAAAATTGAAAGAACCGATGGAAAAAAAAGCGCAACAATTGGTGCTTATGCTTTACCGGGTCAAAGATCACAAGTCTTGAAAGATTTTAGAGAGAATTTTTTACCTCTTTGGGAAGAGAAATATAATAATGTATCATGGTCATTTTCTGGTGAAGCAGAGGGAGAAGATCAATTTTTATTAGAAATTAGATTTTTATCACTTGTTGCATTCTTAGCGATGTTCGCACTTCTATCTATAGCCTTCAAATCGTATTTTTTACCACTGATAATTTTATCAGCATTACCATTTGGTTTTTGTGGAGCTGTAATTGGTCATGTTTTATTTGGGAAAGGTTTATCGATGATTTCTTATTGGGGTATAGGTGCTGCCTGTGGAGTTGTAATTAATGATAATCTGGTTCTTGTTGATTACATTAATAGGGTTCGTAGAAGTGGAAAACACCTTCTTGAGGCTGTCATTGAGGCGGGGGTAATAAGGTTTCGACCAATAGTTATAACTTCAATAACTACTTTTGTAGGATTAATGCCGATAATGCTTGAGCCATCAGTACAAGCAAATTTTTTAAAACCTGCTGTCATATCTTTATCTTGCGGAGTAGTCTTATGTGCGCCCGTAACTTTAATATTGGTTCCTTGTTTAATGGTGATTGGTGCTGATATTAAAGAAATTCTTGGTAAGATCCCTAGTGCATTAAAAAGGCAATTTAGCCCAAATATTTAATAAAAATAAATTTATTGTTTTCCTAGAGACATTAATATAAATGTCTGTCATTCTTAACTTAAACTCAATAAAGTTATCTATATTTAAAATGGAGAGGTTCTTTTAAAATCTTTTATATTAGATGAAAACGGAAGAATTCAAAAAAATTGCTTACCCTGAAACTTATGTAAATGAAAAAAAACTTCATGATATTTTTACTTATATGAGAAATAAATATCCTGTTACTTGGGTTGAACCAAATCAATACAGACCTTTTTGGGCTATAACCAAACATTCTGATATTATTGAAATTGAAAAACAAAATGATATTTTTATAAATGATCCACGTACAACTCTAATGGATATTCCTACAGAAGAAGCCATAAGGGAATTTACTGGAGGTAGTCACTTACTAGTGAGAACGCTTGTTCATATGGATAATCCAGACCATCAGACATATCGTGCTTTGACACAAAAATGGTTTTCACCACCAAATTTAGAAACATTAAAAAAGGATATCAGACATATTGCCCAAGAATATGTTGAAAAAATGGTTGATCTTGGTGGGGAATGTGATTTTGCCAAGGATGTTGCTATTTTTTATCCACTAAGAATTATTATGTCTATTCTTGGCGTGCCAAAAAAAGATGAGACAAGGATGCTTAGGTTAACGCAAGAATTATTCGGTGGTGGTGATGAGGATATGATTAGAGATGTTGAAGAATCATCTCCTCAATCAAATACAATTACTGATTTTTTTGAATATTTTAATAACCTCACAGAAGAGAGAAGAAAAAATCCAACTAATGACGTAGCAAGTGTTATTGCTAATGCAACAATTAATAATGAGCCTTTAGGTCATCTAGAAGCAATGTCATACTATACTATCATTGCAACTGCAGGCCACGATACGACTTCCTCATCCACTGCAGGTGGTATTCTTGCTATGATTCAAAATCCAGACCAATTTTTAAAACTTAAAAAAAATCCTTCTCTTATGTCTAGTGCTGTTGAGGAGACTATAAGATGGGTTACACCTGTAAAAAATTTTTTTAGAACTGCAACAAAAGACTATGTAATAAAAGATCAGAAAATTAAAAAAAATGACTCTATTTTACTTTGTTATCCTTCAGGTAATAGGGATGAAGATGTTTTTGATGATCCTTTTTCATTCAAGGTTGATAGAACACCAAATAGGCATCTAGCATTTGGGCACGGAGCTCATTTATGTTTAGGAAAATATCTTGCGAAAATAGAAATGGAAATATTTTATGAAGAGTTATTTAAAAAAATTAATAAGATTGAATTAAATGGTGAACCTCAATGGGTGAAAGCAAGTTTTGTCTCAGGATTAAAATCTCTTCCAATTAAATACACATTGCAGTAGGGTTATTTATGAGTTCTTTTCAAGAAATATTAGAGATCGCTAATAATCTTGTTCCTAGAATTAGCCCTAATGAGGCAAAAGCTAAGCAAGACACTGGTGCTTTGATAATTGATATTAGAGAGCGCGAAGAAATTAATACATCAGGTATGGTGAAAGGAGCTTATCATATACCAAGAGGATTATTAGAATTTCAAACCACTCTTGTAAATCCAAATGGATTAAAGGGTTTTTCTCCAGAGACAACAATTATTTTGTATTGTGCATCAGGCGGAAGAGCGGCTCTTGCTGGAAAATCTCTTAAAGATATGGGTTTTGATAAGGTTTTCAATCTGGGTGGCTTAAAAGATTGGATTGATAAAGGCTTACCCATTGAAAAGTGATTTTTTTAAAATCTCATCATGTTATAATCATCTGCTTCTGCGTTTAGATTAGAAGGATCATGCGTATTACTATTTAATTCTGTATCAAGAAATTCGTAAACTTCAATTATTTTCGAATCTTGAATTTTGAAAATTTGACAATAAGTAGTTTCAAATTTCTTATTATGAATCGTAATTGCCTTTCCTGTCATTAAACCTACAACTCTTTTTTCGTCACAACACATAATTTTCCATTTCCCTGCAAACTCAATGCTTTCAGGTTTGAATGACTTCATTAAAGAAGGAACTAATATTTCGTAAACTCTATCTCTACCTTCCCATCTACCAGAAAATGGACCAGTACCAATTATATTAAATACAACATCTTCACTCATCAAATCAATTACAGTATCAAAATCACCCTTACTAATTGAATTGTAGTATGTTTCCATAATCTGTCTATTTGTCGCGCTTTTGTTCATTTACATACCTTTTATAGTTGTTTAGTTTAAATTTTATTTCTATAAGACTATATGCATGCAGTCAAAATTAATTAAGGAGTTATTAAATGTCGATTCCATTTAACTTTAGGTTAACTGATTTTCCCTCTGAAGCAGAAACTCTTCGTTTAGAAGTTCGGGAGTTCTTATCTACAGCCCTAGTCGATGTTCCAAAAGAGACTAGAGCTGAAACATGGTACGGTGCTGATGAAGGTTTTAGTCGAAAAGTAGGAGAAAGAGGTTGGATCGGTCTCAGTTGGCCAACTGAATTTGGAGGATCGGGTAGATCAGCAATGGAACGTTATGTTGTTCTGGAAGAAATGTTGACCGCAGGTGCACCGGTGGGTGCTCATTGGATAGCTGATAGACAATCTGGACCATTAATTATTAGGTATGGAACTTCAGAACAACAAGAAAAAATATTACCAGGAATTCTAAAAGGTGAGACTTATTTTTGTATAGGAATGTCTGAACCAGACTCTGGCTCGGATCTAGCCGCTTTAAGAACAAAGGCAGAAAAAAAAGGAGACAAGTATATTGTTAATGGAACTAAGTTATGGACATCTGGAGCGCAAAGATGTCAATACATGATTGCCCTATTCAGAACTTCAAAAGAAGAGGATAGACATGGTGGCTTAACTCAATTCATAGTAGATCTTACTCTTCCTGGAGTTACGATAAGACCTATAATTGACCTTGCAGGTAGACATCATTTTAATGAAGTAATTTTCGAAGATGTAGAAGTTCCTGAAACAATGCTAATTGGTAAAGAAGGTGATGGTTGGAATCAAGTTACAGCAGAGCTAGCATTAGAAAGATCTGGTCCAGAGAGATACTTATCCAGTTATGCTCTTTTGCAAGAACTTATCAAAGAATTCTCAGAAAGAAATGATTATGAAGGAGTAACTGAAATTGGACGCCAAATGGCTCATTTGACTACGCTGAGGCAAATGTCTGTTTCTGTTGCAGGTATGTTAAATGATGGTGATAACCCAGCTCTTGAAGCTTCAGTCGTTAAGGATCTGGGCGCTGTTTTTGAACAAGATTTACCAAATATAGCACACCGTCTTATGGATTTAGAGCCTGATAGTCAAGGAAACGATTTTCAGAGATATTTAGCAATCCTTACTCAAATTTCACCTTCTTTCTCCCTTCGTGGTGGAACGAGAGAGATACTCAGAGGTATTATTGCAAGAGGTTTAGGTTTGAGATAATGACTAATGAAACTTCGCAATTATTATATGATACAGCGGAAAAACTTTTTAGTGATCATGTAACAAAAAATTGCATTGTCGATTCAGAAAAAGGGATTTGGCCTGATAAATTATGGACTGAAGTTATTGATAACGGACTGAATTTAGTTCTTGTTCCTGAAGAACTAGGAGGGGTTGGAGGTAGCTGGATGAATGCAGGTATTCTATTCAAAGCCATCGGAAGATACCAAGCTCCAATTCCATTAGCAGAAAATATTATATCTTCTTATATATTAGGATTAGCAGGTATTGAGCAGCCAGATAACTCTATTTTAACTATTTTGAATGGCGCTTTTTTTGCTGAGTCAGATCTTATTTCTGGAAGTTCTCCTAGAACTCCTTTCTCCTCATATTCATCTCACGGAGTCCTTTTATTTAAAGATGGTAGTGATTTAAAAATTGGCTTAGTTGAGCTCAATAAGAGTAATATTAAAGAAAATAATAATATGGCGCTTGAAAGTAGAGGACACATTGATTTGGATAAGGAACCTATTATAAAAAGTGCAAAGGTTGATTGTGACTCAAATCTAATTAACAAGTTAGGGGCTCTTATGCGATCAAATCAGATGGCAGGAGCTTTGGAGGCTATTTTGACTCAATCTGTAAGATATGCAAATGAAAGAATTCAGTTTGGTAGACCGATAGGTAAATTTCAGGCTATTCAACAAGATCTTGCAGTTTTATCGACGCATGTAGCAGCTTCATCTGTTGCAGCTGATTATGCTTCATCTTCTATGGATAAGGGAAATCCTGATTTTGCTATAGCAGTAGCAAAAAGTAGGATTGATGATGCTGTATCAGTAGGAGCTGGAATTGCTCATCAAGTTCATGGTGCAATAGGCTTTACTTATGAGCATGGACTCCATTTTGCTACAAGAAGATTGTGGTCATGGAGAGCTGAATACGGTTCAGGTAGTGAATGGGCAAAATTACTCGGTGAAAAAGCAATATCAAATGGATCTGAAAAATTTTGGCCTTCTATAACTCAGGGTAATCTGGATCTATGAATAATAACTCTATTAATTGGAGGTATTATGAAGATATTCAGATTGGTGAGGAAAGGCATTCAAAGTCATTAATTGTTTATGAAAAAGAGATTATTGAATTTGCAAATAAGTATGATCCACAATGGTTTCATAATGATCCAAATGCTTCACAAAATTCTAGTTTTAAAGGGCTTATAGCTAGCGGAATTCATGTGGCTGCAATATGGCGATTACTTGATCATGATGCTAATGGTGATATAAAGTTTGTTTGTGGAATAGGTTGGGAAAAAGTTAGGTGGCAGAATCCGCTAAGGCCTAATGATGAGGTTTTTGTCTGGTCAAGGTGCTTATCAAAAAGTGATACATCATCGAAAGAGAGAGGTGTTGTTATTTTCGATCATGGATTAAAAAGAAAAGATCAAATTGATATACTTACATTTGAAGGAACTTGTCTTGTTTATAAAAAAGATCATTAACTATGTAGTTTTATTTTAATCAAGTTCAAAATTTAATAAAACATTCCCACCCAATCTACCGCCATATAAATAGCCCGAATTAATAAAGATATTATTATCTAATACAACTGGACCATCTGACTCAATAGAGCCACCATGTGCTTTTATACCAGCTAAATTAGAAAAATCGTTGTTGGTATTGAATTCCCATAAAAGCTCACCGTTATTTTTATCTAAAACATAAATCCAACCATCGAGACCACCTCCAATTACTAAATCGTTTGTTGAAGAAAGCGACGCAGAAATTCCAACATCACATGCAGGTTTTTGTTCCTCAGAACATCTATCAACAGGTGTAAATTTCCAATTTATTTTACCTGTTAAACCATCAAGTGAATAGATACCGGGGGAGGGTTTTCCTGGAAACTTATTTATTAAGTTCGTGTCAGCTATTGGAGCAAAAATACTCTTATTGTCTGTGGTCATACCCCAATGAACTCCACCAAGAAAACCTCCTTTGCCAATTTTTTTAATCCACAGAGGCTTGCCTTTATTATCAGGGTCAAGAGCATAAACATGACCTGATTTCCTTCCAGCAAATAAAATATTTTTACCATCGATATCAGCTAAAACTACTGAGGCACCAAAATCCCAATCAGGTCCGTCTTCTTCGGGGCAGTTTGCATCAGCTTCAACAAAACAGCCCATATTCCAGGCATCCCCAGTCTCTGCTTGATAAACCCACTCTACTTTACCACTTAATTTATCAATAGCAATTATTGCATCGCTAGTGTCCGCCGCCGGTGATGAATATGACTCACCTGTACCGTAATATATCAGGTTTCGACTTAAATCAAATGTTGGTGAGTTCCAAACAGGTACGCCTGATGGTGCCAATATTTTTTTTCCATTGTTGTTAAATTTTCCCGTATGTTTTGCGGGTAAAGGTATAGAATATGATGTCCATAATTCACTCCCATCATCAATACTTAAAGCCATAATCCCACCTCTAAACGAACAGCATTCATATTCTGGGTCAGCACCATCTGCCCATTCTCGTGAGGAAAGAGGAACATAAATTACATCATTATCAACTCTTACTGAACCCGTGAGAATAACCCTTGGATGATAACGAAGTGACTTTTTCCAAAATATATCTCCACTATATGGATCAATTTTATAGAGATTACCCTCATAGTCTCCTGCAAATATGTAATTACCTTTTTTAGAAAAATATATAGATGGGGCGGATCTAATTTCACCATCCACTTTTGTTCTCCATATTACACAACCTTCATCACGATTCAATGCGTACAAATATAAGTTTTGTCCTCCAACAAAAATTGCATTTCCTGAGATAGAGGGTTGCGAGCGAGCTCGTGTAGCTGCCGGATATGCAAAAGCCCATTTTAATTTTAATTTATGTGCATTTTCCGAATTAATATTAGATAAAGCATATCTAGAATTTTCTTTATCATAACCCCATTCAGGATATGAATTATCTTGTTTTAATCTTATTTTACTCTTATTGCGCTCACAAAATTTAGGTTCAGGAAGACTTGCTAAAACTTTACCTCCTGTGATGTATTCAGAAATTCCAATTTTTTCTTCTTCACTCAGACCTTCTGCTTGTGCAGACATAACTCCATTTAATGTATTCAAAATATAATCTGCAGACATTACTTGAAATGTTGTTAAATGCGCTGCTCTTGCTACACCACCACTATGACAGCTTACACATCTATTATTAAAAATTTCAGCAAATTTTGATTGCGTCCCACTAAGCAATACTGATCTATCGGTATCTGAGGATGGGGCACTGATTAAATTATTGGAAACAATAAAAATTACAATTAGTATGGTAAAATATTTAATCATTAGTACGAATTCTATTTTATTATCAAGCTCTTCTTAGGGCTAACCACCAATCTTGAATTATTGCAGCATGTGTTTCACTATATTCTTTTGCAAGTTCCGAAGCATCCTCTGGAACTTTTTGCATCTCTGTATGCCCTAACTTTGATGCACCATCAACTGGGTCTACCCATTCTAAATCTATATCTTCGATTATATCCCCATAATTACCAGCTGCTGCCTCATGGTGATCACTTATTTGATGTGTAATTAAAAAATCCAAATATGTTGGGTAAGCTAGCAATGTATAATAAGAACCCTTTTCTCTACCACGCCAGTATTCATAGTGAATAACAGAGTCTTCATTGGAATGTGTTTTCTCATAAAGCTCTCTTGAAATATCTTCAAATTTTTCTTCATGCCCTTCAACAATTTTGATATGTGCAAGTAGTGTAGACATATTTATATCTCCTTTTATTAATAAAGTTTTCTGAATAACTCGCTATTCATATTTAAACCTATTCCAGACTGAAGTTGATCCATTGCATCTCCAAGATTGCTGAATTCAGACGAAAAATTATAATCTAGAATATATTCGCTTCTTGACATCAACCAATCACTCTCAAATTTTTTAAATGTATTGTGGTATCTACCGCCAAAAAAATTTAGGGTTTCTCCATCGTGTGTAGAGGTTGCAATTCCATAACACTCCACTTCTGCTTCATTTCCAGTATACTCGATAGCAACATTCGATAGAAAATGATATCTGTGCATTGATTGTTTCTCAACCTCCATTACAATTGGATAAAAACCCTGAACTTCACCTTTGTAAAAACCATAGTCAATATACGCATCTTCAGTATAGCAGGTTCTAAGTAGACTTTCATCTAACCAATCTAATGCACGACAGTATCTTGTTATTGTTTGATTTATAGCAGCATCTGCTTCTAACTTTTCAACTCTCTTTTCTAAATCAGACATTATATATTCTCCTTAATTTATATAAGTACATTAAAACTAACTCTAAAAATCATCAATGCTAATATTAACCAACTGAAAATAAAAAGACTAAATCTAATCCACACTAGATTTAGTGTTGCTTGAAAAATAGAGTGGATTACTCGAGTAAAAAAATAAATCCAGGCACAAAATAAATAAAAAGTATCCGTAAGATTTAAGGCCCAAATTATAAGTATTATTACATAATAGATTGTTGGCTGTTCAAATAAATGGTTATAATTATCAGCAACTCTTTCTACTTTGCTTGGGAAAACACCACCTAAATTTGATGGATGAGATAAATCTTGAAGATCAATTCCTTTTTTTTCAATATACTTAGAAGCAGGAATTCTTGTTGCATACATCCATATCATCATAACAAATGTTAATATAGTCATACAAATTACTGGCTCTAAAATTTCATTATTCATTTTTTTTCCTTTCTAATTTTGTATTTGGTGAGCTTTGTAGTAAATTTTTATTTAGTCAATTTATTTGGGAGCATACTATGACTATTAACGGATTACATCATGCAGCAATTTCAACACCTAACATCGAACGACTTATGAAATGGTATACAAAAAATTTCGGTTTTGAGGAAGTTTCTAGATCAGAGTGGCCTATTGGATCAAAAACTATCGATCAAGTTGTTGGTCTAAAAGATAGTTCTGCAAAACAGGGATTTTTAAAATGTGGTAACATTATGATAGAGTTTTTTGAATATTCCTCACCTCCTGCAACACCATTGGAAAAGAATAGACCAGTTAATAATCATGGCCATACACATGTATGTATTGATGTCACAAATATCCATGAAGAATATAATAGATTGATAGGCAATGGTGTTAATTTCCATGCACCCCCTCAAGACTTTGGTCAAATAAAAGCAACTTATGGCAGAGATTGTGACGGTAATATCTTTGAGATACAGGAAATTATAGATCCTGATTACCCAGCAAAGGTATTTGATACTTAATCAAAAATTAAAAAAGAATTATCTATCCAAAAACCTTTTCCCCTAACTCAAGATCTTTAAGTTTGAATTTTTGAACTTTTGTTGATGACATTGGCCATTCATCAACAAAAACTACATACCTAGGTATTTTGAAATTTGATATTTTCCCTTCAGCGAATTTTATCAATTCATCAGCTGTTATTTTTGCTCCTTCTTTTTTTTCGATAAATAAGGCTGGAACTTCACCTAATCTTTCATCTTCAACACCAATTACCTGGCTAAGCATTACTCCTTCATAATTATTATAAAAAGACTCAATTTCTAAAGCTGCTACATTTTCACCTCCAACTTTTAGCATATCTTTTAACCTTCCATGATAACTAATAAATCCATCTTCACTTAATGATCCAAAATCCCCTGTCGATAACCAACCATCTGAAGATATAGTTTCCTTTGTTTTAATAGGATCATTCAAATATCCTTTGAATACTGTAGGTCCACTAATTTCAATTAGACCTTTTTCCCCTGAAGGCATTATTTCTCCTGTTTCTGGGTGTGTAATTCTAATTTTGACACCATTAAATGGTCTTCCACTGGTTGTAATTCTTTTTTCTATAGGGTCATCTGGTGAGCCGTATGCACAAACTCCAGTTGCCTCTGTTAAACCATAGGCTGAAACTTGTTTTGCATCAGGGAGCGCTTCTTGGAATGATCTCAATGTATCAACTGGAGCAACATTATTAATTATTCTTAATTTTGATAATTTTGAAGCATTGAATTCAGGGTGATTAACAAGAGCTAACATGACAGCAGGAAAAGCAGGAAAGGCAATTGAAACTCTAGCTTCTTCAAGAACTCTTAGAGATTTACTGGGATCAAAATGTACTGTTGAAATAAATTCTGATTTGGCCAATAAGCATGCTGAGAAAGGAAGTATTGAAGACATATGAAACATTGGTAAAGGATCCCAAAAAACATCATTAGTAGATATATTCCATCTTTCCAACATTGCTTCTGTTGCATGCATCATATTGTTATGACTTAAAGGACATCCTTTTGGATTTGATGTGGTACCAGATGTATACATAATGAAGGCAATATCCTCTCCTTCACTTTTAGGTTCAGTAAGATTTACTGAGGATATATCTAATTTTAAAAAATCATCAAAGCCCGGTAATCTATCATCTTCAGAACCACCAATTACATAAGTATTGATAAGTGAGTCAATATTTTGATCATTTGAGTCTAACACTGATAATATCAGATTAGAGAAATTTGTTATTTCGTCTGATTCAGAGGAAATAAATAAATATTTACATTCACTATCTTTCAAAACATAATCCAGTTCTTGTGTTTTGTATCTAGCATTTATACAAACTGGCGATAATCCTGCATACATTGCACCATACATTAACTCTAAATATTCAACTGAGTTGAAGAGTAGTATTCCTATTTTGTCTCCTTTATTTAATCCAAGAGCTAGGAATCTTTTCGCATGAAGTAAAATATTTTCAGAAAATTCAAAATTGCTTTTTTTAATATCATCTACGGTTAGGCAATTTTTGTCTTTATCATCATCATCATATTTTGTTGCAAGTGCAGCAATATTTTTAGTTTCTTTTGAAATCACGCTATTTCATCCCTCACCCAAAATCATATTGGAAATATAATGTTAATATGCAAATATTAATAAAGAAAAACAACAAATTTTTAAATCCTTTGAGATAGATTAATGATTAATATAGGTTTAATAACTTCAAAACAGGCTAAAAGACAACCTAATGCATGGGCTGTCTATGATAATACATCTCAAAGAAGAATAACATTTAAAGAACTTGATGATTTGGTTAAAAAAATTGCTAATGGGCTTTTATCACTTGGTTTAGAAAAGGGTGATAGAATATCCATTCTTTCGCAAAATTCTATTGAATATTTAGCTTTATTTTTTGCTTGTGGGCAGGCAGGCTTAGTAGCACATGCATTGAATTGGCGTCTTGCAAAAAATGAAATTACTAAAATTATTGAAAATGGCGAACCAAAAATTTTCATCTGTGAGGCACAATTTAAAGATATAAAATCTGAACTCCAAAAAGAAATTAATTTTGTAGATCATTGGTTAGAGTATGGTCGTGGAGGAGATAATACTTTTGAGCATTTAATCGAAGCTTCCTCGAGTGAGGAGGTCAAGCAAGTTCAAAATGTGGGTGACGAAGACCCTTTTTTCATTCTTTATACTGGTGGAACTACAGGAGAGTCTAAAGGAGCTTTACATACACACAAATCTGCTTATTTCGGAATGCTCAATCAAACAGTTGCTGAGAGAATAGTGCCTTCTGATGTGTATATGTTAACAGGTCAAATGTTTCATATACCTGTTTTGTTGGCCATGAATTATACAGCGCATGGCTGTCCAATTGTTCTGATGAATTTTGATGCCAAATTAGCTCTAGATTTAATTCAACAAGAGAAAGTTTCAGGTTTTTTAGGAATAACAACAATGTTGAATTGGATGATGGCAGTAGAAAATTTTAACAAATATGATCTTAGTAGTCTTAGATGTGTTCAATATGGTGGAGGACCAATGCCTTCAACAGTTATAAAAGAGGTACTCAATAAATTACCTTGTCAAATTATTCAAGGTTATGGACAAACTGAAGGTACAACGATGACATTTCTATCTCAAGAAGATCATATAAAAGCAGCAATTGAGGGAATTAATGAAGAGAGATTAAAATCCTGTGGAAGGGAGGGCTTTGTTACATCGGTTCTAGTTGTTGATAAAGATGGAAATCCAGTTCCAAATGATAGCGAAACACCCGGTGAAATAATTGTTCATTCTGATGCTAATATGGTCGGGTATTTTAGAAGACCTGATCTGACTGAAAAAACTATCCGTAATGGTTGGATGTGGACAGGTGATATAGCAACTTGGGATAAAGATAATTATATCTTTATCAAAGATAGAGCAAAAGATATGATCATTTCTGGTGGAGAAAACATATATTCTGTTCAGGTTGAAGAAGCAATTTGTAAACATGAGGCAGTGTTAGAAACTGCAGTTTTTGGAATTCCTGATGATGAATGGGGTGAGTCAGTAAAGGCATATGTTGTCTTAAAACCTGATATGCATGCAAGCGAAGATGACATTATAAATACCGCAAAAAAACATCTTGCATCATACCAAAAACCAAAATCTGTTAAATTTATTAATGAATTACCAAAGGCCCCAACTGGAAAAATTTTAAAAAGAAATCTTAGAGACCCTTATTGGGAAGACTCCGAAAAAGAAATTTAAATATCAACTTCAGCAACTATCCCAGATAAAGTTTGTAGGAATCTTGCTCCTACAGCTCCGTCAATTCCTCTATGATCACAAGACATTGTTACAGAAATTTTATTATCCTCAAGTTTTCCAACTGCTAGTATTCCACATTGCGGAGGATTAATAACTGCGGTGAATGACTTGATTCCAAGCATACCTAAATTGGATATTGAAAAAGTACCACCCTGATAATCTTCTGGCATTAGTTTATTATTATGTGCCAAGTCAGATAATCTTTTTGTATCAGCAGAAATTTCTTCAACGGTTTTTTCATTAGCCTTTTTAACAATTGGGGTAATTAATCCAGCATCAGTAGCTACTGCAATTGAGATATCAGCATTTTGAAATTGTAAAATTCCTTCATCAGACCAATTAATATTAACCTCAGGATGTTTTGTTAAGGCCGTAGCAACGCATTTTATAAGCAGATCATTGATAGATATATTTTCTTCTTTATCTTTTCCCTTATTCATTTTTTCACGCTCAGCAGATAATTTTTTTGCATCGAGATCCACATTAAGATAAAAATGTGGAGCAGTATTTTTCGAAGCAGTAGTCCTTTCTGCAATAACTTTTCTCATTCCACTATGTGGTATAAGTTCAGATGGGTTTCCAGAAGATGAAGCTTGTCCAGTATCTTCCTCTTCTTCACCTTTATATGCTGCAAGTTTAGCTGGATCAGCGGCTTGCTCTACATCTTGAACAGATATTCTTCCTCTTCTTCCAGAAGGCGTTATTGTTGAGATATCGATATCTAATTCAAGCGCTACTTCCCATGCTTTAGGAGAAATATTAATACCATCTGGTGGAGCCGATGGCAGATCTCCACTTGTCTTTGGCTTATTATCAGAAGGTATAGGTTCTACTGGTTTGGATTTTTTTTCTGAAACTGCGCTTTCAGGCTGAAAGGAGGAATCAACAGGTACAAAATCATTTATAAATTGTTCAACTTCCTCATCAGGAACTTCCTCCGAGGCAAAAACAGCTAATAATGCTCCAACAGGATAAGTTCCATCAACATCAACTAATTTCTTACGACATAAACCATCAAATTCAGCTTCAATTTCATTTGAAATTTTATCCGTTTCAACAACTAATAATGGATCACCCTTAGAAAAAGAAGAACCTTCTTCTATCATCCACTCAGTTAATTTACCTTCTTCCATTTCGATACCCCACTTAGGCATCGTAAGAGCTTCAATCTTCTTGCTCATTGTTATATTTCCTATTTAAAGTTAACTACTTCAGATACTGCATCTCTAATTTTTGTTGGAGATGGAACAAATTCACCTTCAAGCTCTTTTGCAAATGGAACTGGTGAATGAGGACCAGTTATTTGTCTTACAGGAGCTTTTAACGATGAAAATACTTCACCAGCAGCTAGTGCAGCTATATCTGCAGCAAAGGAGCATCTTGGCGGTGTTTCATCAACAACTACTAATCTTCCAGTTTTTTCAACACTATCAAGTATTGCATCTTCATCAAGTGGACTCGTTGTTCTTGGATCAATAATATCGCAGGTAATTCCATCTTCAGCTAAAGCTTGGGCAGCATTTTCACAAAAAGAAACCATTCTTCCTGTTGCTACCAATGTGCAATCATTACCCTCAGAAACAATTCTAGCTTTGCCAAAAGGAACCAAATATTCATCATCAGGCACATCACCAGAAATGGTATATAAAGTTTTATGTTCAAAAAAGATAACTGGGTCATCATCTCTTATGGCTGTGGCCAAAAGACCTTTAGCATCTGCTGGTGTTGACGGCATCGCTACTTTTAATCCTGGTATAGCAGTAACTAATGGATGTAAAGATTGACTATGTTGTGATGCAGCATTCATACCAGCTCCATAAGTGGTTCTTAAAACCATTGGGCATGTAGCTTTTCCACCAAACATATATCTAAATTTTGCAGCTTGATTCATCAATTGATCAAGACAAAGACCAATAAAATCACAGAACATTATTTCTGCCACAGGTCTTTTACCTGCTAAAGCAGCCCCAGCAGCTGTACCAGCAATACCAGCTTCTGAGATTGGCATATCAATACATCTATCAAGTCCAAATTCAGCATGAAGACCACCTGTTACTCCAAACACCCCGCCAACAAAACCTGGTTCTGCATGTGGACTACCTGTTCCTCCAACAACATCTTCTCCCATTACAATAACATTCTCATCTCTTCTCATTTCATGAAAGAGTGCATCGGTTAGTGCCTCTCTGTAAGTTTTTTCTGTCATAATAAATTCTCCTTATTATCTAGTAAGACACGTAAACATCTTTTGTTACATCTTCGGGCTTTGGTAAAGGTGATTTTTTAGCTTGCTCAACAGATTCTTCTATTAATGAGTTTACTTCTTCATCTAATTTAGCAATATCATCATCAGATAAAAGCCCAGCTTCTGTAACTTTCTCTTTAAAAATAGTTATACAATCGTTATTTTCACGATCATTTTTTAGCTCATCTGGGGCACGATAATTTTGAGGGTCACCTTCAAAATGGCCATAAAACCTTGTTGTTTCAAATTCAACAGCACACGGACCCTCTCCTTTACGGGCCTTCTCAATAAGCTCTTTCATAACTTCATGTACTTCAAAAAAATCAAAACCATTTGCTTTAACGGTATGAATACCAAAACCCTCCACACGACTCGCTATGCTCTCTGAAGCAATAACATAATCACAGTGAGTGTGCTCAGAATAACGATTATTTTCATAAACAAATATACTTGGTAATTTAAGAATTGCTGCAATATTCATTGATTCAAAAACAGGTCCTTGGTTACAAGATCCATCACCACCAAAAGATACGGCTACAGAACCCTTGCCGTCTAACTTTGCGGCTAAAGCAGCCCCCGTAGCAAGAGGTGGACCTCCTCCAACGATACCGTTAGCCCCAAGCATACCAACATCCATATCAGCAACATGCATTGAACCACCTTTACCTTTACAAAGACCATCTGCCTTTCCATATAGCTCTTTCATCATTCCAATAACATCACAACCCTTTGCTATACAGTGACCATGCCCTCTATGCGTTGAGGTAATATAATCTGCTTCCGTTAAATTTTCGCAAACTCCAACGGCTACAGCTTCTTGACCAGCATAAAGATGAGTAAATCCTGGAATTGAACCTGTCATTATTTCCCTGTGAAGGTGTTCCTCAAACTCCCTAATTGTTTTCATTTGTTTGTAGGCTTGCTCAAGTTCTTCTCTAGGTAATTGCATTATATCCTCCTCATAAAATATATTGGCTGTACATTGATAGGATTAAAAGTTTTAATCATAATATTCAATAAAAATCTAACTTTGATATTAAATAATTTTTACTATTAATCAACCTGTCTCTTTGATTACCCAGTCAATGGATTGTTTAATTAGTTTTCTAAAGTTTTTATTTTGATATGATGATGGACCATCGCCAAATTGCAAATATGCTATTGAACTATTTTCATATCTTTTGGTCCAACCAACAATGTTACTACCTTTTTCATGTGACCAATTTTTATTTGAAAACATTTCTCCCTCAAGAGCTCGTGCAGCTGAATAAAAGTTCTTAGAAATGAATTCGTAATTACTCCTTAAAATTGGATTAATATCATCTTCAAAAATTTCTGCTAAATACAATTCATCTGTTATTTCAAAATCTGCTATTCCATCAGTGATAGGATGATTACCTTCAATCAAAACTTTATATTTTACATCATGTCGGTAACCCGAGTCTGGTTTTTGTATACCTCTTAATTTGCCTGGCTGGTACAAGAACTTTCCTCCAATAATATTGCTATACTCCTCCCAATTTGACCATCCAGCAATAGCATGATGCAAGAAAACGCATCCAATTCCTCTTTTTAAATGGTCAATTAAACCTTTTTTATAATCTTTATCAGGGTTAAAAAAAGTTGGTTTTGGAGGTGCAGTTTCAAAATTAATACCTGGCATATCATAAAAAATAATTGCTTTATAATTTTTAATAAAACCAGTCTTAAAAATTTCTTGTGCCGCAGGATGTTCCACATGTGACCATGCATAACCAGTTGAGTCTATCATTTCAAAAAAAGGATCACGTTCAAATGGATGTCCACGGGTAATGATAAGAATATTGTTAATATTTTTATCTAAAAAAGTTCTATTATTGTATTCTAATTGTGTTTCTATTTCATCATTCTCGTTTGTCATAATTTTATTCAAGATTAACTTTTTGTAATGGTCAATATTTAAATAACCTGTAAACTATGACATTATGTAACATTTTCTATTTTCATTTTTACTTTACACATGTATTTATAGCGTAATATTATGGATCGAATTTATTAGGAGATTGCAATGGCGTTAATAAGGTATGCACAACCAGGTTTACACGGTGATAAAGAGCCAGAACCAAATTTATCTTATGAATATATACCTAAAGAGAGATACACCTCTAAAGAGTTCATGAAGTTAGAATGGGATCACATTTGGACGAAAATCTGGCTTAGAGGTGGCTTATCTCAAGATTTAAAAGAACCAAATGATTACATTACAACAGAAATTGGTAATTACTCTATATTAATAACCCGTGGTGAGGATATGAAGGTAAGAGCTTTCTACAATGTTTGTAAGCATAGAGGTAATACGCTTGCTCAGCAAAAAATGGGAAAAATTGATAAAACATTTAAGTGTTCTTATCATAGGTGGCAATATGATGCAGCTGGACAATTGGTAGATGCTCCGGATCCTCATACTTTTCCGCAAGGCGTTTGTGACCCATCTCTTCATTTAACAGAACTGCCATGTGAAGAGTGGAATGGATGGATTATGTATTCTTTAAATCCTGAAGTAAAACCATTAGATGAATGGTTAGGCCCTGTTAAGGCTCATCTTGAAGCATATAAATTCGATAAAATGAACCTTGTAATGGATATGACTGTAGAGTGGAATTGTAATTGGAAGGCATCTGTTGACGCTTTCAATGAAACCTATCATGTATGGGGTACCCATCCACAATTAATGGATTGGCTGGATGATCAAAATGTCCAGATTGATCTTTATGATATACACAACAGATATCTTGTTCCATTTGGTGTTCCAAGCCCAAGACCACATATTGACCAAGAAGAAATAGGTCCAAATCTAGCCGTTTATATGGAACAAAATGGTGTTAATCCAAAGGATTTTCAGGGTAATGCTCAAGAAGCAAGAAGAGCCATTCAATTAGCCCAAAGAGAACGCGCTGATGAAATGGGTTGGGATTTTTCAAATTTAAATGATGATCAATTATCAGATGATTATCATTACACTGTATTTCCAAATGTTACACTAAACACTCACGCAACAAATTATATGATGTTTACTCAAAGACCTCATCCTGAGGATCCAAACAAATGTTTTTATGATTTACAGATGTTTTCTCTACCAACAGATACAAACAATAAAAGAGTAAAGCAAGCTTCCGAAGCATCAGACTCAAATGCACCAGCATACATGACTATTGATGATGAAGCATCAAGGGTAAATCCTGGTATGGATGAATTGGTTCAAGATGAGACAGACTCAGTCAGTCGACCCGAACACCAATATGTTAAAGACGGAGAAGAACATACACTCGGCGAAGTCCTTGACCAAGATGCTCATAATCTCCCTTTTGTTCAAAAAGGCATGAACAGTCCTGGTTACAGAGGTCTATGGTGTGGCGAGCAAGAGAGAAGAATAATTCACTTCCATCAAGTTATTGATCGTTTAATTATGGAAGGTGGCGGACAAGTCCCTAGCTATAAAGATTAAAAACCTAGATTTTTGGAATTATCATGAGTGAACCACAAAACTTTGTCTTTGTCTGTGACTCAACCATTGTTGAAAATGGTAGCGAAGCTGTTTTTGAAATAAATAGTAGAGAAGTATTAGTTGTTCGTTCGAATGAAGGTGAATTATATGCAGTAGAAGACAATTGTCCTCATGCTAATGAATGTATTTCTGGCGGTAGATTTAGAAATGGTTTTTATGCTTGCCCTCATCATGGAGCTAGATTCGAGTTATCAACAGGAAAATCAATGACAAATCTATCCACTAAGCCTTTAATATGCTTTGATGTTAGAGAAGTAGACGGAAAAATAGAGGCAGTAGTGCCTGAAAAAGAAAAAAAGAAATTTATTCCTGGAGGTGCACCTCCAGGATTTGGACCAATGTAATTAAAAAGGAGGAACTTATGGATTTAGGTTTAAAGGGAAAAAAAGCAATTATTACTGGTGGTAGTAAAGGCATTGGACTAGCTTCAGCACATGCCTTAGCTGATGAAGGAGCAGATGTAGCAATTTGCTCTCGGAATATTGATGATGTGAATTTAGCCTTAGATGCTCTAAAATCTAAAGGAGTTAATGCTATTGGTGGAGCTGTTGATGTTGCTGATGGTGATGCTCTAAAAACATGGGTGGCATCTGCAATTAGTGATTTAGGTGGTTTAGATATTCTTGTACCACAAGTAAGTGCTGGTGGAGGAAACCCAAGTGAAGATGGTTGGACTGCAAACTTCCAAACTGATATTATGGGTACCGTTCGATCAGTTGAGGCATCTATAGAGGCATTAAGAGAATCAAATGGTTCTATAGTAATAATTTCGACAACTACCGCTATCGAGCAAGGCCCTGGAAGTGGCCCTTATGGAGCTGTAAAAGCAGGCTTATTAAATTATTCAAATCATATTGCTCAAACAGAAGGACCAAATGGTGTTAGATC
>CEQD01020080.1_pt1 | contig 23923 bp, 17 predicted proteins | sample 530511 | NCBI WGS metagenome assembly CEQD01 (sample SAMEA2620230, study PRJEB7988) | marine metagenome | biome: marine biome (ENVO:00000447); feature: surface water layer (ENVO:00002042); material: "saline water (ENVO:00002010), including plankton (ENVO:xxxxxxxx)" | depth 5 m | reverse complement strand
ATTGCTCCTTACTCCTATTCATATCAAAATTTAGACATTGGAGCATCGCCACCTTCTGTGGAGCATTTACTGGGTACAGATGTTCTTGGAAGAGATTTATTAAGTAGGCTCCTATATGGCGCAAGGATTTCCTTACTAGTGGGTTTTGTTGCTACAGGAGTAGCTTTAGTCATTGGGGTAAGTTGGGGGATTATCGCTGGTTATTTTGGCGGAAAAGTTGACTCTGTAATGATGAGAATAGTTGATGTTTTATATGGTCTACCATTCATAATTTTTATAATACTTCTCATGGTGATTTTTGGAAGGAACATATGGCTTTTATTCGCCGCAATTGGCGCAGTTGAGTGGCTCACAATGGCTAGGATTGTTAGAGCCCAAGTAATTGGATTAAAGAATCAAGAGTTCGTTCAGGCTGCTCAAGTCATGGGTGTAAGTAACTTTTCAATGTTTAGAAGACACATTTTGCCAAATATTCTTGGACCAATAGCAGTTTATGCAACGCTAACAATACCTCAAGTTATGTTGTTAGAGGCTTTCCTAAGCTTTCTCGGTTTAGGAATCCAACCACCAATGAGTAGCTGGGGCACACTAATTCGATATGGTGTTGAATCAATGGAAGAGCATTATTGGCTTCTGATTTATCCTGGCTTAACTTTTACCATAACTCTCTTCGCTTTAAATTTCTTTGGCGATGGTTTGAGAGATGCTCTTGATCCAAAGACCTCAGACAACTAAAAAGCTTTTATAGTAATTTTTAGGATTTGTCCTGGTCTAATGATATCCAGATTTTCGTTTTCCTGTTTGATAGTTTTGATAGAGACATTAAAAAGCTTGGAAATTTTTGATAAATTGTCTCCTTGTTTTACAGAATAAAGTATCGTCCTTTTTTTTGATTCTATATTCCTATAGATATTCTTATTACCAATATTTAAGACTTGCCCAATCCTCAAGACAGAGCCATTATCGAGATTATTTATATCTGCAATCTTTTTCTCTGAAATTCCAAATTTTCTTGCTAGGCCCCAAAGTGTATCACCCTCACTTACAACATGCGTCTCAAAGGGAATAAGGATATTTGATGACGCTTGCCCAACAGGAATAAGAAGTATTTGATTAATAGCAAGTGAATCTGATTCGAGCTGATTTACTTGTCTAATTATATTTACTTTAGTTCTATATTTTTTTGCTAACGCCCATAAACTTTCACCTCTAGAAACATCATGGGAAATCCAGTTTATTTTTTGTGACTCAACGTATTTTTGTCCTTTTGATTCATAGGTAAGTTTACTTTCAATTGGGATGTAAAATGTGCTAACCATATTTGGATCAGTTGCCCATTTTGTGTAACCAGCATTCAATTTATAAAGGAGTTCAGGTTTGAGACTTAGAAAATCACTAAAATTTAAAATTTCTATCTGCTCTTCAAACGAAATTTTGTCTACAACCTTTTTATAGGGGATTTCTGGAAGCTCTATATTATATTTTTCATTATTATTAATAAGCTCAATAAGCGCTAAAAATTTTGGGATATAATTTCTAGTCTGGACTGAAAGGGGTAAATCCTTATAAGAGAAATTTGAAGATCTTCTTGTATTTTTCTGAATAGCTTTTGAGGTAAAAGTCGGACCAGCATTATAAGCTACCAATACGAGATAAATATCTTGATTGAATCTTTTGTAGAGGTAATCAATATATCTGATGGCAGCATCCGTTGATTTGAAAGGATCATGCCTTTCTTCAACCCACCAATTTTCCTTTAATCCTAGTAAATCAGCAGTTCTTGGCATTATTTGCCATAACCCTACGGCTCCAGACGATGATATAGAGAAAGGATCATAGCTACTTTCAATAAAAGGTAAAAACGCAAATTCAACTGGCAGGTCATTTCTTTTGAGTTCTTCAATAACGTAATATAAGAAATAATATGAATTTTTAAGATAGTTTTCGAAAAGATCAACATTTTGAAGATGTTGGTTCATGTAGTAAAGAGTTAGATCATCAATCTCATAATCATTTATTACTGCCTCGTTTTTTAAAATCTCCCAAATACTTTTTATTTCTGGAGCTGGAGACTCAACAGTCTCAAAAATAATATCCTCACTTATTTGGATAGTTTCTTCTACCTTAGGCTGAGAAAGATCAGGTATAAATTCAGCAGAGTCATTGTTGGATACTTCTACAATCTGACAACCCGACAAAAGGAAAATAAGAATTAAAGATTTTATACAGAGTCTTTCCATTCTCTAATATGTTTAAAGATTTCGAAGTCTGATGGATTTTTTAATCTAAACTTCTGCATCAGTTGAATATTATCACTTAATACATTACATCTTAAAAAAGGATTTGTTTTTTTTTCTATCTCAATTGAGGAGGGAAGAGAAGATCCTTTAGCTTTAATAAGGTTATCAATTTGATCATATCTAGAAATTAGATCAATATTCTCAGGCTCGACCTCAATTGAAAACATTAGATTACTTTTTGTATATTCATGACCACAATATATTTTTGTTCTGTCTGGCAATTGTTTTAATTTATTTATAGATTCAAACATTTGTTCAAATGTGCCTTCAAATACTCTACCGCACCCCCCAGCAAAAAGCGTATCTCCACAGAAAAGAATATTGTTCTCTCTATTATAAAAAGAGATGTGATCGATGGTGTGTCCGGGAACTTCAATTACCTCAAATTCTATTCCTAAACTACTGACACTATCTCCTTGAACAACTTTTCTATTTATAAGTTCAAAGCTATTTTCTGGACCATAGATAGATCCTGAGACTCTATTTTTTAATTCTGAAACTCCAGCAGTGTGATCAAAGTGATGATGTGTAATAAAAATATCAGCTAAATTTTTATTATTTTGATCTAGATAATTTATTACGGGTCCTGCATCACCGGGATCAACTACAGAAACCCCTTCATTAGTTTCAAGCAACCAAATATAATTATCTGTGTAGGCCTTTAATGGTTTAATATTAATCACATGCAAATTTTACAACTAACAAGATGAAAACTGTAATTATTTACACAGATGGTGCATGTAGAGGTAATCCTGGGCCTGGTGGCTGGGGTGTTTTGATTAAATATAAAGAACATTCTAAAGAGATGTATGGTGGAGATGCATCTACCACCAATAATAAGATGGAGCTCACAGCAGCTATTGAGGCTCTTAAAGAAATAAAAGAACCTTGTGAAATTATTCTTTATACAGACTCAAAATATGTACTAAAGGGTATCGAGGAATGGATACATAATTGGAAAAAAAGAGGCTGGAAAGGATCAAATAGGAAACCAGTAAAGAATATAGAGCTTTGGAAAAAATTAGATGAACTCAGAGATAAACATACTATAAAATGGAATTGGGTAAAGGGTCATTCAGGTGATCCTGGAAATGAAACTGCAGACATGCTTGCAAATAGAGGAATAGACGAGCTTTAAAATGGAAAAAAGATTTATAGTTCTTGATACCGAGACCACTGGTTTAGAAGTAGAAAAAGGGCATAGAATTATTGAGATCGGTGGGGTAGTAATGAATGGTAGAAAAAAGACTTCCGAAACTTTCCATGCATACATCAATCCTCAAAGGGAAATTGATAAGGAAGCACAAGCAGTTCATGGAATATCCAATGAAGATCTTGAGGATAAGCCTTTTTTTTCTGATATTGCTGAAGATTTCTTAGAGTTTATCGATGGCTCAACATTGGTGATTCATAATGCAGATTTTGATATAGGTTTTTTGGATGCTGAATTAAAAATTGCTTCTTCAACCTACCCGGCAATATCTGACATTTGTGAAATTAAAGATACACTTGCAATTGCTCGTAATAAATTTCCGGGACAAAGAAATTCGCTTGATGCATTATCAAAACGCTTTGAAATTAGTGGATATGATAGAAGTTATCATGGTGCATTACTTGATGCCAACATATTGGCAGATGTTTATTCAAACCTAACTGGCGGACAAAGCAAGATTAATTTCGCAAAGAACTTTGATACTAATCAAGAGGAAGATAAAAAACAAAAAAGAAATCTCTCAAATGATTTTGAAATTACTAAGATTGTTACCTCTGAAGATGATCAAATCCTGCACTCTAAAAGATTAGAAGAGATTGAAGCAAAGATTGGCAAGAAAACGTTATGGAACTCATAAGTGAAAATAACTAGATTTGCTCCAAGCCCAACAGGAAATCTTCATATTGGTGGAGTTAGAACTGCGTTATTTAATTTTGTTTTTTCAAAACAAGCGGGTGGATTGTTTTTAATTAGAATTGAAGATACGGACAGAGAAAGATCAAAAAAAGAGTATGAAGAGGACATAATCTCTGGATTAGAATGGCTTGGGATATCAGCTGATAAAACACCAATAAGGCAATCAGAAAGATCAGATGTTTATCAAAAAGCTGCTGAAAAGCTTATTGATTCTGGAAATGCCTATTGGTGCGATTGTTCTCCAGAAGATCTAGAAGCAATGCGAGAACAACAAATGGCAGCAGGTAAAAAGCCAATGTATGATGGCCGCAGCAGAGATCTTGGTCTAGAAAGATCCAAAAATACAGTTCTCCGATTGGCAACACCGATCGATGGAGAAACCATTGTGAAAGATCTAATTCGTGGGGATATAACTTTCAAGAATAGCGAATTGGATGATCTTATTTTATTAAGAAGCGATGGAACACCGACATATCATTTTTGTAATGTTGTGGATGACTATGATCAAGGAATAACAACAGTAATCCGTGGAGAAGATCATATTAGTAATACACCCAGACAAATTCATATTCAGAAGGCGCTTGGCTATAATGAGCTTGAGTATGCTCATTTACCGCTAGTTTTGGGAGAGGATAAGAAAAGACTCTCAAAAAGACATGCTGCAACAAGTCTCAATGCTTATAAAGAAATGGGATTTACCAAAGAATCAATCATTAATGCTTTAGCTCTGCTTGGCTGGTCAACTGAAAATGAAATCTTTTCAATGAATGAATTAATTAAATCATTCAATCTAAAAAATGTCCAAAAGGGCGCTGCAGTATTTGATCTTAAAAGATTTAATTGGGTTAGCTCTCAGCATTTAGCAAAATTAAATGATGATGCTTTTATTGAAGCAATTCATCCATTTATGAAAGATGAGGGCATTGATAATGTTGCTCCAAATTATAAAGAGATTTTGATTGCAATGAGAACCTCAAAGACTAATCTCAAGGAAATCGCTTATGCAACTAGACCCTTCTTTTTTGAATTAGAAGAGTATGATGAAAAAGGAGTAAATAAATTTTTAAAAGGATCTCTTGAAACTTTGACTTTTGCACTTGAGACACTTTCAAAAATTTCTGAATGGAATGAAACAGAATTAGATATGGCATTAATAAATGTGCGGGATTACTTTAATCTCCCTATCCCAAAAGTAAATCAACCGATGAGAATAGCTCTTGTTGGTTCTACTATTTCACCATCGCTTGGCCTCACCCTTGAGCTGTTTGGAAAAGAAAAATCTTTAGAAAGGATAAAGAAAGCTATAGATTTTATTAGTTAGATTTCTCAATAGAAACGCCTGCGTTTGGTCTTCTGAGGTCAGCGAAACCATAATTAATTCCATCTATTATCTGAATAGACTGTGTGCTTCCGATGGTATCCGATAAATCTAATCGATGGCCGATTCTTTGAAGTAAGTTTATATTGTCTTGGCTAAGAGTTGTTTCATACTCAATACCAGCATATGGCCAATCTTTATGAATTCTTGGTAGCATAGTTGCGTCACCAACATGCAAACCAAAATCAATAATACCAGTAACAAGTCTCAGGTTGGCAGCTGGTATTTGTGAGCCACCAGGAGATCCCGTAATTAAATATAATTTACCCTTTTTATCGAATATCATAATTGGATGCATTGTGCTCATAGGTCTTTTACCTGGCTCAAATTTATTCGCAGGACTTGAAGCTCTACTCTCTATAGTTTCATCACCGAATTTAAATGCAAAGTTCCTCATCTGATTATTCATGAGGACGCCTGTTCCTGGGATAGTTACTCCTGAACCAAATGAGTATCCTAAAGTATAGGTATTTGAAACAGCATTTCCTTTTTTATCAATAATTGAAAAATGTGTAGTATCTTTGCTCTCTTCCAAGTGATTATACTTTTTAATAGATGAAGCCTTAGATGCTTTATCAAAAGCTAAACTCTTAGCAAGGGTCTTACTTCTGTCTTTTGAAATAAGAGCTTGGACAGGAACATTGTAAAAATCTGGATCACCAACATGATGAGATCTATTATTATGACCACGTCTAAGTGCTTCTGCTAAGAGATGATATGTCAAAGATGAATCTTTCTTATATTTCTTAAGATTATAGAAGTTTAATATATTTAAAGCTGTTAGGAAGGTTATTCCTCCACCTGAAGGAGGGCCCTGAGTATAGACGCTGTACCCTCGGTAATTAATACCTATAGGATCTCTAAACACTGACGCATACTGCTCAAGATCATATTTATCAATGAAACCTCCATTTTCTTTCATGTGGACATATATTTTTTCAGCCACCCAACCTTCATAAAAACCTTTTTTTCCATCTTTAGCAATTGCTTCAAATGTTTTAGCTAAGTCTGGTCTTTTCATAACTGAGCCGATAGCTAAAGGCTTATTATCTTTAAAATAAATTCTATTTGATTCTGGATCTTGCTTAAGTTGACTAGTGCTTCCAATTGCATTGTGCAGATCATATGAAACAATAATTCCTCGTTTAGCTTGATCTATCACAGGCTTTAACACTTCTTTAAGTGAAAGCTGACCAAATCTTTCATGAGCCTCAAGTAAACCATATACAGTTCCCGGAACAGCAGACGCCTTATAGCTGTATTTAGTTAAATCATAGTCATCCTCTTGTATTTGTATTGGAGATTTGGAACCAAATAGATCTTTTAAATTTGAATTTAAGGAAGAGCTACTCCTATAGTCGATTGAAAATAATTCATCTTTTTCTTTAATGTAGATCAACATAAATCCTCCACCACCTAGATTGCCAGCTCTTGGCAGAGTTGTAGCCAGAGAAAATCCAACAGCAACTGCAGCATCAACTGCATTACCACCGGCTGTTAATATTTGAGCTCCTATTTCTGAAGATTCAAAATTTTGAGATACTACCATGCCATTAGTTGTAACTTTAGGATGAAAAGGAGACTTATAATCTAAATAATCATTTAATTGAATTTCTAGACTGTAGATTGATAAAAAAAGAAAAAAGAGTAAAGGAAATTTCATTAAAAAATAACTTTCGCAAAATAATAAGCAAAAACAGTAACAACGAAGATTCCAGCAATATTTATAAAAAAGCCAGCTTTCATCATATCGATAATTTTAAACTTGTTAGCTCCATAGACAATCGCATTTGGCGGAGTCGCCACTGGCAGCATAAAGGCACAACTAGCGGCAAGCACAACTGGAACTGTTAGAACTTCCGGAGCAACTCCTACAGCAACTGCAACAGCTCCAAATACCGGAAGAAAAGTTGAAGTTGTCGCAACATTACTTGTAACTTCTGTTAAAAAGATTATCAAAGCAGCAACGGCCATAACAAGTAAAATTAGTGGAACTGTTTTTAGGGCAACTAAACTTTGGCCAATCCATAAACCAAGACCTGTATTATTTATTTGAACTCCCAAAGATAAACCACCACCAAAAAGCAGTAATAGGCCCCACGGAAGCTTACTAGATTGCTCCCAAGAAAGAAGCTCCCCATTTCTTCCACTTGAAGGAATTATAAATAATGCTATTGCAACAATAATAGCTATTCCAGCATCACTTAAACCAGTTATATAATTATCTATTAAACTTCTAAACATCCATAAACCGGCTGCAACAGCAAAAACTATTCCAACCCTAAATTCATCTTTTGACATGGGACCCATTTCAGAGAGCATTTTTGAAAGTGTATTTTTCGTTTCATATGATGAGGAAAAGTTAACTGGATATACCACTTTGGTAAGAATATGCCATGCAAGACCAAGCATACAAATTGAAACAGGAACTCCTAATTTCATCCAGTCAAACATCGAAATTTCTAAACTATAAACTTCTTCCATGAAAGAACTAAATACAATATTTGGAGCAGTTCCCACAAGAGTTGACATGCCTCCTATTGTTGCCGCATAGGCAATAGAAAGAAGCAATGCTTTATCAAAATTATTTTTATCTTTTTCAGACATATTTGGGACAGTTTTTGCAACCACTGAGCAAATTGCTAAACCAATAGGCAGCAACATTAATGTTGTTGATGTATTCATCACCCACATGCTGATTAGCGCAGAAACAAGCATAAAACCACCTATGAGCTTTGGGCCATCTGAGCCAAGCTTTTTGATCATTATTAAGGCCATTCGTTTATGAAGCCCCGATCTTTCTATTGAAAGCGCAATTAAGAATCCACCCAAAAATAAATAAATATTTTTATTAGCATAGGGAAGTGCTGCTGTCTCTATTGAAGTAACACCAAGGATTGGAAATAAAGCAAGCGGAAGCAAAGACGTTACGGGTATCGGAATAGCTTCTGTTGCCCACCAGGAGACCATCAACAGTGCAACAGCTGCAACAAGCCAAGCATCAGAAGTCAATCCTGAAGGAGATGGAGTAAACAAGATTCCAAAAAAAAGAAATACTCCTATCCAAAATCCTCTTTTTTTGATTGCCATAAATATATTATAGAATAAAAAAAGGGAGCGATATGCTCCCTTTTAATTGTTAGATTTAATTAGAACCTTTTATAAAATTCAATAGTATAGTTTCTACCATAGTCCTGATGTACATCAGCAACATAACCCCATGTTGTTTCATCAGCTAAAGGCGCTCTTTCATCCTCTAAATTTCTGACAGTGCCACGAAGTCTTAAACCATTTTTAAATTTATAACCAACAGTTAAATTCATTGTTAGCATAGAGGCAACTTCCCAGTTTTCTCCACATGTTCCACCGGAATAATCTTCGGTTCCTGAACATACATAGTTTCCTGAACTATCTTTGGCATTATTGGTAACACCATTTTCTGTGAAACTTGCTATTTGTGTTCCAGATAGGAAAACATCCCACTGTTTGTGCTTCCAGGAAACCTTGAAAGAATCTTTATGTTCTGGATAGGCTCTTTTGTCATAGGTTCCAATGAGGTCACCATAACCAGCAGTTGTAATAAGGCCATCAAGAATTCCACCAGGCTGTCCCTCTTGAATGAGCTCTGCTAAAACACCACCTGCTTCTTGAGTATATTCATCAAATTGAACCCTCATCAACTTAGTAGAGAAAGATCCATAGTCAGTATCAACAAAATATTCTACTAGGTAATCAGTACCCTGAAGATTTTTATCATCTAAGTTAATGTAAACATCAGCAATTGAAACTACACTACCAGCTAAACATAGATTGGGATCCCAATCTGCATTATAGCCAACATCAGAGGGATCATTTTCTGCAATATATGGATTTCTAGTTACAAGAGGATTACCAACACATTCATTCACTCCACCTCTAGCTCTAATAAGTGTATCAAGAAGTAAATGATTTCTTTCACCAAATAATCCAACGGTATTTTCCTGAGCAATTTCCCATTTATCAACAGTAATTACCAAGTTATCGGTTGGTGTAAGGACAATACCTAGAGATGTATTTGTTGACTCTTCTGCTTGAAGGTCTTCATTACCTCTTGCTTGTCTTTGCATTGAGTAATTTGGAAACGTATCTTGGGCACAAGTACCTCCAGAGAAATCAGCATCGCCAGAGCAAAGATAATTTCCATCTCCATCCTGTGGAGCACTTCCAGATGATGCCACACTGGCATAATAAGCTTGCATAGCATATGTCAGTAGGGGATCTTCTTGGGAATTATTTCTAACAACAAGCCCTTCATTTAAGGTAATCAAGTTTGGAGCCCTAAATGTTGTAGATGAGGAAGCCCTAACTTTAATTATTGAATTAGGAACATAACCTAATGCAACCTTTCCAACAACATTACTTCCAAAGTCATCGGCATCCTCAGCTCTAATTGCAATTTGTGAATCAAGTGTTTCATGCAGAGGTACTTGAAGTTCAACAAATAGAGAGCTTACAGTTCTCTCTCCAAAAGTATCCGGAGATGGGCTGCTGTTAGCAACATTAGATATATATGGCGGTGTTGGTCTATTAGATGCAGGATAAGGTGGTTGGTAAAAAACGGTTCCATCAATATTTGGATCCCTTGCATCATCGTGAGATTCATATCTAACTTCAGCTCCAACAAGCATTCCAACATCTCCAGCAGGTAGGGAATAAACTGAAGGATTAGACATTTTAAAATCAACCATCATTAACTCAGTTGTGTTATCTCTGTATATTGAAGTCATAATTTGTTCTTCATTACATGGCAAAATACCAGCACAAAATGGGTTATATGCATTTGGAGTAGTATCGGCCAATGCTGCATCCATTTTATTTAAATCAACTCTTCCGTGATTATCCATTTCTGAGGTAGCTCTTGAGATAACAAAACCAGAATCCCAATCCCAAGCATCAAAGGATCCCCTTAAACCTTGAACAAGTCTAAAAGTTTCCCTTTTTGAATCATAACTTCTTGGAGTTAAAAATCTATGATACCGAGCGAATAAACCCTCACTTGCACCTGTCGTATCATCGTCATCAAATTTTCTCATATCAGAACTATTTACAAATAAATCATCCGAGTCGTAATCAGGTCCTCTATCTCGTCTATAAAATTGGGAAAGCCAATAGTTAGTCGCAGGAATAAACATTGGCTGTGTATTTCCACCACCTTTAGCAGCAGTTCCAAGACCGAGCATTGCACCACCGTAAAGAACTCTATTGATATCTGAAGTGTAATAACTTACTTCAGTATATGACTCCATACCGTTGTCAAGCTCTGTATTTACAAATACAACAATATTATTTCGCAAAAGAGGGCCTCTTTTATCATAAGTAGTTGCATAATTTGCTCTGAGTGAATCTCTTATACTTGTAGCATCATATAAGCAAAAAACATCTTCATATCCCGGGAAGACAAAATCATTCGATCCGCCTCTACCACAATTGGAATCAGAGTTCGGATATAAACTGAAGCCATTATTAGCAGCATTGTAGAACTGCGCCCACTCAGATCTAACATTTGTATTTCTCCAAGTAGAATCATTCCATGCTCCAAGACCTCCTTCGTCAGGATCTGGAAGAAAGGGTCTTAAATCTCCAGCAGACCATTTTGGGTCCTCTAGAGCTCTGATTCTTTCTCTATCATATCTATCAAAATAGACTGAAACATTAGTTCCGTTACTAAAATCTTTACCCCATTGAATGCTAACTTTATTATCTTTGGCTTCAAAGCTATCATACCAATTTTGTCTAACTCTCATAGTTAGACCCTCAAAATTGTCTTTTAAGACTGTGTTAATAACACCTGATACTGCGTCAGCACCATAAATAGCAGATGCACCATCACGGAGGATTTCTACTCTATCTGCTCCATACACGGGAATAGTATTTGAATTTACGCTACTTACAGGAACATAACTACCTCCAACCCATTCTGTAGCATAACCTGGAGATTGAACTAAACGTCTTCCATTCAGAAGTGTTAGGGTGTTTCCAGTTCCTATATTTCTTAAATCTAGAGAACCTACATCACCTCTAGAGGCATTATATCCTCCACTAAAGTCTGTTTGGTTAAAATTGTTATTACCATTTTCCGCTAATTCTTGGAATAATTCCTCGCCTGATTCCACAGCCAAAGATTCAATATCCTCAGCAGTTATGACCGAAACTGGAAGGGCGCCTGTAATCTTTGCACCTTTGATTTGTGAACCAACAACAACAACCTCTTCAACATCAGATTCATCCTGAGCATAGATTAATGTTATAGGTAAAATTAATAATATTGATAAAAGTTTAAAAAACTTCATATTCTCCCCCTAATTTATAAAGTAATGATTATTTTATAACTTATTTATAACATGAAATCAAATTGACAAGGCGCTATAAAAATTACAGATTTCACCAAGAAACAACTTGATTTTTTCTAAAGCTAATCCTTTTTCCAACCCATTCTTGATCCCTGAGAAGATCTATAAAATCAAGTTTATTTGAGGTAACAACTTTTCTATGATTGTCATCATCTTCCAAGTATAGAACTGCGATTGGATTTTGATCTTTACTTTCAAAAAACGTATATCCAACTATTTTTCCTTCTCCATCAAGTTTTGATGATAAATTTAGAGGCAGCTCTTCTGATTGAACTTTTTTTGTTACATCAGAGTGCATAAATCCCTCCTTATATTCCTTGCCCCATACACAAAAGGATTGCTTAGTCATCATCCCAGAGACACCTGTAACTAAACCATAACTTATTTTATTTGTTCTAATCCTCTCTATCATTGCAACAGAAGAATGAAGAACATAACTGTTAAGTGGACCTCCAGCAAATGGCATGGAGCCGGTAACTGTAAGAGGCTTGTCATCATCAATTTCTAATGAATCTTTGAACATTCTTACAGCAGCAGGAAAACAGCTATATAGATCGTAAGCATCGATATCAATTTCTAATTTATTTATAAAATTCTTTATCGTTTTTGCAGCATAATTCATACCAAAAGATTCGTATAGTTTTGGTCTTTGCTGAACAGATATCATATGGTTATTTTCAGTAGATGCTATTGGATAAACTCTTTTTGAGGCATCCACCTTAAGTTTGTCTGCAACCTTTTCACTACATAAAATAAGCGCAGCTGATTGGTTTACATTCCAACTTGTGCAATGAAGTTTGTTATAAGGATATGCCATTAGTTTATTTTTTTTTGAATCAAAAATAATTTCTTCTTCTGAGAAAGCTTCATCGGCCCAAGCATTTTTGTTTTTTAAAGCTAGGTCAGAAAATAGTTTATATTGTTTGCCAATTTTTTCTTTATGCTCTGATAATTCTTCATTATGTACTTTCCTTAGAGCAGTCTCAATCACTGCATAATAACCAACAGCCATTGCTCCCAAAGCTTCCAACTCTTCATCACCATATAAATCTTGCTTGGCTTTAATATAGAAGTCAGGATTTTCTTCAAGTTTTTTTTCTTTGAAAGATTTTTTTTCTATTTTGGATCTAAGATTTTTATATCTTGCCTCACCTCCTATAATTAAAGATGCTTCTATCTCACCTCTTTCAATTTTAAGGCATGCTTCATTGATAAGATTCTGCTGCAATACTCCTATTTTCGTTACGTAAGTAGTTGGATTTTTTTTAAAGTTATTATTTTTTGCTATCCATTTACCTGGATCCCTGTATTTCCAAAAACCTTTAGGAACCCTAATTTCATCAATATAATTTTTTATTGCATCATTCCCTACGTCTCCAACAGCAGATTTAGAAGCTTTATCCATCAAGATCAGTGCTTCATCAAGTTCTTCGAAATTACCTTTTTGCTGAATTGCGGCAACACCAACTACAACAGGCCGATTTGTCATTTAAATTATTTAGTATTTGGTATTGTAGACATTGCAGACGTATTAAATCCTGCATCTACATATGTGATTTCTCCAGTAATTCCGCTCGCTAGATCGGAGCACAGAAAAGTAGCGACATTTCCAACTTCTTCTGTTGTAACTGTTCTTCCAAGTGGAGCCCTTTCTGCATACTCGCTAAGCATACTTCTAAAATTTTTAACTCCTGATGCTGCAAGAGTTTTAATTGGTCCAGCGGAAATAGCATTAACTCTAATGCCTTTTTTCCCAAGAGATGCAGCTAAAAACCTTGTATTTGCTTCCAAGCTTGCTTTTGCAAGGCCCATAACATTGTAATTTGGCAAGGATTGAATAGAACCTAAGTAAGTAAGTGTTAAAAGTGCTGAATTTTCATTAAGTAATGGAAGAGCTGCTTTTGCTAGTGCAGTAAAACTATACGAGCTTATATCATGAGCAATTTGAAAACCTTCTCGCGTTGTAACCTCGGTAAAATCTCCTTCTAGCTGATCTGTTGGAGCAAAACCGATTGAGTGAACTAAACCATCAATGTTTCCCCATTTTGATTTGATTGCTTGAAAAGCCTTTTCAATTGAAGCATCTGACGAAACATCACATTCCACTAGTGTTTCAACTCCTAAGTCTTCGGCAAGGGGTTTAATTTTCTTCAGAAGCCTCTCATTTTGATATAGAAAAGCAAGCTCAGCTCCATTTTTAGACATTGATTTTGCTATGCCATAGGCAATAGAAAATTTATTGGCAATACCTGTTATTACAATTTTTTTACTTTTAAGCATTTTTAATTTGTCAAGTTGTGATTATATGTCAATAAAAGATATGTTTACATTCTTTTAAATATTTGTTTATATTGCACTATTAGTGCTGTTTTTCAGCATAATTTTTATATATATAAAAGGGGGAAGTATGAATATACTTAAACTTAAATACTTTCTTGCGTTAACTTTAACGCTTGGGCTTTTCAATATTGATATTGTTGCTCAAGATGCTGAAGAAGACGTTGAGGAAGTAATTGTTACTGGATCAAGGATTTTGAATGATGAATTCTCTTCCTCAAGCCCAGTTACAATAATTTCTGAAGAAGACATTCTCGCTGGTGGTAATGCTAGTGTTGATGAATTCCTTAAGTACACTCCTGCCTTTACAGGTTATCAACTTGGAACATCTACCAATAATGGTGGTGATGGATCTAGGAAAGTTGACCTTAGAGGTCTCGGCTTTAACAGAACTCTCGTACTAGTTAACTCTAGAAGAGTTATTGGAGATGTCGGTGGAGATGGTGCTGTTGATGTCGGTGGCATTCCAGAAATCATGATAAAGCGTGTTGAAGTTCTTAAAGATGGAGCATCAACAACTTATGGTTCTGATGCTATTTCAGGTGTTGTTAACTTCATTCTTGATGATGAGTTTGAAGGACTAAAAATTTCAACTGGAATGGGTGAGGGCTTAGAGAACGGTCAAGCTTCTAACGAAGACTTTGGTATTATGGCCGGACTTAATGCAGATAGAGGAAATGTTGTATTTGCCGTTGGTTGGAAAAACCAAAACGAAATGCTTCAAGCAGAGCAGCCTTGGGCTGTTGATGCTCTTTATCCTCAAGTCCAAGCTGACGGAACTATTACAGCTGTAGGTTCAGGTTCTTCAAATTCGAGAAGAATTAGAGTTCCTGGATATGGTAGTTATATTTATGACGAAGATTTAGGAGCTGCAAGACCATTTGTAGCACCTGGTGATGTCTATAACTATGCTCCGGTTAATGCATTGATTACTCCAAATGAGAGAACTCAGATGGCAGTAATGGGTGAATTAGAAATAGCTGATGGCGTAGATTTCTATTTTTCAGGAATGTACAACAGAAGATATTCACATCAAAGACTTGCACCAGATGCATCATTTGGAGTTAGTTGTTCTGTTGAAACACCAAATAATGGAACTCAGTGTAATGACTATGTTCCAGCAAATAATCCATATAATCCATTTGGAAGCGTTAATTGTTCAAATGATCTAAATTTATGTGATATTGGTGTGAGAATTAACAGACGTTTTGAAGAATCTGGCGGAAGATTATTCGAGCAAACAGTCGATAATTACAGCCTTGTCGGAGGAGTGACATGGTTGATGGGTGGATTTGTTCATGATGTTTCACTTACTTTTGGTGAAACTGAACAGGTTGATGAAACTCTAAATTATGGTCGTTTTGATAGATGGGCAACAGCGGTTGACCCAGTAGCTTGTGCAGCAAGTGCTGCATGTCCAGGTGTTTTAAATCCATTTGGTAATTTTGGGAGTATTACTCCTGAACAAATGGCTTTCTTAACAGCAGGATCGCTAAAAGATCAGTCCGGTGCAGATTTTGATATGTTCTCTTATGTGATTTCATCTGACAACTTTGCTGTTGGTTTTGAAAAAAGACAAGAGTATGGCTATTACAAACCAGATGAATTCAGTGCTGAGGGTCTTACAACAGGTGGTGCTTCTGCTCCACTCAGAGGCGGATTTAGTGTTAATGAGGTATTTGGTGAATACTTAATGGATGTCAACGATGATCTAAATATGGATTTATCTGTTAGATACTCTGACTATGACACTGTTGGATCAGCAACAGTATTCAAAGTTGGTGCAGACTATACTATCAATGACAACATGAGACTAAGAGCAACATATGGAACTGGTTTCAGAGCTCCTAATGTTTCTGAGTTAAATACTGATGCTAGTACAAGTTTTCCAGTTATAGATCTTCCATGTCAAATGGGTGACCGAAGACTTGCAGCAGGACTTATTTCTCAAACAGTCTATGATAATTGTCAGCTATTAGGATTTAATACAACCGATGCAGGTGAGTATGGATTTGGATGGCAGTCTTATCATGAGTATTATGCTGATGGTGACCTAAAACCTGAAGAATCAACAAACCTTTCAATAGGGTTAGTAATGGAAGATGTCTTAATTGATGGTCTCTCATTAGCAGTTGATTATTGGAACATTGAAATTGAAGAAGTAATTGCTCTGCCAATTGCAAACTTGATCTTTAGAGATTGTCTATCACAGACTGTTATGGATTTCTCAACAGGAAGCTGTGGACTATTTATTGATTATGGTTTAAATGACAGCAGTGCTTTCGGACCTAACGGAATGTATTACTTTAGCTATCCAGGAGATATTGAAACACCTTGGGGTAACCAGGGAACTTTCTCATCAGATGGTATTGATATAAGTGCTTCAATGTCTGGTGACCTTGATATGGGTAATGTATCAGGTTATGTATTGTCATTTGATGCAACTATGCATAACTCATATGAGCAAGAATTCACTTTTGGTGGATCCTATGACTATGTTGGAACAGCAGATGGTTTTGCTGTGTATCCTGAATTCAGATATGTACTATCTGCCGGTCTACAAGGAGATAACTGGACAACAGTTATGAACCTCAGAGGCGTTAGTGAATCTGATGATGTTTGGAGACCAGCTGTAACAACTGCAGATGCGAAAGCTGAAGCTGTTACATATGTTGATGCTGTTACCACATATGATTATGGTAATGCTACTTTCAGATTTGGTATTAACAACTTAACTGATGAAAATCCTCCATATTTCCATAGTAATTTCAATGGAAATACTGAGCCTGGCGTATATGACGTCATAGGTAGAAGGGCTTTTGTAAGTGTAGTTATTTCTTACTAATAAGAACTGAATCAATTTAAAGGGGGCTTTTGCCCCCTTTTTTTATTTTATGTATTGAAAAAGTTTAGATATTAATGTCTAATAGCTGCTTCTTTTTATACAGGACTATTAATAATATGCTAACGAAAGCTAAACTTTTAAGAATGCCAGCTAAGAAATATATGGCTAAAGAGCAACTAGAGTTTTTTACAGCTCAACTAACAGAGCAGAAAGCTGAAGCCCTCAGCGAGATTGAAGACGCAAGGCAAAGATTAAGAGTTCCCCCGGAATGCAAAGATGAAGCTGATAGGGCATCATTTGAGATGGACTCTCAACTATACCTAAGAATTGTTGATAGAAAATCAAAACTCGTTAAGAAAATTGATTTCGCTCTCAGGAGAATCAAGACCGGAGAATATGGTTATTGTATGGAAACGGGTGAACCTATAGGTATAGAGAGACTTATAATCAGACCAACTGCTGAATTTTGCGCTGACATCAAATACATCAATGATGATCAGGAAAAACACTTTGCAGAATAATTCTTAGCTGACTTTAATTTAATATTCTAGAACCTGTCCTGCAACTCCAACTGAGGAGTGAAACTGCACTATTTTCCAGTCTTTACCTCTTTTCTCCATCACTCCAGTAAATCTAACATCTTCTATCACAACTTTTTCTCCACCTGAAATGACTTCCCAGTCAACAACCTCGGAAAACCAAGCAGTATCGCCAGACTTACTATAATTGAGTACTTTATTTTTCCTGCTTATGCTCAAAACATTGTAAGCAGAAAATTGCTCCTCGATTGATATTTCAAGGTCATTCCAACCTTGCCATCTCTCAGCGGCGTCAGTTCCAAAAGTAACCATATTTTTATCTTTGGCCATAGTCATTGAAAATAGTTCAACATCACTTTTTTCAAAGGCTTCCCACATTTTTGTAACAGTCATTTCAGCTCCATGATCTGCATGTGCAAAACTATCAAAAGCGAATAGAAGACAAGTTACTACAAAAATATTTTTCATATAATTCTCCAAAAAATAATATTAATTAATGATACATTATTGAATTAAAATAAATAAAAATCTTTCTTCAAAAAAATGAGAATAACTAAGTTTTGTTTTTTAACAATATTTCTAATATTCAATTCAAGCAAACTCTTTCCAGATTATGAAAATACCAATGGTCTGCCAATAGAAAAATCTTTTCAAGACTTAATAAAGTGGTCAACAAATGATGTAGAAACAAAAATTGACTATATCGAAATTTCGGATGATTGGAATGATCTTAATTTGGAAGAAGACAATGACTACGCAATTTGGATTGGACACTCTACTTTTTTAATTAAAAAAAATGGAATTACCATTTTGACAGACCCAATTTTTTCAGACAGAGCTTCGCCTTTTAAAAATATTGGTCCAAAGAGATTAATACCTCCGGCTCTAACTTTAAATGATCTTCCAAGCATTGATTTTATTACAGTAAGTCATAATCATTATGATCACCTTGATGTAGTCTCCCTTAGAGAAATATATATAAGAAATCCTGATGCTATTTTTCTTGTACCAGCAGGCGATAAGAAACTTCTGAAAAGAAAGGGTATTGAAAATGTTTATGAGTATGAGTGGTGGAGTAGTTTTAAAACATCTGATGTAGAAATAACTTTTACGCCTGTTCAGCATTGGTCCAAAAGAGGACTATTTGATAGAAATAAAAGCCTATGGGGAGGTTGGTTTTTCAATTTCAATGATTACTCAATATTTCATGCTGGAGATACTGGTTATTCAAATGATTTTAAAGAAACTAGAAATAAACTTGGTTCTCCTAAATATGCTTTTATTCCAATTGGTGCTTATGATCCAGAATGGTTTATGGCCGAGAGTCATGTGAATCCAGAGGATGCAGTCAAAATTATGTTAGATTTAGGTGCAGAAGAAAGTTTTGGAATGCACTGGGCAACCTTTAAGCTTACTGATGAAGATACTTTGGAGCCTAAAGAGAGATTAGATAAAGCGATTGACAATATCAATATGAACAATTTCACTGCTCCTTTACCAGGCTCGATTATAAAATTAGATTGAATAAATATTTACTTCAAAAATATGTTTAGGTAATATTTTGACACCTTGGGGCCATAGCTCAGCTGGGAGAGCGCAACGCTGGCAGCGTTGAGGTCAGGGGTTCGATCCCCCTTGGCTCCACCAATTACTTTAAAAATGAAAAAATCAATATCACTTATAGGCATGGCTGGAGCAGGAAAATCTTCTATTGGAAAAAAGTTAGCAAGCCATCTTGATTTTGATTTTGTTGATAGCGATCAACTGATTGAAGCAGGCCAAAACAAATCATTACAAGAGATTTTAGTTACGAAAGGAATTGAAAGATTTAAAAAACTTGAAGAAGCAGCGCTAATGTCTGTTGAGTTTAACCAAACAATATTAGCGACCGGTGGCAGTGCGATTTTTAGTAAAAATGCAATGAGTCATATAAAACAAAATTCCTTGATAATTTATATAGAAGTTCCATTTCAAAAAATTCTGGATAGAGTGAAAAACTTCAGTGAAAGAGGCTTTATTAAAAAACCATCGCAGAGTATTTATGATGCTTTTAAAGATAGAGAAAAATTATATAAAAAGTTTGCTGATCGTGTTGTTAAAAATTCTGATGATATAGAGTCTTGCTTTCAAAAAATACTCTATCTTTTGTAGAACTTAAACTGAGATAAGTGCTAACATAAATTTGATATATGAATATTAATTCTTACGTTGGTCTAGCTCTATCGATATTACTAGTTGCTTGCGGTGGCGGTGGTGGTGGCGGTGGCAGCGAAACACCAGCACCTTCAACTCCACCTCCAACGATAAGCTTTTCCGCAAACCCAACTTCTGTGCTTGTTGGCTCTGAATCAACATTAACCTGGTCGTCATCTAATGCTTCCTCATGTGCTGCTTCAGGCGCTTGGTCTGGTTCAAGGCCAACTTCAGGATCTGAAAATGTAACAATTACAACCGTTGGTGATTCTAGTTTCACTATTACCTGTTCTGGTGAAGGAGGTAGCAGTTCTTCAATAGTAACAATTGAGGGCTTTAGACAAACCGATGGCGTTGTTGTGGATGGGTATATCACGGGAGCAGATGTTTTTATTGATGAGAATGCCAACTTTATTGCAGATGCAACTGAGAACTCAACTACTTCAGACAACGAAGGGAAGTTTACTATCAAATATGCCGATGGTAATTTGGTTTCCCTTGGCGGCACTGATTTAGACTCACAAACTTTGCTAGATAATCTTTTAATTACTCATAAACTTGCCGGTCACTCAGAATTTAAAGCAATTACTCCTGTAACTTCAGTTGCTGCTTTTATGCAAGATGCATCTTCTATTAATTCAACTCTAGGAATTGATGCTTCTATTGATATTTTTACTTTTGATCCTGTTGCAAATAAAGGTGATGGCGGTATTTATGACTATCTTTATGAAAAAGGTAATCAATTAACAGTTCTCGCTTTTGCTTTGCAAAATATAACCAATAATATAAATGCATCAACTGATACCACTCAGGATTACTTTAAAGCCATTTCTGAGGAGATAGAAAAAGAATATAACGAAACCCTAACAAAAGTAGATATTGAAACCGAAGCGTTTGTTATAAAAGCATTAGAAAATGTTATTGAAGCCAAAAGTGTAGCTATTGATGAAGCTGCTAGAGCAAATGTTTCAAGAGCACTTTCAGGAATGTTGCCAATTGTTCAGGTTAAATCCACTGATAATTTAACCACCTCGATTATACGTTTTGCACTTTCAACCTTACAAACTGATATTCAAGCCATTGCTAATGGTTCCGCAAGCGCTGAAATTGTAACTAGTTATACCGAAGATCTTCTCAATTACATAGCACAGGATCAGAACATAGATTCGGATGAAATAGCTCCTGATATTAATGCGATAGCAGATTCTGCTATTACATCAGAAGATGTTGAGGTACAAATAAACGTATTGTTAAATGATTCTTTCGTCACTTCAGCACCATTCTCATTATCAGCAACTGATGGTTCAAATGGATCTACATCAATATCTAATGACCTACTATTGTACTCTCCAGATGCTAACTTCAATGGGAGTGATTCATTTTCTTATACTCTCTCTCAAGGAGACAAAACATCTAGTGCTGATGTAACAGTAACCATTCAACCGGTCAATGATGGACCGTCCATTGACATTGCATCTACTATTCAGGTACGAGAAAATCAAACGGATGTAACAACCATTTCAGTTTCAGATGTTGATAATGATGAGTTAACACTTAGCCTAGGTGGCCCTGACGCAGATAGCTTTAATTTATCTGATGAAAATGTTTTAACTTTTAAAGAGGCACCTGATTATGAAACTAAGAACTCATACTCTATTTCTTTATCTTTAACCGATGGCATTGAGACAGTCATTAGAGACGTCGCTATTGCTATCATAGATATAAATGAAGCTCCTACAATGAGTCTTACTCAACCAGAAAATAATGAGGGAGATGCTTTATATCCATTAGTTTTAACAAACGACGAAAATAAGTTCGATATTAATTTATCTTTTTCAGATCCGGAGACGCCAGTTAGCAACCTTACAGTAACAGCAACCACAACTGCTGGAGAATCAATCTCAATATTTCATGAAGAAGGTTCTAATATTTCAACACTTGATATAAGTAGTGCAAATGCTGGGCCTACAGATATTACTATTTCTATAAGTGATGGAGAGGAAACAGTTTCAGATATTCTCAAAATTTGGATTACAAGATATGTAGCTATTGATAATTCCTCTGATCCATACAGTGGGAATAGGGCATATACATTATTAGGAAACCACAGCAATGAAAATCGTAAGACTAATTATGTAATTATCTCTGATGCATTTCCAAATGAAGACAGAGTTGATAGTTTTAGAAGCGTATTAAAAACTTGGGTTAACCTAATAGATCAAACAAGTGCTACTGAAATTCTTGATAATTTTTTTAGCATAGGCGTTATTGAAACATCTCTATCTAATGAATCTGCCATTGGTACCGCAATTGGTTGTGACTCAAGAGATCCAAATATTTATTGTTTTGAAGATGCTTGGAAAACAGCTTTGGATTCTCTTCAAGCTCAATATTTCGATGATGTAGATTCTAGATCCGTGATCACTGGAATAGATGGAAGAGGAGTAGCGAATCCTGACTGGAATGTGAATATTCAGAATTTACTATCAAATGATTCTGCAACGGTAAGAGAATGTGTATATGTCTTGAAGCATGAGTTTGGTCACTCGTACAGTCTTTTGGGTGATGAATACACGACAACTGAAGCTCCATGTTCTCAATATAATTGCAGTCAAATTGAGCTTTACCCAAATACAACAGCTGAAGATGAGCCAGAGAAAGTTAGATGGAATCATCATATTGATGATTTAACAAGTATTCCTGGTTACCACTATCAAACAACTGGGGAGGCAATAGGTTACTTCAAAGGAGTTTATTTTGGTGCAGATAAAGGGTTTAGACCTTCTTTTGCAACTGTAATGGGTACTACACCTTCACAATGGATAGCAAGCGGAGGAGATATACCAAGGGAACTTCTTTGGGATAAAATTGGCCAAGAGTCTTTTGCAATTAAAGCACTAATTCTTCAAGGCATGCATTCAATTTCAGCAGCTTATGATGCAAATAACGATGTAGTGGTTTCTCATAATTTTGTTGATCCATCAGGGATTTATGAAGTTGAGTGGTATTTAAATGGTGAAAAAGTTTCAAATGATTCAAACACTTTTCTGCTTCAAAGAAAAAGTTCTGGTTATGAACATGTTAGCTATAGAATAAAAGAAAAAACTCAAAATATACTTATTGTTGAGGATAATATTTTAAATTTTAGAGACGTTTACAGTGGCTTATTTTCCCCTAATCCACTTTATACTTGCCCAGGACCTCTTACAAGTGACCCTGATTATGCTGACGCATCATTTTGTAGAAATAGTTTAAGTATAAAATGGACAAATTATCCTGGACTTTATCATCAATACTACTTTGATGATTTTGATTCTCTAATTAATTCCGCAGAAGTCTCAGCGTGGGGTTTACAGTATTGGTATGAGTATTCAGGTCTAGGTGCAATGTTTGGTATCAACTGGGAGGCAAATTAAATGAGAGTTTTGTTCATTATTATTATCACTTTTACACTTTCTTTACACTCACATGAAGATCATAGAGTAAATGAAAATAATCTTATAGGAAAAAATATTGAAGGATACCAAGAATTTAAGATTTCTAAAGACAGCTTTTTACCTTCTAAATTTGACTTAGATTTAAACTATCTTTTGCAGCCAGCATTAATGGATTTAGATAGAGGTTTAGAGTTTTTAAGAGCAAATTTTTATATAAGTTTGCCCGATGGTCATTATGCCGCAGTATATTTAGATAAAGATGGTAACGAAATATACTGGGAATCTCTTGGTGATCCATTTATCCTATCTGCTTCGCACCGACATGTTGGAGAAGAAATAATCTATTTTAATGATGAGGCATTTGTAACTTTAAAGCTTTATTCAGATTTTGAATTTTCATCAATTAAGATCGCTTATAAAAATAAAAATAAAATAAATTTTCATAAATAATTTTAAAAGAACATTTCTTGGCCTAATTAGTTAAGAGGATCACTTGAGAAAATTAATACTTAACACATTTAATTTTTTTCAATAGTAAATGATATTTACTCTTTTAATTTTTTTATCTTCTCTTATTGAGGAATTTCCAAACATTT
>CEQD01035634.1_pt1 | contig 24091 bp, 20 predicted proteins | sample 530511 | NCBI WGS metagenome assembly CEQD01 (sample SAMEA2620230, study PRJEB7988) | marine metagenome | biome: marine biome (ENVO:00000447); feature: surface water layer (ENVO:00002042); material: "saline water (ENVO:00002010), including plankton (ENVO:xxxxxxxx)" | depth 5 m | reverse complement strand
GATGGAGGTACAGAATTTTTACATCAAAATTTAAAAATACCTTGTAAGAAAGGTCTTACTTTAATTTGGCCAGCAGCATGGACACATACTCATAGAGGTGTAATAAATTATGAAGAAGAAAAGTTTATAATCACAGGTTGGTTAAACTTTAATATTGATCTTGATACAGAAATTAAGAATTTAGTAAAACATCATCCAAATATTATTAAAAAAATAAATGAAGAACAAAACTCTAATTAACTATAGTCAATGTCTTGATTGGTTTTATAGAAGACATCCAGATAAGATAAAAGAATATATTCAAAGTATATCAAAAAAACAAATAATTTGTAAACAATGGCTAATTGATGAATTAATTAAAACTTCAATAAATTTTAAAAATATACAATTGTATGGTGGCTGGTTTGGTTATCCAATAATAGATTTATTAAACAAAAATTTTAATAATTTAGAAAGCATAGTTAATATTGATTGTGATTCAGAAGCAGTAACAATAAATCATAGATTTTCTAAACATATTTTCAAACATGATTTCGTTAAATATTCATATAAGAAAGTTGAAGAGTTTGTTGGCGATTTTTCTGAAGTAGACTTAGTAATAAACACTTCATCAGAACACATGATTGATTTACCTCATTTAATTAAATTTAAAAAATATAATGATAAATGCATATTTGCATTACAAAGTAATAACATGTTTCATATTGACGATCATTTTAATTGCGTTGAGTCTGTTGACGAATTAGTTGAAAAAAGCAAATTAAAAAAAATAATATACAAAGGTAAAAAAGAATTTGATAATTATGAAAGATATATGGTTATAGGTTTATTCTGATTCAATATCTTCTATCATCATTTCCCAAAAATTTTTATTTGGTATAACAAATCCTAGTGTTAATCTATCTTCATAGGCTCTTGCACAATGCCAAAATAATTTATCTGGCTCATCATTATTACCATAATAACCAACCTTTGCTGTCCATCCTGGACTATCATTCATAGTTACCAATTCATCAGTCTTATATCGAAAAAAACCTTTACCACTTTTTGTATATGAGAATAAAATATTATATCCTGATGCATTATGATTATTATGCCAACCCATATAACCGCCTTCAGGATAATACATTTTAACAGCGCAACGTTCAGAACCTAACACACTATTAAAATCCATATCAACCTGTCTGATTCTTTTTCTTATATTATCATCAATAGAATCACAAAAAACTAAATCTATGCCATGTGTTTTTTCAGGAAACCCTTCATGAATTTTTTTATCTATTGAACTTAGATATTCTTCACTCGTATAATATTCATCAATATCCTTTTCACCTCTTACTTTAATACTTGTTTTATCTAAATTTTCAAACCACTCTGAATAATCATTTAGTAAATTCTTTAATTCAATATTTTTTATTTCAATAGTTTGCATTAGTTCTTCCGAGGTACAGGTTGATGTATAATTACGGCCTCTGATTCATCAAGTTCTTTTTTATCATAAACATAAATAAAGTTCCATCTTGCATCAGGGTGCGGAAAATATGATCGCTTTATTTTATGTTCAGTCTTATTTTGTAACCACCAATATGTCCACATATCCCATTTTCTTAAATATTCAGGATATAGTTCTGTGTCCCAAATCCATTCACCCTTGTCTTGTTTACAGTATAACAACCACCACTGTTTCATAAAATTTAAAGTATGGTTTTTATTGTTGTAAATAAATAAACCACAATGATCTGTAAGTTCTCCACCTTTAAACTTAGATTCTATTGATGCTGCATATCTTCTTGCTTTAGTTAAAGATATATCAGAATCATAATCGTGTTGATTAAATATTTCTTTAATATCATCATGTATTATATATGTATCACAATCTATATAACAAGTTAATTCATAAGGCGTTTTATCCAATGCCCATAACTTTGCTCTTTTATGATTAGGTACATCTTTGGTAATTATATTATTGAATAAAGTATTGTCACTTTCTGCAACCCAGTCATTATGAGTGTATAGAGTAATGTTAGCTTCAGGCCAATGATCTCTTAAGCTATTTGCAGAAAACCTTGCAGCATTTATAAACTCTTTATGTTTACTTGCTACGTATACAAAACCATTATTTTTCATGTTCAACTGCTATTAACGCTGCAGTAAAAGCAGTTACTTCAAATATATTTTTTGATTTTCTTATTCTAGATTTTAATTCTTTATTTTTAGAATTTTTTACAATGTCTATTTCAAAAGCTTGAAGTTTACAATTAAATAGGCTATCAACTCTTGCTCTCTCTATTTCATCTTTGTTAAGTTGCTTTATTTTTTCTTTTTCTTCTTTTACTTCAGCTAGTAAAGATTCTGTATTCTTGTCTATTTCTTCTAATGTAAAAGTTTCGTGTATTTCTTTCCAGTCTGGATTCCCTTCAATTGTGTCTGTGACGGCTGCAGTTTGTATAGGACCGTTTTCGTAATGAAATTGACATATGATTTGAGTTTTTTCCTTATTGCCCCAATAAGGTTCAATAATTTTACGTTTCATAATATCTCCAATGATTAAGCTATTCTCACCCACAAAGTAACGTTACTAACATTCTCTGTTGAATTTTGTACAGTAAGACCTGTAAAAGATCCTGTAAAAAAACCTGTAAACGTACCACTAAAAGTACCTGTAAAAAATTTTGTTCTACTGCCGGAAAAACTACCTATAAAATTACCACTAAATGCTGCAAAACGATTGTAAATAGAACTGAAAAAATTTGCAAATGTATTTGAAAAGAAGCCAGTAAAATTACCAGAAAACTGCGTCGTGTAATTTTGATTTGCTATTTCAAACCTAGTATCTGTAAATGCTTGTCCTGCTGCAACCCAAGTTCCGCCGGTTGTTGGTGCTGTTGCTTGTAATTTATACTGACCTATACCTTGTCTTATTTGATTTCTAAGTCTCGGAGTATATTGTTTTATTTCTGTATCACTCATTCTTCTAAGTGAAACGTTACCTGCAACGTATTTTAAAGGTCTTCTTTCTGTTCTTGAACCAAATGAATGAGCCGATTTTCTCCATAACTTAGTACTATTAGTTGTACCATCTTGTAATGTATTTGTTATTGTTGCTTTTTCTACCCATGTTCCTTCGGTAGGTGCTGTTGGTTGCATCTTATAACTGCCAACACCAAAAACGCTACCATAAGCATCAGGTGATAGTTCAGTCATTACGTAATCTTGTTGTGTATCTTTTATAAAACCTACATTTACGTCTGAATCAGGCATTCTTTGTAAGTGATTATCGTCAGTTACCATCATAGGTCTTACAGATATATTTTCTGTGGCAGATTGTAAGTCTTGATAAAAATTAAAAGTAGTTGAAGTAATATCTGTTCCAGCAACTGGATGCGTTCCAGGAGGATCATCTCTTTTTGTATCAGTAAAAGTACCAATCAAAGTTAGTCCAGTTGTACTTAAAGGATTAACACTAACAGTTCCAGTGCCTGTATCGGAAGAATTAAAATCTGCTAATAAAGTTTCAGTAATAAACTCAACTTCACTACCATTCATTTCTTTTATGGCACCACCGTCACTATCAAAATACGCAACTTTTTTGTTTCCCATATTAACTTCCTGGTGAACGAATAGTTTTTAAAGTGCTTCCATTTACATCTTTAATAAGTAGAGTTATTGCACTACTAAATTTAGCGCTTGTTATTTGATTGTTTGCTATTTTACCGTTTTCAATAGTAGTGTTTGCTATCTTAGCATTTGTAACTGCCAAATCATCTAACTTTGCTGTTTCAACAGCTCCAGCAGCTAATTCTGCAGTATCAACAGCAAGATTGCCTATCTTAGCATTTGTTATTGCATCATCTTCAATCATCGCGCTGTTAATTGTATTTGAAGGTACAAAAAACCTACCTTGACTTGAATCATATCCAATAGCATTTGCACTATCTTTTTGTAAACCAGACCTTGCTATCGTAATTACTGTTGCAGAATCTTTTACTTCATTGTTAATAAAGTTTATTGCTTGAACTAAATCCGAATCATTAGAAGCGCCAACATTTAACTGTCCTAAATCTCCAAGGTTATTTGAAATTGTATTGGTCTTAGTGACAAGAGTTGATACTGGATCTGATAAATTTATTACTGTTTTAGCCATCGAGTTTCTCTATTATTTTAGTTAACATTTGTTTAATGTCACTTACTTCATTTTTTAAATCATCTATTTCTTTTTCTTTAGACTTTCTTTCTAATTTACGCTTTCTTGCAGCTTCAATTTCAGCTTTGTTTGTATTCAATACCGCACCACTGCCTTTATCTCTAACATAACCAGAATGTCCATCAATTTTAACGTAATTCATTATACACTTAAAGCAATAGCTCTTAAATCCCTTATTTTTGGTACTCTTGCAGAGTTTGTACTTCTAAATACAATCTTCAGTTGAAACTTTGTAAATGCTGGAAGCACTCCATTTTGTCCACCTACTAGATATCTATATTCTCTAAAAACTCTAGTATTTTCATCTGAAGGCAAATTTGTTTCTGGAGCTTGTAAAGTAAAAGGTTTATCTGTTATTATTTCATCAGCTGTTGCAGTTCTAAAGTATAGTAAGAAGTCTGTCGCATTAGGTCTATTTGCTGTTAATAAAATTTTTAAACCTACAGCATCTTCGTCTAAATTTATTATAGTTGTTATGTGTTTTGCTGCAGAACTACCTCCTATATTAGAAGTTTCATCAACAAAAGTAAGTGGTACATTAAATCCTGTGGTCGGTGTTTCCGCTTGCTTATCGATCATATTATCAACCAATGTAATTGACGTTCTTTGTAAATCAATCATAGGCGATATATTTGAATCTTGCGTATTCATTTTTATTTGCATGTCAAATGATTTAACACCGGCTCCTAGCTCAGCAGTTTCTGCACTATCATGAGCAATCAAATAAGGTTCTAAAGCCTCGTTATTTTCATTAAACTTAATCGTTTGAAAAACTGATTGTTTTTGAAATGAAGTTTCTGTGCCTGCAAATGATCTACCTGTCGTTGCTCTTATAGAACCTGCTGCAAAAGTTTTAGGTGGAACTAACATTTGTGTATTTGGATATATTAAACTATATGGTATGTTCTTTGTAGCTAATACGCTTGAGCCACCTGCTATAGCATCAGAGTCTGGTAACGAGTCAGCTTCAAAAGTATATCCTGAAAAATCTACTGAAGTTACTGTTCTTGTACCGTTAATACTAGAAGCAAACATTCCTCCTACACCAGAATCTGCACCACTAATAGTTACTGTGTTGCCAACTTGTAATCCGTGACCTAAATGTCTTACCTTAACAGTTGCATCACTATCAACGACAGTAAAAGGATTTAAATTTAGTTTTTTCTTTGGAACAGATGCATTATGAAGTATTGCTGTTGCGGCTGTATGCTTAAATCGAGCTTGATGTATTACAAAACTTAAGTCTTGGTTTTGTGATGGTGTCCACGTTACACCGTTTTGAGAGTAAAATAAACTGCCAAGGTCTGGTTGTTTGTTTGCTCTTCTTTCTGTAGAACCGAATTGAAATTCATTTATTTCTGCTATATAGATTTGATAGTCTCTTGAGTCTGCAAGTACCACAAGTGCATAATCTTCTTGTCCTTTTAAGTATACAGGTTCATCAAAAATAAAAGATGTAGGTGTAAGTTCAGGCCCTACGGTATCTACATTTACTGCACTGCCAGCTACTGTTTTTACAGTACCTGGTATAATTTTATTCGCTGAAGGAAAACCTTGTACCATTGGTCTTATTTGTACTTGAACTGGAAATGCTGCATCTTTAGCGGCAAAGAATAAATCTACCTTTGTGCAATAAATTCCTGTCGGTGCATTTATATAAAATGATTGAGCAATTGGTTGCTTATTTATTTCATATCCTAACGATGTTACAGCCATTATCTACCTCTCTTATTAAAGTTTTTTATGACACCTGCGGCGTATACAATCGGATGAATCGCTTTACAAAATAAGTTTCCAACTAAACTATCTTTTGATTTACCTTTTGTTAAAACGTGTTTCAAGTGTTTTGTTCTTTCGGTTGCAATATATGCTCCAAGTTTAGTTATAGAATTGCTTCTTCTCATACCTTCAACAAATGGTTTGAATAACCAGTGATAACCTATTTGATGGGTAGGAGTAAGGTATTTCTTTTGATATATATACCAAATTTTCATTGCTTTTGTCCAGTCTTCCAACTGTGTTTGTCTATACATTTCTGTACAAACTATTTTATTACTACCAGGGTCGCCACCATTGTTTGGAGGACCATAGTTACCAAAGTCATCATCAGCAACAACGTTACTATGATTATTACTAAAAGTTCCTCCGCCCATATGATTATCTTCAGATATTGTTGTACCACCTCCAATATCTGGTCCACCGTCGCCATCACTAACTGTATAAACGGCTTCATCGCTTAATCTTACACCTTGAACTTCTAATACTCTAGTTGAAGCATAAGTTCTATCAACATTATCGATGTAACCTATGCTTGAATATATTGCTTTTGCGATTATAGATGCACCGGCTTCATTATCAACGCTAATATCTAATAACTTAAATGGTTTTTGTCCTGACCTGATTTTTAAAGTATCATTGCTTGGTATTATAAACGACCCTTGTACTTTTCCATCAGGATCAGTTTGTAACGGTGTGCTGCCATCTGGATGAGCTGTCAAGCCTTTCAGTGTGTTACCAAAATCAGTTGAAGTATCAGAATAAAATTGAAAAGTTTCTGACCTAGTAAAAGCTGACATATCATTTCCATCTAAGAAAGGGAACACTTTACTGTTTGCTCTTAAACCTTCGGCCTTAAAAAATACTTTACGTGGTCTCATAAAAGGAACTAAAGCTGATTGTATCACTCTGTCCTCTACAACATCTAAAACAGTTTCTGAACCAACTATTCTATTTACTGTACCTTCTATTGACTGTGTTTGACTACCTATACCTAAGTTTTCAACTGGTATTCCGCCCCAATTCCATGACCAATTGTTCCAATTGTAAGCCTGTGTAGTACTAAGTCTTGTACCACCTGGTATAGTTTTTTCAGATACTATTTCAACGTCTCTCCACTCATCAGATGCTGGTGATAACGTAGTAGAACCTTCATAAATTACTACTGAGAATGGATTTATTCTTATTGATTTAGTTGCTAAATCTTGATTAATATAAGGTGTTTCATCAAATGCAATATAGATATTATCACCTTTTCTAATAACTTTATTTAATCCACCGTTTGCTACCACAGATTCTGCAGAATCATAAATTAGTCTTATGTTGTCTTCAGTAAAAGTAGGTCTTATTACATTATCGATAGGATCAAGAGCGGCCCTGTAATTTGTAGTATCAGTTTGTGAAAAAGTTGCGTCTGTAAAGTTATCCACAAAAAAACCAGATTTAGTTCTATCATTACCGGCTGAATCAAGAACTTGAAAATGTTTTGTATCAAGTTCTAACGCACTTAATGATGCCACTTCTTCAAGTTTATCAACTCTTTTTTCAAGCCTTCCAATGTCTTTCATTGTAAATCTTTTGTGTTCAATTTTTTGTATAAAAACATCTGAGTCATTTAGTGTGTTAGCATTTAATCTTACATTATAGAGTCCTAATGTCCCATCAGGTTTTTCAGGTAAAGTTGGATTAAATCCAGGAGATCCTGCAATGAATCTTATAACTCCATCTTTTCCAACTACTAATTTTCCTCTTCTTGGTACAAAGTAAGTAACGTCGGCTGTTACTAATGATGTTGGTTGAGGTAACTCAACAATTCTTGCACCCTTACCTTGATTGGAAAACTCTCCACCTGAATCCATTACTGATCTAAAATCTAATACATTAAATAAATCATCAATAACGCCATTACCTCTTCTATATGGAGGTATTTGATTATAATTAATTTGGCCAGTATATGAGTTTACTGCAAAGAAATCACCTGAAACACCATGTTGAAAGTGTCTAAAGTTTATAAAGACTGCATTACCAGGCGCTGACTGGCCTGGTCTTAGTAACATTCTGCCTAAGTCATAATGATTATCACGTTGCCCGTTATCTAGTGTAAATCTATTTGCATAACTTATGTTACTATCGCCAGATTTTAAAACTTCGTTTACATCAAAAATATCTGCAGTATGTAATGGTAAAAATTTTTGACCTAAACCGTCTGAATCAATATTAACTGTAATAGATTTTGTAGCTAGAGTTTTTGTTTTTATAGTTGCCTGGCTCTTATTAACATAAGCAAGTATTTCTACGGCCTGATTAGCAGGTAACGCAGTTAATGTAGCGGAAGTACTACCTGAACCTGATATGCTTGCATTAAGAAAGATATCACTATCTGTTCCTACAATCCAATCGCCTGTATTTACAAATGTTTCACCTGTTGCAGAAAGTGATATTGATGCTTCACCAGAACCGTTAGAAGTCACTGAAAATCTTCTTTGACATGCATATGATATATCAGTTAATGCCTGAGGTCTCGGTCTCGGTAGTCTAAACAATGATGTGTTATTTAATGTTTCTTTTAAAACAGCTTTGCCATTTTCAAGCATTGGTCTGAAATAAGCAGAAGTACTTGTTCCTATACTTTTTACACTTCTAAAAGCACTACCGCTGTTTAGTCTTACATCAAACAAATGAAACCTTAATTTTGTTCCATCTTCGTTTACTGCTTTAACTCTACAAGATCCAATTGTGTTGCCGGTATAATCTAATCCATCTTTTAAATCTAATTTTTGAAAGTTATTCAGAACGGGTAAACCTTGTGTAGCAGAATCGCCAAATGTGCCATTATCAACTAGGACATAATTACCAAAATCTGCTCCTACAACATCATTGTTTATTGTCGTTGTTGTTTGAGATCTTTTAACTCTTATTGTTGTTGGAAAGTCTCTAGCTGCTCTGAATCCTTCTACTACCGCTGTTCCTGGACTTACTTCTAATCTTAAATGAGTATCTGCTGAATCTAAATTAAATCTTGAAGTAAAAGGTTTTACAATATAATCACCAGAATTTTCGTAAATTCTTTTTGCAACAACTTTATTTGGAATATTGTAAGAATTATTTTCTGTTACTGCATTATATACTACACCTTCTTTTACTGTGGCTACATGAATAAAATTTTGATCAGAATCTACTTCACTTCTTTCAGCAATAGTTAACTTAATTTTATATCTATCTGCACCTGGGGCTGTAAGGTTAGGTACCGCACCTTGATTATCAAACAATGAATTATCGTCTATTGCTGAAACAACGCTCTCAACTGCTAAAAAACCAACGTCTGTATCAACTGTATCACTATATTTTGATATTACTTTTGATTGATCTTCTGTGAATACAAAGTGTCCTCTAGCATAATAAACACCTGATAATAAAGTTATTAATATGCCAACTCCAGTTGCAGGATTTGATGCAGTATTTGTAGTTTGAACTGTAAGTGTTTCAGAGCCATCAGCTATATCTTCACCAGCTGTCATTCGAATAGTGTTCGATCCAGCAGTAGCTGCTGCGGTATTAGTATATTGAACATATAAAGTATCAGGATCAGAACCACTCGCGGTTAAAACTTGAAGTACTTTTACAAAAATGCCTGATGTTTGTCCTTCAAATGTTGAACCTACAAGAGTGTTTGGATCTGCAGGTAAAGTGTTAACTGAAGTATCAAGCTTTATGAACTCATATTTTTGGTTTATGCTTACACCACCAGGTTTAACAACGGCACCTTCTTTAAATATATTATCACCAAATCTTTGTATTTGATTTTGTAATATAGATTGTAATTGTGTAAGTTCCCTTGCTTGTAGTGCTTTTCCTGAATTAAATAATATTTTATGAAAGTTAGCGCTATCCGCAAAATCGTCTTTATAAGTTGCTGGAAAAGAACTTGTTGTTAATGTAGTAGCCATATTTTATTCCTTAAAGTGTAATTACAACTTTTAAATCTTCTTGTTGGTTTGCTGCTCTTGTTACTGGTGCTCTATTTTCTATATATACGATAGTTCCACGTAACTTATCAACATCATCTTTTGTAAATGCATCACTGTCAGCATCAACACCTGCTGCTACTAACGTACCAGATGCACCACCGCCTGATATATTTTCACCTTCTTGAAAGGCCTTAAATCCTGTTGCTTCTGTTTGATGAAAAAATAATCTGTCACTGTCAACTTCATCTATTATAGCTTTTGCTGCTGAAGTTTCACCTGTAATTGTTGCATCTAAAAATGATGTGTTTGCTACGGCAGTTAATTGTAAAAAGTTCAAAGCCTTACCACTAGATGTGGTTATGGGTAGTTGTGCTGTACTATCTGTGCTAAGTGCTGGATCTCTTATTAATAAAACTTGTCTAAAATCTTGACCAACAATGAAATTACTATCTTCAACACCGTTTGGTTTTGAATTAAACATTAATGATGTAGCTTTTAAATCATCTCTAGGATCTGCACCTAATCCACTATCAGGTCCTATGATTGCTAGAGCTGATGCTCCACTACCACCACCACTTGTAATATCAACACTTGCAAAATTATATCCTTGTCCCATTGTTATCGCACTATCTGTACTTGAGTCTAGTTCTATTTTAGTAACAGTTCCACCACTTACTGTTGCCGTTGCTGATGCTCTTACACCATCACCGTGTATAGTTACTGTTGGTGTACTCGTATATCCAGTTCCTCCATTAGTAAGTTTAATGTTAAGTATTTGACCAGGTACAGCAGAATCTTGAACAAGAAATTGTTGAGCTTCTAGAACTGTGTGTGATCTTCCTAAAGTTGTAGTATCTAATACTTTTTCGACAGGTAAAAAATTAGCAGAAAGAAAAGCACTAGACCTAGCAGCGCTCAAAGTATATAAAAACTTCCAAACGTATCCGTCACTTGTTTTAAATGGTTTAGTTGAAGTACCACTTGGTTTAATTGTTGAAGTTGTAGGAGCTCCTGTAGTACTTTTTGCCTGTTGTAAACATAAATAAACTTGATTGTCTTCTGTTAAAACTGCATAAGGATTAGTATCAGGTATACTAGCAAAGTCGTCATCATAAGCTTGGTAAATGTTACCTGATGACCAATTATATCTTGGTACAACATAAGATAAGTCAGTGGCAGCTTTTATTGATTGTAATCCTGCTCTTGCGTTTCTAATTGTTCTTGGTGTATCAGTAGGATTAGGTACGGTTTCAGAACTATCCCACGACTCCGACCTTCCTATACCAATATAATATCTATTTGTTGAGTTTGATACTTCATCAAATATCTTTTGCGTTAATTGTTTTTTAAACGGGTCTGTTATTATTGCTGGCATTTTCTATTCCTATCTTATTATCAACAAGTTAGCCGAATCGTTTCCACTTATTAAAAACCAATTGGCTCCGTCCCATATACATTGTGTAGCTGTATTTTGTGGAACTACAAAATCTGTACCATTAGCAAAGTTTGAAGGAGTTACAGTTGCTAATCCTGTGCCTTTGTTAGTAAAAATTTTAAATTCACCAACTGTAGTACCATCGGCAAGACTTACAGCTAAAGGTGAACCACTATTACATATTATCAAAGAAGCGGCAGTATTTGCTGCTCCATCAGAATCAATAGTTGATGAGCTAAATGCTGCTTTATTTAATTGTATTGAACCTGTACCTTTTGCAGTTAGTGTCATGTTTAAGTTCGTACCACCACCAGTTGCTGATAAAGCTGGACCTGTAGTACCTGCACCATTTGCTATTGTAATTTCATTAACTGCGCTTCCAGCTGTTGTAAATTTTATAAATTCATTACCATTAATATCATTTAAAGATGTTCCTATAATTGGCGTATTAATTGTAGGTGATGTTAATGTCTTATTAGTTAAAGTATCAGTTGATGTTCTTGCTACTAAAGTATCTGCGCCTGATGGTATTGTAACAGTACCACCATTTGTAATAGAAGCTATAGTTGGTGTTGTAAGAGTTTTATTTGTTAACGTTTGTGTGGCAACATCTAAAACAACTGCACCAGTTACATCTGGTATTGATACTACTCTATCTGCAGTAGGATCAACTGCAATTAATTTAGTTTCAAAACTATCAGTACTTACACCTTCAAAAATAACCGCAGAATCTACAATACTTACTTTTGTACTTAAAATAGAACTATCACCTCCAAGTTGTGTATATAACTCTTGAAAGTTTTGGTTTATCTTTGTGCCAGCAGAACGTAAAGTATCGCCTGTACCATCGTTTGCTGCTGAACCTACATTTATATTTTGTCTTGTCATGTTAAATCCTAATAAGTCTATTTATACTAGAAAGCTGAATCAGTTACTCTTCTAGTGAATATTTCGTTATCCATTGTCTCTAATGTAATAGAGAAATCTGGTGTTGCATTTTCATCACTGTCTCTAATACTACTATCATCAAAAGTAAATGAATTAGGTGAAATAAGTTGTGTTATCTTATGATAAGTTGTATCAAGTTGAGTTAATGTATAATTTTGATAATCACTTACTATTTCATCTAAATTACTTCTTACCTTGCCTCCGCCTGAATCAACTAAAACAGTTGATTGAGTAAACGGTAAATTAAAACTTACTGCAGCTTCTGAAACAATAGTTGGACCAGGTGACGAATCAACCAGAGATATTGGAGCAGATAACGATAGAATACCTGCTGTATCTGAAACCACTGTTCCTTCATAATAAAAACCTGCAGGGTGAACAAACTTTTTATAAAGTTCATTCCATTTACTAGTATCTATACCAGTTTTAACTCTTAATCCAAAGGTTTGAAAAAAAGCATTGTCTTGTATAAATTTTAATGATTCAACTCCTATTTGACTTGATGAATCACCTATGTTAAAAATAGATCTTTTTCCGTATTCAACTTCAGCAATTTGTTGAAAAAATAATCTAAAAAATTCTTCTGCAGAAAACCTTGTGCCTTTGTGTCTTAGAAATTGTGCAAGTCTTCTTAAAGCAAATCTAACATCTGTAAAATTATTACCAGTTTCTAAGTTTGCAGCTAATTCATTAACATAATTATCTGTAAGGTTACTTGGCATTTCACCAATGTCTTTAGTACTAAAGCCTCTTCTTATATCATCGCCAAAAGCATGAACTGCGTCTGCTGAATCTAAAAATTCATAATATTTTTCTAAAAAAGTAACAAGAGTAGGAAACTCACTAGTAAAATATTCAGGTAAAGCTTCTCTTACTTTTCTTACTTGAAAATTTGTTAGCCTTCTTTTACTTTGATAGTTAATTGGCATTATAAAGTAACCTGTGTATTTTGAAAGTCTAGTAATGCTCTTGACGTTGAAAATGCTGCGTCAAGGTCTAAAATGAAATTTCTAAGAGGTCTAACTGTATTTTGATTTGCCGGCACAATACTTATATCGATCTGGTTTCCTGATATTCCAGTAGGTTTAAATCCTACTAACGTTACTTCTCCACTTGATGCATCGTAACTACCAATGTTGTCTGATTCAATAGTTCCATCAACTGATATTATTTGCAGCTTAGTGGATTTTAATGCGTTTCTAATAAAACATGTTTGGTTATTAAAAATAAAATTTGTACTAATAACTCTATATTGTTCATCATCAGGAACAGCAATTGTTGTAGGAAAATTTATTTTATATTGTAATGAAATATTAAGTGTTGGAACAAAACCTTGCTTTAGTTGAACGTCCATTTTTGAGTTAAGTATGGCAGGATCAAGCGCATCAATTAAAGTTAGAATGTTTGATCTTCTAAACACCTTGTTAAATTTTTTCAAGTTATTAGTAAAGAAATTACTTATTAAACTTTGAACTTGTGCTTCCATTGCAGATGGTGTTGAACTTGTTAAATCTGGATCTAAATTAAATGATGTCGTTAACAACATTCTAGTTGTTATCGGATCTACGAAATCAGTATCAATAGACATTATTGAAAGATTGTCAGTTAGCTCTGTTTTAATTCTATCTTTAACATTTTGTTGGCTGTCAAGAGTTATGTTATCTTTAAATTTTAGTCCTATAAAAACTTTACCATATATTCTTGGAACATTATCATTACCTCCAAATGAAGTAACATCATCAATAAAAGAACTAAATTTTGTTTGTATTTGTGCTTTGTAATCTTCTGCAGTAACTAATCTTCTTTGAGATGAAAACGCTATAGGTGCATTTTGTCTTATAGATTCTATACTTTCTTTTAATGAACCACCTGCAGCCGCAGCTTCTGTAACTGTAGTTATATTATAATTTACACTATTAACAGTCACAACTGCTTCTGTAGTAAATATTGATGCAGTGTTTGCGGTAGTTCCTGCAGTTGAAAGATAATCTATAACTATTTTATTTCCAGCAACTGGAGCTTTACCCGTACTTAATCCATCACCAAAAATTATTTCATAATATCCGTTTGGCACTTCTTTTATTTGATAAAAAGTTGAATCATTTAATATTCTTATTCCATCTATAATATTTGTATATGTATCAAATATAGTTGAACCGCTAGTAGGAAACACTCTAACTCTTATTGTACTAATATCCATTGTTACATCTGGTATCACATAAATTTGTGTGTCACTTGTATCACCTACAAAAAAAGTCTTTGTTTTTTCTGTTCCTTCGAACACTGGTATCGATGTTCCATCATCTTTATTTAAAAATTGATATGTTCCATTACCATCATCTGTGCCTATAAAGTTTTCTCTAGTCCTAAAACTGTAACTTACACCATCTACTGAAGAAGTAAAAGTTGTACCTCTAGGTAATGTTATCGTACTTGGTCTGTTAGTATCTGTAACTGTAACATTCAGATTCAAACCAGCTTGAGCTGAAGTAAATGAACGTGGTACATATCCAAGACCTTCTGCTAATGCAACTACAGAACTTCGAAGTTGTGCTGTTTTTATAAATGATTCGTTTAAAGCAAAGTTTGCAGTCAAACCATTAAAATGCGTGTTATATGCTAAAACATCCAATATGTTACTTAAACCTGATGCTTCAAAGTCATAATCTTGAAACTCTGTTTGTTGTTTAAAAAAGTCTTTTAATCTACCTTTTACGGTATCAAAGTCTAGTTGAGTTGATTTAATAGTTGTTGCCATTATCTTAACCTCGTGAGATTTAGTTCAGTTACTACTGTTTGATTAGTGTTAACAACTCTAAATGTGACAGTAATTTTAACTTCATGTGAATCATCATTTAATATAGTAGACACATTTAAAACTATTGCTCTTGGTTCAAATATTTCAATAGTTTGTATTATTCTTTCTTTTATTTCTTCTTCACTAAAATCAGTGTTCAACGCAAATAATAATGCATTTAAGTTTCCGCCATAACGAGGTAGAAAAGGTTTTTCAGAAAAGTTAGTTAACAATATATTTTTAACTGCTTGTTTTACTGCTGCAGCATGTTCTTTTTTAAAAACGTCGCCTGATGGTCTTTTTGCAAAAGATAGGTCTATATCTTTCGAGAATTTAGTTCTCGATGTAATAATCTGATTACTTCCGATGTTTCCATCTTCTACTGAAAAAGCTCTTACTGGCATAAAAATCCTTTTGTTCTATTTATACAGTTAATTAGTCCTTAGCACTTCTAATAATTCATTTGTTGTTTGTGTAATATTATTATATCTTGTTTCAAATTCATTCTTGTAAGTTACTGTATATGGTGGCGTTATTTCTGGCATTGTAATCACTAAGTTAACATTTAATGAATCATCTGGGTTATAATTATCATAATCTAATATCATTTTTTCATAATTAAGATTGTCTTTAAAATATACAGCCAAGTCAAACGTTTTTTCAACTGCTTGCTGTCCTTTTTCATCTATAAGTTCGTAAACTACGGTTCTACCTCTTGACATTAAGTAATTTATACCATCACTTACATCTAAATTCTCACCTGATTCTGCTCTATATAAACCTTCAACTACAACTAGTCTAAAATTTTTAAATTGTCTTGGAGAATCTTTTGCATTAACTGCTTTTAGAACGCTAGTATGTAACATATATTGTTTTGCAAGTCTTAGTCTTTCATCATCATCTAAAATATGAGTTAAAGTTACAGGATCTCCATGTGTACTAACAAACTTAGCCATGCTTATACCAGGCGCCAATCTTGTTCTGCTTGTAATTGGTAATCCTATAGCAACTTGATTAACCGGATTAAATAATGGATCAACAAAAAAATCAGTTTTAACGTTTGTTATCTGATTAGATTTATATAATTTTGCTGGATTTCTAGAACGTCCTAAAGGCGTACCACCTCTTACTGCAACTTTATCTTTACTTACACTTCTACCTGTTGCAGCAGGGGATAATCTTGAAACGTGCGGCGACAAAGTTCCATCAGCTATACAAGCCGTTAAAAATTTTTCATTTCTTGCATTATTAGGATCTCTTAATTTTGATCTAATTTGCATGGTATTTAAATCAGTGGTTGACACTCCTCCATAATGTTCTAATCTGTTTAATTGATTAAATAAGGCTTTGTCTTCATCAATAGACATTCTTTGTATTGCAACAGTTGAATTTTCTAATGCGCTATTCATCAATGTTTTTGTAGGTTGTTGAGTTGTTTTATCTGTAGCATTAGTATTTGATGCAGAATGTCCGCCGCCACCGACCCCAGCTGATACGTTTGCAGAAAGAGAAGATGTTGAGCATCCTTGTAAATCACCATGAAATGTTGTTGCATGAATAGAAGTAGAATTAATTCTAGGAATATGAGCTGTCTTACCGTACATTACGATTTCTTCACCACCTATTGTTCCACTATCACCAGCTAAAGATAAAGAAGAAGCTGCTAAGTTGATACTCTTAGAAGTAAACGTGACTTCTTTTTCTGCGGTCATGAATAAAGTTCCACCAGTATTATTATTTTGATCTTCACCAACAAACATACCTTTTGTTTTCTTTATAATGTCATTTGCATTGCCATGTACAAAATTAGTTTTATCTCCTCCAACAGTCAGCGAGGTACCACCTAAAATTTGTTCTTCTTTACTTCCACCGATATCCAGTATATATCCACGCTTTACTGTTTGTTCTATGTCTCCATCACATTTAACATTAAAATCACCACCAACTTCAATATCAAAATCACCAGATACTTTTAATTTTAAATTACCACAATAATGAAGTTCACCATCACCATCTACTATAACTTTTTCATCATGTGCAGTTACTCTTACTGTGTTATTTGTAGAACCATATACCATAGTTCCATCTGCACGCATTTCAACACCTGACCCTGTTCTATGTCTTATCATGATTCTCTCACCATCTGGTGTATCATCAACCTCTATTATGTGTCCTCTAGCTGTTTCAGTAACTTTACTGTTTGGATAAACACTTACAGGTTCTGGCTTTAAACCTAAATCCATACCAGGGCAAGATCCACTTATATCTACATTAACTCTTTTTGTACCTCTTGCAATGTTGTTTACAGAAGAAGCTTCTTCATAATCAACTCTTGGAAATATTCCTAGTGGATCATCTCTACCACTTGGTTTTTCTTTAAATGAAGCAGCTTTAGCTGCAGATATATTTAAGGTTTTTTCTTCTCTATTAGCCATTAATCAAATATCCCCGCTATTCTTTGAGCTTCTGTAGCTGTACCAGGTTTTGCTTTTTTAATAAAATCATTTACTTGTCCATTTAATTTATCATTTTGTACTGTAATATTTTTTATATTTAAATCAGCAAAACCTTTTTTTGCAGCAGCAAATGACTCATTTGCGGCAGCATTAATGTTATCGGTTAAATCAAGTTCACCTGTTTTTAATTGGTTCATTATATCTCCAAACTTTTGTATTCCTGCATCAATATCTTCTTTTATTTCTTCACCTGTTAATAAGTCTTTTGTTTCAAATTTTTTAGTAATATTTTCTGGATTAGTATCATTTATCTTTTTTTGTAGTTGGGTTAATACAGGCTTAGGCATTAAGTCACTTGACGGTAGAACAATAGATAAAGCTTTTCTAGTAAAATTACTATTTAATAAAGAAGCAGGATCTTCAATTAATTTGAAATCAATTTCAAATTTTTGCCTTACAGCACCTACATCAAATCCTGGTCCTCTTAGTGTTGGGTCTATTTCATTATCACCAAAAACGTTTAAAGCCGGTGCTATCTTAAGTATCTTCTGTAAAAATGCTTCAAATGAAGCAGACTGCTCAGCATTAACTGGATTTTTTTCACCTGCAACAAAAGATATTTCTAAACCATTATTAAAATATTGATCTCTACCTGGTGCTCTTGTTCTACCAACCGGTCTACCTCGTTGTATTCTGCCATCAGTTAAAATTAAGTAATGCGGTTGTATACCATATTTTTTTGAATTAATTGGTGAACTAAATTGTTTATCAGCTTCTTCACGAGCCTGTGTTGGTGATTTACCATTTGCTATTGCTTCATTAATAATTGTTTGTTTATCACTTTCAAGTGAAACCTCTTGTAATATTTTTGCATTCATTTTATCTGGTAGACCATACAAATCATCACCAAGATAACTTACTACTACTACTGTAAGTGCTTTTTCATTTGTTGAATTTAGTCTGTCACTGTTTGCTAATTCATCTAGTAATTCATCTGACGTGTCACAAAATTCAAACTCATGATTAGAACTTTGTGAACCATTAAAACTTGTTGGTGTTGATGAAACTTTTTTTATGTTTGTTGGAAACATATTTGGTGTTAATTTTCCTTTTGGTAAAAATTTAGAAACATTTGTATTCAAAGATAACTTACCAGTTAAATCTTGAACACCTTCAATTAAATTAGGAACTGTCTTTCCTTCAGGAATTTTTACACCTTTTGGAACACCTGGTATTTTTTCTGTAACGTCTCCTAAAAAGTCACCAATTATTCCTTTAACTTTCGCTAACCCTTGCGCAAATGCATTAGCACCTGATCTTCCAGCGCCAGGAATAATTCCTGCTTTATCAAAATTTAATCCAGCAAAATTTACCTCTGGCAAATTTATTTCCACTTCTTTTTTAACAGCTTTAAATATATTATCAGATGGTGTTATGTTAACAGCTTTATCTTCTAAAGCTTTCTTTGCAGTAGATAAAACTTTTGGTGTTATATTTGATGGTAATACTTTTTCACATTCATTTTTAATTTTACTTTCTGGTAATGAAGTGTGTTTTTTAAAAACGTTAAATATTGAACTTGTACTGCCAAATGAAAAAACAGATTTATTAAGGTTACCACTGCTTTTCATATTTGATTTTTGAAATAATGAAGACAATTCATTTTTTAAGCTATCTACTTTATCAGCAGAACCATCTGCTGCACCTGGCATAAGCTTTACAATTCTTGGTCTTTTTGCAAAATTTAGTGTAGGTTTTGCTCCTTCTTGTAATCCTTGAATACCATTTTTAATTTCACCTGCAGTATTATATGAACTTGTATTTGATACAACTTGTTTCATTTTTTCGCTTTCAGCTACCGCTTTTAAATCGCTACCAATGCTACCTAATAAAACTTTTCTAAACTCAATCATTTCAGGAGAAGCCGTTGCATTAAATTCAGCTTCTGAAACTTCTCTTATAAAATTTACAGCAATAAATTCTTGTCTACCTATTCTTAGTTGTATAGATCTTCCATTAAAAATAAATTTAGAAGGATCGTTAAAAATAGGTTGTGATATAGCACCTGGATCATCTGCAGCTTTTCGAGTTCTTTTAACTCTTATGTCTGTTATTTCAAGTACTTTTATTGAAGGTGCAAAATTTAAAGTTACGCCATCAAAGGTATTGCCTCTACTATCACTTCTATCTTTTAGTTTTATTTGAATACTGTCTGCGCTCATTCTTCTGGTTCCTGTGCACCTATTCCTAATTTATTAAATGTTTCTTGTGCAAAAGCAATTCTTTGATTGGTATGAGCCAAATCTTTGTTTGGTCTTTCATATTTATCTTGAAAAACAATCGTTGCTTCTCTTACAGTTTCAGCTCTTCTAAGTTGTCCTAAACCAAGAAAAGCTTGAGTCTCTAACTCAAATTTAACAAATCTTAGTTGTGCTTCTATAGTGTTATAATTTAATCCTATTCTTGCTGAATAATTAACAAGCTGTTTAAATCTTTCACCTGCTGCTTTTGCAGGATTCCATTGTGCAATACCAAAAGAATTTTCATCTTGAAATCCAGATCTTGCTAATGGATTAATATCTCCTCCATTTGAATTTGCACCAGATTCAACACAGAAATTGCCAATCATACCACAAGCTTGCTCTGGTGTAAAATTACCTCCTATAGGAGATATAAAAAAATTAAATGCTTTTTCAATATTTGTATTACCATCTAAATTTAAATTAAAATCAGCTGCAGGCTGACTAACATCATTTCTTAATGATTCAAGTTTAGGTATCGAACCAAGAACCAAGGGCATTTGTGAATCTTTACCATCTAAAAAAATACCAAAAACTTGTGCTCTGTTTTTAAGTTGTGAGTTTGTACCTAATCCTGAACTTCCATCTTCAGTAACTGGTATGTTAACCTGTGCCCATGGTAAATCTTCATCTGGTATATCTGCCGTAGATTCGCTATGAATGCCATGAATTCTAACTCTAACTCTATCTAATTTTAAAGGATCGTTGTTACTAACAACGACACCAATAAACCATCTAAAATTATCTCCGTAATAATCTTTCATTATATGTTTGTCTCCACGCCTAAACTTGCCATCTTACCAAGTAACAATTCAGTTTTAGAATCTTCACCAGAAAAATAATGTGTAGCAGCCATTATTATATAATCACCTGATTTTTTTAAATCAAAAGCAGGTGAGTTATTATCTAAATTAGATTGTGTATCTAAAAAAGCAACTCTTATTGCTTTTCCTAAAGTATAATTAGCATCACCAGTTATAAACTCTCTCGATTTAACAGTGATAAATAATGGTGATTTTGTTAAAAATTGTTTTAAAGCTTGTTGTTTTATTTTTTTGTTTTGGTTTCCTTTTACAGTTTCATCATTATAACTTTTAAATACAGTATCAAGATTGTTATAACTGCCTGAAGAACTAATGGTTGATATTACTTTAGAATCATATTCACCTAAAGTTTTATCTTTAACTTTGAACTCATTTGAAAAACTAAACCTACTATTTGCTCCACCTAGTTTATTGTTAACAATTAAATTTTGAAACAAATCATTTACATTATGATGAATAGTTTCACTGATACCATTCAATGTATCATAAAAAACATTACTTGAACCAACACTACCAGCCTCAATAATCCTTACTAAGTTTTCTGAAGACTCATAAGTATAATCATCAATAGTGTAGTATTTTATGTTTGACTTTCCTAACTTTGCACTAGGAGCATAAATATATGGATTAGCTAAATTTTGAACAGTTTGTGTAAGCATTCTATCTAAGTCTCTAATTACAATGTTATCAACGCCAAGCGGTGAAAAAACAAAAAAAGGGAATCCATCATTTGTTGTACACCTTTTCTTTAACCATATTACTGCTTCGATAGGATGCATATTAGGTATGATAACTTTCATATCTCGTATAGAATCTTCTCCGTCAATTATTGCTTTAATTGAAAGATTGTTATCAATAATTTTTTTAATTATTTCTGTTGGTGAACCTACAAAAGATTTATTAACATTTTGTACCACAGATTCAAACATATGATATTGAGTACAATGTAAAACAATCTGTTCTCTTCTTTCTTCTATTTTTTCAGCTTTAACTATCTTATCTACTACAAATTGTTTATTAATTTCATTTCCAGATTCAACTTCTTCTGTATCAATTATTTTTATTTTTAATCTTTCACCGCCTTGTATATCAAAATCTTGCACTATATTTTCTTCATCAGCAAACGATAAAGACATCGTAAGATATGGTTTTTCTATGTGTTCATAAATAACCATAGAATTTATTAATCTTGCAATATCAATTCCTGTTGTTGTTCTATCAGAAGAAAGTATGGCTTCAGCTATGTGATAACTGGTAGATGATTCTGTAGCTTGTGTCAAATTATCCTCTTATCGCTCTTTTGAAACTAGAAGATAGGTTATTAATTAAGTCAGGTTTAATTACTGCTATTTGTCTTAAGTTTTCATTTTGTGCAAAATAAACTTCCTCATATGTTTTACCTGTTAATAATGCACCAGGTCCAACAGTATAATCAATATCAACTATGGCGCCAGTACCATCAACATAATGACTTTCAGATTGATATTCTTTTACACTTGAAGTAATTATAAGAGTTTCTTGATTACCTGATGAGTTTGTTGAAGTTAATATCTCACCGTCCTGTCTAAAGTTTTGTGTTCCTTCGACAACTATTTGTCCTAAATCAATATTACGTTTTATTATTAATCCTGTTGCACCAGAAGTATTACCTGTTATTGTTTGGCCAATTTTAAATTTTGTAGGTAAGTCTGCATCTTTTGTTGTTAGTGTCGTATTTGGAAAAGATCTTTTTATGTACTCTTCAAACTCATGTCTAATTAACGGCCAGCCTTGCTCACGTAAATCATCATTAATCAAATAAAATGTCCAATAATGTAAAGGAGTATCATACAATATTTGTGAAACTTGATCAGGTCTGAAACCTTCTTGTATAGTAAAAGCATTTAAAAAAGTAACATCATTTTTTATCTGATCTATAACTTCAACGTATGATGATATGTTTTGAAATACCGATGTATCAACTTCATCACCGAATCTATATGATATATTTTGGAAATCATTAAAGTATAACATTAGAAACCTGCCTCTATATCGTCTTTATCGAGTGTTTGATTTTCAACAAACTGTAAAGTCATATCTATTTCATTTGGTTTACCATCAACTTTAAAACCACCTCCTGTTGGATTTATTGTTGTACTTATGTTTCTTAAAAAACACTCTTTTATTTGTGGTAAGTTTTGATTTTCAACCCCTTTAAATTGAAATCTTATTTTAAATGCATTTGGAAAATTAAAACCAAGTTTTGCGTCAACACCAAGTTGTCCTATTGGAACATCAAAAGCTTTTGGATATAATTCAGTTCTAAAAAGTTTTATTATATCTTGTATATTACGTGCTTCTTGTGGTGAAGTAGGTATTAGTTTAAATTGAAAAGTAAACTCTCTTACGTTTACACCTTGAAATAATGTTCTTATGTTTGGATTTACAGTCATTCTAGTTATGTTACTTACTGCAGGAACTGCACTTGCTCTAAATCTTGCGGCTGCTCTACTAGCTGCAAATTTTGCAAGGTCAGGACCCATACCACCAAGATTGACATCTTTTTCTGAACCAACTAAAGCACTAGCTGTCGCTTTAACGTCATCGATAAGAGTAGTTGCAAATGCACCTACACCTGATTTACCTTGAGCGATCGCTTGTTCTGCAGCTGCACCACCAGCACCAATACCTAAGCTTTGATATTGCACACCATCTACAAATGTTTGCGCTATTGGAAAAAATAATTTTATTCTAGGAACACCTGCTTTTGGAAAAAAATCTAAAGCGGCTATTCTATTATCGACTTTTTTTAATTGTTCGTTTTCTACTTTGCTGTCTTTTTTTGCCATAAAATTTAAGGAAGCAGCATCATCTCCAACTAATTGTGATCTGCCGCGTCCTACTGAAACGGCATCATCAACTGCAACTGTAGTCGGTTGAAACGTTGCTCCTTGAAATTGAGATGCCGCATCTGATATTCCGAATGCAGTTGCTCCTTGCATTTCACTAAAATCATCAACAGAACCTACGCCTGCTGCAGCATTTCTAGCATCATCTTCTGCTTTTAATTGTTGCTTTAAATTATCATCTTGGTTTTTTAAATGACTCTTTTGTGATTTTCCTGGTTTTGCGGAAACAAATTCACGAACTTCAAAAGATACAGTCGCAGCATATGCCGGATTGCCTTCAACATCAAGTGGAAAATTTAATGAACCACCGCCACCAGCTCCTCCGCCTAATATTGATTTAATAAGTGATGTGCCTCTTTGTGCCAAATCTTCAAGTTGTCCTCTTGCATTTGTAAAGTTATTTAGTACGCTTGAAGGGTTTGAAAGAACCTTTTCTCCTAGAGGTCCAGCTTTATCGAATATTGACATTATAATTCCTTATACATATATTAAAGT
>CEQD01135737.1_pt1 | contig 25820 bp, 38 predicted proteins | sample 530511 | NCBI WGS metagenome assembly CEQD01 (sample SAMEA2620230, study PRJEB7988) | marine metagenome | biome: marine biome (ENVO:00000447); feature: surface water layer (ENVO:00002042); material: "saline water (ENVO:00002010), including plankton (ENVO:xxxxxxxx)" | depth 5 m | reverse complement strand
ATGGCACTAAACAAAGTCAACATAGAATTTTTAAGAAAACAAATGGATAAAGTTCTTACAGACATTGAAGATTTAAAAGATAGCGCTAGAGATATGCATTATAAAAATGGTAACGGTCAATGATAGGTTTATTTTTTATAGGTGCTTTGGTTTCAGTTATTGTGCTGTCAATATTAATATATGTAAGGAAATATGATTGAAACTGTAGTAGCATTATTAATGTTTGTAAACGGAGAGATCAAAGAGCATCTTGTGCAAAAAAACATGGCTATGTGCCTTCGAGGTAAACGTCATGCGGAACGTGAGTATTCAGAATCTGTATCCTACAAATGCTATAAGGGTAAGGCAAAAATAGAATTATACCAAGGTAGAAAATATATTAAAGCTTTAATACTAGAATAATGAAATTTATTCTTAGTCTTTTAATTTGCTCCAGTGTAGCAAACGAATGTATGCCTCCTTATGAATGGCCTGAAACATTTTCTACAAAATATGATTGTTTGATGTTTGGTTATGAAGAATCAAAAACTAAAATGTTGGAAATAGGAAAATCTGATGTTAATAAACATGGAATGTATATAAGATTTATTTGTTCACCTGATAATACTATTTAACATGAAAAAAATATTTTTTCTTTGTTCATTGCCAAGAGCAGGTAATACAGTCTTAGGGTCTATAGTTAATTCTAATAAAAATATAAAAATGAGTCCTAATTCTATCTGTCCTGATATAATAAATAATTTAAATATAATAAAAAATTCTGACATATTTCAAAACTTTCCAAATCATAAATCTTTAGATAATGTAATAAAAAATTCTATTTATAAATATTATGAAGATTGGGAGGTTGAAAATATAATAGATAGATCACAATGGGGGACTCCAGGAAATTTATCTTCATTAAAGAAAATTCTAAAAAAACCAAAATTTATTATTTTATATAGACCGTTGGTTGAGTGTGTATGTTCTTTCGCTAAATTACAAATAGAAGATAATAATTATACAAAAGAAAATATATATGATTATGTGCTTCAAATGATGAATTTTGAAAATGGAATATTAGGTAAATCTATATGGAGCATAACTAATTTAATAAAAGAAAAAGAAGATTATAAGATATTTTATTACAAGGATTTAGTAGAAAATATTGATAATTTTTTAAAAGAATTAAGTTTATTTATTGACGTAGAAATAGTTAAACCTGAAAAATTAGAACAATTTAACGTTAATGGTGTATACTATGATGATACTAAAACAGTAAAAAATTTACATAAAATTGATTTAAATTATAATAATGATTTTAGTTATGATTTAAGAAAATATTTGAGTAAACAAATTATTAATGAGTGTAATGAATTTGAGGAAAAATGGATATTACCATACCTAGAATTATAAAAAATTGGAGGTTCTCTCCTAATATAGAATTTACAAAAAATTTTGAAGAGAATAAAGTTTCTCCTGGTAGAAGGTTTGCAAGACAAAAGCCAAACGCCTATTTATGGAAAAAAAGTTTTTCTGAATTTGGTTTATATCCTGATAAAGAAGAACCTATTCTAGGGTCTTTACTAATGAATCATTTTGAAAACAAAGCTTGTACACATTTACATAAAGATTCAGCACCAGAGGGTTATGTACATATAAGAGCTAATGTGATGTTAAAAAAACCACAAAAAGGTGGTAATATAATTATAGATGAAAAAATATACAATGTTGAAAAAAATGATTTATGGTTAATACTAGCGTCATTAGAAAATCATGGATCAACACCAATTGAAAATGGAGAAAGATTAATTTATTCTTTTGGAGCTATAATTGAAAAAGATAAAATCAATAAAATTTTAAAGGAGAGAGAAAATGAATTTGAGTCGTAACTTTACCCTTCAAGAGCTAATTAAATCAGACACTGCTATCCGTTTGGATATCAATAACAATCCAAACTCAGGTCAGATAGAAAAACTAAAAGATCTTTGTGAAAATATTTTACAGCCAGTGCGTGATCACTTCGGCAGAGTAAAAGTGACTAGTGGGTTTCGTAGCGAGCAGCTGTGCCTAAAAATAGGTAGCTCAGTTAACAGCCAACATGCTCGTGCAGAAGCGGCAGATTTTGAAGTGATGGGTACAGACAATGCAGAATTGGCTGATTGGATCAACCAGAACCTAGACTATGATCAATTAATATTAGAGTTCTATACTCCTGGTGAGCCAAACAGTGGGTGGATACATTGCAGTTACACACCTGATCAGCCAAGAAAACAATTCTTGCACGCATACAAATCAGAGGGAAAAACTAAATACAAACCTGTTATTGGAAAAGCCAAAGATTTAGTTTAAAAATTTGTAATTAAATGGTAATAGATAAATATGAAATTAAATATTTTTTCTATACCTTTATATATTGCTAATATAGATATTAACAAAATAAATCTTGTTAATGAAAAATTTGAAGAAACATGGTTGTCAGAAACAAGTAGTAGTCACAATTTTAAAAATACTTTAGATAATAACAGCATAAATTATCTTCTTCAAAAAATAGGATCATTATTATCCGAAGATATTAAGGGTAAATTTAAAATTAATCTTACATCTATATGGCAAAATAATTATAAAGAAAATGATTTTCAAGAAAGACATACACATGCAGGTTCGCATTTTTCTTTTATTATTTTTAAAAAAATTGATGAATCAAGAACAGTTTTTTTAAATCCTATTGAAGATCTAATAACAAGCTATTATAATGGATCTAATTTAAATATTTTTGAACAAGTCTACACACCAGAATGTAGACAAGGGCAAATAATATTATTTCCTAGTTTTTTAGGACATATGGTAAAAAAAACAAGTAATGCTAGTACAATAGCAGGAAACATAACTTTGGAGATTTTAAATGGCAATAACTAGAGGTCAAATATCAAAACAAGTAGAGGGTAAACTTCGTGGTGCTAGAGACGAGAAGAAAAAAAAGAAAAGAGTTGAAATAGCTATCAAGCGTAAGAAAAATCCACTGTCTAGGACTTTTACTGCCTAGTAAAAAATGTTATAATCTTGCATGACTAAATTATGTCCAAGAGGCAAGGCCGCAGCGAAAAGAAAATTTAAGGTATATCCCAGTGCATATGCGAACGCATACGCCAGCAAAATTTGTGCGGGTAAAATTAAAGACCCATCAGGTGTAAAAAGAAAAGATTTTAGAGGTCCAAAACCTGCAGGTAAAGTATCTGGTGGCGAAGCTAAAATTAAAAAAGTTGCATCTGCTCTACATAAAGCATCAAGACTACACAAAGCACAAGCTAAATCATTAGATTCAATTACAAAAGCTAAAGATGGAAAATTAATAAACCAACCATATAATGGTAGTTACATAAAAGGAGATCTTGGAGGAATGGAAGTATCTAATGAAAGTTTAAGTAATTACTATGATGGAATGATAGATTAGTGATATGTCACTTAAAAAATGGTTCGATCAAAAATGGGTAGATATTGGGAGCAAACGAAAAGATGGTTCTTACGCACCATGTGGTCGTTCAAAATTAGCAGCGGATCGAAAACGGAAGTATCCAAAATGCGTCCCTGCTGCCAAAGCAGCGAGGATGACAGAATCCCAGAGGCGGAGTGCCGTTGCAAGGAAAAGAGCTAAACCACAAGGAGTCGGTGGTAAGCCAACAAATGTCAGTACCTTTACCAAAAAGTATTATGGTGGTATGATTGAAATCTAAGGAGAATTATGAAGGAAAGTAACACAATCAAATCATTGTTTGCAAAAGATAGAGGTATGCCGAAAGGTGCAAACTATCCAGCTGCATTTGAAAAAAAAGCTTTTGAAAAAGGTAAAAAATTAAAAAATCTTTTTAAAGGAATTACAGTTTCAGGGGTAGCAAGTAAATTACCTAAAGCTGCAAAAAATTTAGGTAAAGTTGCAACTGTTTCAAGAATTGCTAGAGCAGCAACACCAATTGGTTTAGCAGCTTCTGCAGCTAAAGTTGTTTATGATGTAGCAACAATGTCTCCTGAAAAAAAAGCTAAAGTAAAAAAATTAAAATCAACATTAAGTAAAACAAGCACAAAAGATTATCACGCTGATCTTTTGAAAATGAGTGTAGGAGGAGATACAATGTTAAAGAACCCAAAAAAAGCTGACTTAGATAAAGATGGTAAGTTGTCTAGTTACGAGAAAAAAAGAGGAAAAGCCATCGAAGCTAATATGAAAGCTAAAAAAGGTAAAATGATGTATGCTAATGTAGGTATGGCTGCAAAAAAAGTTAGAGAAGAAGAAATAAAGAAAAAAAGAAACTTACAAGTTTCAGATGCTTCAATTAAAGCATCTATGGGTAAATCTGTTAGAGGTTATGGTGCAGCTAGAACATCAGGCATGGGTTTACAAGATGAACAATTAGTACCAGGAAAGTCTTTGGATTATTACAAAGATTTAATGTAATGAATTATGGCAACGTCAGGAACTACAGCATTCGATTTAAATATCGATGATATTATTGAAGAAGCATACGAGAGATGTGGTATGCGGACTAATAGTGGGAATGACTTACGTAGTGCAAGAAGAAGTTTAAATCTTTTATTTTCTGAGTGGGGCAACAGAGGAATTCATCTTTGGAAAGTATCTTTAAATGAAGTAGCACTAGTGGCAGGCACTGCACAATACGCAGTAAATCAAAGTGTAAATGATGTATTAGAAGCTTACATCTCAACAACTGCTGCAGCAAGTAACACTGCATCAACCAATGATATCTCTTTAACAAAAATTGATAGATCTGCATACGCTGCTTTACCAAATAAATTACAAACTGGACAACCTTCACAGTATTTTGTTGATAGACAAACCACACCACAAATTTTTTTATATTTAGCACCAGATGCAACAACATACACAACGTTAAAATTTTATTCGATAGATAGAATTCAAGATGCTGGTATTTATACAAATCAAGCTGATGTTGTTTATAGATTCCTACCATGTATGTGTTCAGGACTTGCATATTATTTATCTGTTAAAAGAGCACCAGATAGAATTCAATTATTAAAACAATTATACGAGGATGAATTATTAAGAGCATTAAATGAAGATGGTCAAAGAGCATCTGTTTATATATCTCCTCAAACTTATTTTGGAGATGGAGTCTAATGTCATACGCAACTGGTAAAAGATCAAAAGCTATATCTGATAGATCAGGAATGGCTTTTCCTTATAAAGAAATGGTTAAAGAATGGAATGGTTCTTTAGTGCATATATCTGAGTTTGAAGCTAAACATCCTCAATTAGATCCACCATATCATAAAGCTGATGCCGTTGCTTTAAAAAATACAAGATCAATGAAATTTCAACAACCATCACAAAAATTTTCAAATGATACCACTATTTCAGACTCTGGTGGTATTGTTGTTGGAGTTGCAAATTTATCATTACCAGGAGACTTTGCATTTAAAACACAAGAATTTAATGTAACAACAAATGGAATAACGACTACAATACATAGCATGATTCCAGAAGATCCATCTTTGCAAAATAGAAGAAGAGAGCTTTTATTTAAAATGGGTTCAGTAAGGATTGGTATTTCATAATGGCTATTACTCATTCAAATTTTTTAACACAAGTTAGAAATTATACAGAGGTTGATGCTAATGTTTTAAGTGACTCAATAATTCAAGATTTTATTAGAGCAGTTGAATTAGATGTAGCTGGTAAGGTTGATTATGATGATTTAAGAAAATATGCTACCTCCAATTTTACTGCAGGTAATAGATATGTTTCTTTACCATCTGATGCCTTAATAATTAGGTCTGTTCAAGTTATAGATGGAGGCACTAGAGTTTTTTTAGAAAAAAGAGACACAAGTTTTATATCTGAGTTTAATAGCAGTGGTGCTCAAGGAACCCCAAAATACTTTGCAAATTGGGAAGATAATGTGCAAACAGGTAATATTATTTTAGTAGCACCAACTCCTGCCACAGCTGCAACAGTGCAAATAAATTATATTAAAGAACCACCAAATTTTACTAGTACAAACAATACTTATCTTTCTCAACATCAAGAGACTATGTTGTTGCATGGTGTATTAACAGAGGCTTTTAGTTTTCTAAAAGGACCCGATAATCTATACAACCTTTACCAAAAGAAGTATACTGAAGAGGTACAGAATTTTGCCCTACAACAAATGGGTAGAAGAAGACGTGGAGAGTATGATGATGGTGTACCAAGAATTGTTGTGCCATCTCCTTCTCCAAACCAATAATTTAAAGGAGGCCTAAAATGGCAATAACAACAAACGCAATTTGTGATTCTTTTAAAAAAGAATTACTACAAGGTAAGCATGACTTTGATACATCTTCTGACACTTACAAGTTAGCGATGTTTACAAGTTCTGCAACTTTAGGTAAATCAACTACGAACTATACAACTTCAAACGAAGTATCATCACCATCAGGTTACACTGCAGGTGGTAAAGCTTTGGTAAACCAAGGAGTTAAAGTTTCATCATCAGTAGCGATTACTGATTTTGCTGATTTATCATTTGTAGGTGTAACTCTTACTGCAAGAGGAGCATTGATTTATAATACAACAACTGACGGTGGATCAAACACTACTGATGCCGTAGCTGTTTTAGATTTCGGTGGAGATAAAACTGCAACGTCAGGAACATTTACAATCCAGTTTCCTGCGTTCACAACATCTGCTGCAATTTTGAGATTAGCTTAATTTAAAGGAGGGGCCTAGTGGCTGACATTACAGTATTAGTTCAGTCGCCAGGCTCTGAATATTGGGGGCAATCCACTTGGGGTGCAAATGACTGGGGTGGATCAGGTCTATCATTAACTTCAGGCCAAGGTTCGGTTTCAATCACTGCTAATGCAGATGTAAGTGTTTCAGGAATTCAAATAACATCCTCTCAAGGAACTACTGTTGGTGGAACTTCTGCACTAATAGAAAACCCAGGACCTGTAACAATGTCTATAGGTGTGGGTAGCGCAACCATAGGAATTGGTGTCCCTGTAACTGGAAACGTAGCAACCTCAAGCATTGGAGCTGCATCTGTTGATGAATCACAATTAACGGGAATAGGATGGGGTAGAAAAACTTGGGGTAACCTTGCATGGGGTGGTGCTTATTCAGTTATTGCTACTGGTCAAAGTTTAACTTCAACAATTGGATCTGCAGTTGCATCTATTGATGTATCTGTATCAGTCACAAGTGCAGGAGAATTATCATCTACATTTGGTAGTTTCTCATTACAAATTGATCAAGACATAACGGTTTTTGCTGCTGAAGATCAACTTGACTTTACAATAGGATCATTAGATTTTGATGCAGATGCAAATGTTACTGTGTCTAGTGCGGGATCATTAACTGGTTCAGTTGGAAATACCGTAGCTGGTTTAAAAACTCCTGTAGATGTAAGTGGCATTCAAGCTTCATTTACTATTGGTAGTATTAATTTAGTACAATCCACAAATGAGCAACCAACGGGTCTTCAAGGAACTTTAACTTTAGGACAACACGCAGAAATTCCAGGTCAAATAATAGGAGTTTCTGGTTTACAAATGAGTGGATCAGTAGGTCAAGTAACAGTTGAAGCCACAGCTGGTATTGATGTATCGGGCATTCAAATGACCGCCTCAGTTGGAAGTCCTAGTATAACGGCATGGGCAGAGATTGATCCTGGTGTATCAAATACTTGGTCACCAGTTGATTTGGCTGCTTGATTAATGTAAAATAAAAATATTTAAGGAGAAAAATTATGGCATCAAGTTACTCAACTGATCTTAAATTAGAATTAATGGTTACTGGTGAAAACGCTGGTACATGGGGTGATAAAACAAACACAAATTTAAATTTAGTACAACAAGCAATTGCAGGTTTTGAATCAGTAACATTATCTGCAGGAGGTACTACTGCACTTGTTATGTCTGACGGTGCATTATCAAATGCAAGAAATCTCGTAATAAAATTTGCAACTATTACGGCAACATCAGGAACTATTTGTACAATTCCAGATTCAATTGAAAAATTTTATATTTTTGATGTTACAGCAGTAACTAATCCAACAAACCTTACAATTAAAACTGCATCAGGAACTGGATTTACACCTGACGCACAAAAAATTTATGCAGCATACGCTGACGGAACAAATTTAAATGAAGTATCATTAGATACTTTAGGTGGCACGATCGGAACTGCACAAGTTGCAGATGACGCTATTACAAATGCTAAAATTGCTGATGATGCAATTCGTGCTGCACAACTTTCAGATAACGCAGTAATAACTGCAACTATAAATGATGATGCTGTAACACAAGCAAAAATTGCTGATGACGCTGTTGGTCCAGACCAACTTGCTAACACTGCAGTTTCTGCGGGAACATTTACTGTTGCAACAATCACAGTTGATGCTCAAGGTAGAATTACAGGAGCTTCATCAGGAACAGCTGGTGGCGGAAACTTTGTTCCAGCACTAGCAGAAGATGGTCCTGCATCAGGAACTTATTCAAGTGCTGCAAACGCAAATTTCATTGGTGCTTATTTGTTTGCGGGAGCTGGAGGAAATGGCGGAAATGCAACAACTGGTTTTGGAGCACAACCTGGAGGCCCAGGAGGTGTTGGTGGTTTTGGTTTTTACGGAGCACCAGTCTCTGGACCTTTTTCTGGAACTTTTTCAGTAGGCGGTGGAGGCGGTAATGGTAGCCCAGGATCTCCAAACGGATCTGCTGGTAGTGCAGGGGGTGCCACTAATTTACAAAATATTGGAACTGTTAATGGTGGAAACGGTGGTAACGGAGGACAAGGTTACAACGTAAGAAACCCTGGAAACCCTGGAACGGCTGGAACAGCCCCAGGAGCAACAAACACATATAACCTAAGAGACATTGTTGTGAGTGAAAATTATGGAACAACAAATGCTCAACAAGGTGCTATAGTAGTATTTGAAAACTCTGGAGCATAATTATGGCGATTTTTATTTTTACAAAAAATTCTGATGGGGTTGAAAACTCATTACTAGCAATTGCACCTTCGCAATCACACTACGATACTCATAGTAATTATCAAGATCATGAAGTTGATTTAGTCACTGTAAGTCAAGAGGATTATGATGCTGTAAGGTTAAATGAAAAAAATGTTGTAAGTAAAAATGGCAACACAGTTAATATGGTCGATGAAGTATATCGTTATGCATATCAAAGCCAAGTTCAAGATGCTATAAACGAGAAAACAAAACAATTTGATAAGTGGATAGCAAAAAATACTTCAAGCTCTGTTTATTCAAATGTTCTAGCTTTCAACAATTATTTAAGAGGTATAGATGTATCTACTATAGTTACTGAGCCATCTGATTCAGCTACATTTAACAATGACACACTTCAATGGTCTGATGGGTCACCTTTAACTACATCAATAGAAAAATGGTGTGAATCTCAAGGACAAACTGCTATTAATTTTTTAGAATTATTCTAGTAATTTTTGTATTTTAAGTTATAAACATTTAAATGTTTAAGAATACAATTACATTTTCTGCACACGAAGATTATGTTAATAATTGTGAAAAAGACGATTTTCCTGTTCCTATAAAATTAAATATACCAGATTGGTATAAAAAAATGAAACATGGTTTTGGAAATAAAACTTTAAAAGGTTGTATTCCTTTCCTAGATACTCTTACCTCTGGTTATCTACTTAAAAACCCTCAAGATCTAAGAATTAATCATAATGTATTTAACAATGAATTAGGTAAACAAGACAGTTTTTCTCATGTGGGTAGAATAGATCCAGGATATTTATCATCAAGATTAATTAATCTAACTGTAGATCCATCTAAAGAAGTTCATCCTGTTAATCAAGTAGAGGGATCGCCATTGTTAGAAAAAAATAAAAATTTACCTGTTTATAAAATTTTAAATCCTTGGATAATTAAAACACCACCAGGATATTCAACACTTTTTTTACCACCCATGAATAATGGTGATGATAGATTCTCAATCATTCCAGGAATAGTTGATACTGATACTTTTCAATTTGAAGTAAATTTTCCATTTATTATTAATGGTGATAAATATCAATCTTTACAAACAGTGATAAAAAAAGGAACTCCTTATTGTCAAGTAATACCATTTAAAAGAGACTCTTGGCAAATGAAAATTAAAAAATTAAAGATAAAAGATATGGCTGGATCAAAAAATTTATATTGGACTAGAATGCTTAATATATATAAAAATAAATTTTGGAGTAAAAAAACATGGACATAAAAAATTATATTAAAATTTTTGATGCAGTAATACCGTACCCAACTCTTGCTAATTTAATAAAATTTGTAAATACTAAAAATTTTGAAAAGGCAGAGGTGATAGGAACAAGTGGTCATGAGGTAAATATGAGCATAAGAAATACTTTTAACATATCAATAGATATAAACTCAGAAAGCATGACTGATGTACATTGGTTAAATTTACTTACATTAATATTTAAAACTCACATGCGAAGCTATACCGAAAAAGTATCAGGTGATCCTAATAAAATTTTTGTAAAAAAAATAATAGATATTCAACTTTTAAAATACATTGAAGGCGGTTTTTATAATTATCACGTTGATCATTGTGCTACTATACCTAGAACTTTGAGCGCAATATTTTTATTAAATAATGATTATGAAGGTGGAGAATTATGTTTTAGAGATCCAAATGATACTAATGAAATTAAAATAGATGTTATACCTAATAGAGTTATAATTTGGCCAAGTAATTTTTTATACCCACATTGTGTAAAACCAGTTAAGAAAGGAACAAGGTATTCAGTTGTAGCATGGGGACTATAGGCAAAGATTTTAAATATAAAATTATTAAAAATTTTTTATCAAATGATGAGATAAATTTATTAAAAGAATTTTGTAAAATTAGACATAGACTTAATATTGATTTTAAAGATCCAAAAGTAGAAACTTTAGATACAGGATTTTATGCTGATCCAATTATGGAATCTCTTTTAGTTAATAAAACTAAATTAGTTTCAGATGAAGTAGGTTTAGAATTATTACCTACATATTCTTTTTGGAGAATGTACACAAAATTTGCAGATTTAAAAAAACATAAAGACAGACAGTCTTGTGAGATTAGCATTACTACTATGATAGATGGAGATACTAATTTTAGTTGGCCTATTTATATAGATGGCACTGAAATAAATTTAAACATAGGTGATGCTGCAGTGTATTTAGGTTGTGATTTATTACACTGGAGAGATGAATTTTTAGGAGATTATCAATCTCAAGTTTTTTTACATTATGTAAATAAAAATGGAAAAAACAAAGAATTTTTTAAGGATAAACGAATTTTATTTGGAGGGGATGGTGTAATATGAAATTTATACAAAAAAAAGATGGAGGTGCTGAGATAATATTTTCAAATGAAGAAATAAAAATAATTACAAATACAAATAAACTTACTTTGAATGATGAAGCATTAAGGCATTTTGGAAATAATTTAGTTAAGATAGTATCAGAATGGAATTTAAATTTTAATACAAAAACTCAAAATTTAATTACAGAGGAAAATCAAGAGATAATATCTGATGAAACCTATAATAAATGATTTTGAAATATTTTATCTATGGGGTCTACCAATAGCAAAATTTAAAATCTCTCCTACTGATTTTGATAAAAAAAGTATCGTAGAACAAATAGAAAAAAATTACAAATTACAATCAAGAAGAAAATCAAATCTAAAAAATAATTATGGGACTGATATTCATCAATCTCTTTATGATAACAGCAATACTCTAGAAGAACCTAAATACGAATCTCTAAAAAAACCATATTCATTAATAATACAAAAATATATAAAAACATTTAATGTTAAAGAAAATTTAAACTTTGAATTTTCAATTTTAAACTATACTGCATCAAATGAAAAATCTTATCTGGCACCTCATTGTCATGAAGATTCAGATTTTGCGATGACACATTATATTAAATTTGATAAGACAAATGATCCTACAACATTTGTTAATCCTTATGTATTTAATGATTTTTGGATTAGACAAAATAAATTATCCTTTTCTGTATCAAATAATATACAAAATAGTTGGGTTTTTGATACTTGGACTTTTAACACGGAGGAGGATGACATTTTAATTTTTCCTGCAATTTTAAAACATTTTGCTAATCTTAGAAAATCAAATAATATTAGGATAACATTAGCTTCAAATGTAAAGATATTATGATTTCATAAGATTACTAGTATTTAACACAATTAATAGTCATGTTATAATTTCGTATGCCATTAACAAAAGTAAATATAGCCCCAGGTTTTAATAAACAAGTCTCTCAAACAGGTGCCGAAGGTCAATGGACTGATGGAGATTTTGTTAGATTTAGATATGGTCTTCCAGAAAAAATAGGAGGATGGGAACAAATTCTTTCAGGAACTTTAGTAGGCGCAGCAAGAGAACAATTTATTTGGGCGGATTTAGATGGTAGACGTTATGCTGCAATAGGAACAAATAAACTTTTAGTAGTGTATTACGAAGGTGCTTTTTATGATATTACACCTTTGGGCACTGCACTTACTAGTTGCACTTTTGATACTGTTAATACTTCAGCAACTGTGACTGTTAATAAAGCAGCCCATGGTTTAGAACCTGGAGATATATTTTTATTCTCATCTGTTACACCGCCTACAGGAGCTGGTTACTCTTCAGCTAATTTCGAAACCAACCCTTTTGAAGTAATTACTGTTCCTAACAGTGATGAATTTACTATTACAATGGCAAGCGCAGCTGGAACCACGGTCAACGGATCTGGGTCGGCTACTGTAACTCCTTACATCAAACCTGGTGCTTTGGGATTTACTTATGGATTTGGTTGGGGCACAGGATTATGGGGTGGAGGACAACAAGTTTTTAGCACCCTTAATGGAGCTTTGCTTGATGACACCGCAGGAACTGGTGGATCGGGAACTTCGATAACACTTGCATCAACCACTGGATTTCCAGCTACAGGCACAATAAAAGTCGGAGCAGAGTTTATTTCGTACACTGGTATATCAACCAATGACTTAACAGGAATTACGAGAGCTGCAGCAGGAACGAGATCGGCACATTCAAGCGGAGCTGGTGTGGAGGTTTTTACTGGATGGGGTGTTGCTTCTTTATCACAAACTTTAACAACAGATCCTGCATCTTGGTCTTTAGATAATTTTGGTGAAAAGTTAATAGCCACTATTAAAAATGGTGAATCGTTTGAATGGAATCCAATTAACTCAAATCCTAACGCTTTAACTACAAGAGCTGCAGTAATAAGTAATGCTCCTACAGCCTCTGTCATGTCCTTAGTTTCTGACAGAGATAGACATTTAATAATGTTAGGAACCGAAACAACTATTGGCACTCCAGGCACACAAGATAAAATGTTTATAAGATTTTCAGACCAAGAAGATATAAGTGATTATACACCAACTTCTGTTAACACAGCAGGTACATTTAGACTTGATTCAGGCACTAAAATTGTTGGAGCAGTAAAAGGAAAAGACTATACTTTTATTGTAACTGACAACGCTGCATATGTAATGCAATTTGTTGGTCCTCCATTTACTTTTTCAATAAGGCAAGTGGGTTCTAATTGTGGTGCTATAGGTCAACACTCTATTAAATATGTAAACGGTGCCGTATATTGGATGGGCGAGTCAGGAGGATTTTTTGTTTTTGATGGAACTGTAAAATCTTTGCCATGCTCAGTAGAGGATTTTGTTTTTACAACTAAAAACGGAAATAATTTAGGTGTAAACTATTCTAATGGAGAATCAGTTTATGCAGGTTTAAATCACTTATATGAAGAAATATGTTGGTATTATCCAAAAAGTGGATCTTCATTTAATGATAGATATGTTTGTTTTAATTACCAAGATGGAACTTGGGTGACTGGCTCATTATCTAGAACAACTTGGGCAGATGCCAACTTGTATGACAAACCATATGCAACAGAATTTACCTCAACAGGAACTCCCACTTTTCCAACAATACAAGGTGTAACAAACATCAATGGATCTACAAAATATTATGCTCATGAAGTTGGTGTCGATAATGTTGATGCTACTGGTGCAAAAACTGCCATTCCAGCTTTTATTGAATCTGGAGATTTTAGTTTAAATGTAGAAGGAAATGCTCAAGTGTTTATGAGTATGAGAAGATTTGTTCCAGATTTTAAAACTATTCAAGGTGATGCTCAAGTAACTATTTTATTAAGAAATTTTCCAAGCGATACTGAAGCTTCCTCTCCTCTTGGTCCTTTTACTGTCTCAGGCACAACACAAAAAGTAGACACACGAGCACGAGGTAGATTTGCAAGTTTAAAAATAGCTAATACTTCGACTGAGCAAAATTGGAGGTTTGGAACTTTTAGAGCTGATGTTCAACCAGATGGAATGAGGGGATAATGGCTAGAGTTGATATAGTTATACCAGAACCCACACCTAGATATACTGAAGAAAATCAAAGACAAGTTACACAGTCTTTACGAACGATGCAAGATAAGCTAAATACTTCTTATCAACAAGAATTAAAAAATGAGCAAGATACTTTTAGCTGGTTTATATCATGACGATTAGATACAAAAACGAAGGAATTAATTTAAACTCAACAGGCACGATAAGTGTTTTGACAGCACCCGCTGACGCAACTATTTTAATAAAACAAATTCAAATTAACAATGGTTCTAGTGGTGCTGTAAATTTAAGTGTACAAGTAACAGATACTTCTGCAACTGCAACTTTCAGAATTTTTAATGAACAAGTAGCAGCAACAACTACTAAAGATATAATTAATCAAACTTTAGTTTTAGAAGCAAGTGATATTTTAAAAATGACCGCAGGCACTGCAAATGAAATACAAGGTATTGTTTCTTATGCATTGTTAGATCGATCACAAGAAAATGGCTAGACAAAAATTTGTAAATTTTGTACCAAGGCCTAAACCTAGAAAACGTCCAGGTCGCCATAAAAAAAGACTTTCAAAAAGTGAAAAAAGAAGTTATAAAAAATACAATAAACAAGGACGAGGAAAATGAATGATTTGCCTAGAATACCTGCAGAAGCTAAAGAAATAATTAAAAACAAAAGAACAGGAAAAGTTTATGAATCTAAAGAAGCTTTTGATGCTGATGTTAATGACCCCAATACTGATACTACTGGTGATGATTTTAGACAAGATTTAGAAATAACCGTTACCAGAGCTGGAGTGATTGGCGCAAAAACAAAAAAATAATGGAACCAAGAGGCGCAACTGAAATTCAACATGAGTTGTTAGAAAAGTATGTTTCTAAAGATCTTTTAGATAAATTTCAAATCTGTACATCAATACCTGGGAAGGTTCCTTTAAATCCAAATAAAATAAATATTCTTTGGCAAAAAAATTCTTATGACCAACCAAACTTACAAAAGTTTTTTACTAATCCTAATAGGCATAACGAATATGATTGGTATATTTTTAACAGTCATTGGAATTTTGAAAAATTTAGATATTTTTTTAACATACCAACTGAAAGATGCACAGTAATTAAAAATGGTGCTCACCATTTCCCAAAAAGAAAAATTTATAAAAAAGGAGATCCAATAAAAATAATACATCATTGCACACCTTGGAGAGGTTTAAATGTTTTATTACTAGCAATGCAGATGGTAAAAAATCCTAATGTTACTTTAGATGTTTATAGTTCTTGTCATGTTTATGGTAGTGAATTTGTAGATAGAGTCGATAAAGATTTTACAGAATTGTATAACCAAGCTAAGAGTCTACCGAATGTTAATTATATAGGGTATAAATCAAACGAATATATTCTTGAACATATGACAGATTATGATTTGTTTGTTTATCCTTCTATTTTTGAAGAGACTTTTTGTGCATCTGCTTTGGAAGCCTTAGCATGTGGTTTACATGTTATCACTACAAATTTTGGAGCATTGCCTGAAACTTGTGCTGAGTGGCCAGTATATATTAATTACACATTAGATCATGAATTAATGGCTAGTTCTTTTGCTCAAGCAATTGATGTAACTTCAAGTTATTTACACACTGATGTTATTCAAAAACATTTAGATGAACAACAACAATATTATAAAAAATTTTATAGTTGGGAAAAAAAGAGTATTGAATGGACAAATTTTTTACAAGGAGCCTTAAATGTCAAACGATAAATATATAAATGAAGATACTTATCAAACTCTTACAGAACTTAAAATAGAACCGCAATCTAATTATGCGTCTGCAATAACTCCATTATGGAAAGCTGAAAAGGATGAGTTTAAAAAATACGATGTATTCGTAGGAACACCCGTACATAGTGATGTATCTATACATTATACTCAAGCATTAATAGAATTTCAAAAAGAATGTTTTTTAAAAAAAATGAGAGTTTCTTTTCATCTAATTAAATCATCCTTAGTAACTCAAGGTAGAAATTTATGTGTTGCAGGATTTCTAGAATCAAATGCAACTCATTTATTATTTATAGACTCAGATATTTATTTTCAAGCTAAATCAATTTTTGCAATGCTTAAAGCTGATAAGCATATAATATCTGTACCTTACCCCTTAAAAACTTTAATGTGGGAAAAAGCCTTTAACAAAATGCAACAAGGAAAAATAAAACATCCAGATGATATTAGAAGAGCTTTACATACCTACCCAATGAAAGTTCCTAATATAAATAATATTAATTTAAATAAAGGTGTTATGGAGGTTACTGATTCTCCAACAGGATGTATGCTAATTAAAAGAGAAGTAATTGAAAAAATGATTGAGAAGTATCCTGAAAAATCTATCGTACAAAAAACAGTTATAAACGGACAATATGTTGATAAGCCAAATATGTGGAATTTTTTTGATACAATTCATGATCCTAAAACAAAAACATTCAATGGGGAAGATTTTGCTTTTTGTCAGCTATGGAGAAATATAGGTGGTAAATGTTATGCTTACGTAAATGATTCAATAGTTCATGTGGGTGAGCATCAGTATCAAGGCAAGTTTCACGATGAGTTGATAGCCCTTAAATAAAATGTTAATATATGCTATTATTAGGGAAAATAGTATATGGATCCATTTACATTAGCACTAGCCACATTTGGCGTACAAAAACTTAGAGGAAAATCAACTAGAACAGCATTAAAAGATGCTGCCCTTGTGGGTGGTACAACTTTTGGTATAGGACAATTAGGTGGTATGTCACGTTTTGCTGGAACTCCTTTTGCTTCGGCTACACAAGGTTTCAGAGGTAGTGCTTTTAGTAGTATGCCTGGAATGGGCGATTCTAATTTTTTGAAAAAAATTTTAGGTGAAAAAAAGATGACAGCTGAACAAATTAAAGCAGCTGGCTTAGAAGGTGAAGCTGCTAAAGCTGCAGCAAAAGGCTCAGGAATTTTAGGAGCAGATACAGGAACAAAATTAATTGCAGCCTCTACTATTGCGCCTTTTTTGATGGGCGATGAAGAACCAGTAAAACCTTTGTTTACAGAAGAAGATTATAAACAAGCTTACAAAGAAGAATCAGAAAAATTAAAAGGTAAATTTGAACCAGTTGATATGGCTAACGCAAAACCAACAATAGCTGAAGTAACTGGATCAAATATGTTTTATGCTAATCAAGGTGGTCTAGCAACAATGTTACCAAAATATAATCAAGGTGGAGTTAATTACTTACCCTCAAAAGTTGATCATGATGAAAATGATGTTAACAATTATGTAAGAGCAACTGGCTATGTTGAAGATGGAGCAGGTGTTGGAGATAAAGATGAAGACACAATGTTGGCTCAACTAGCTGATGGAGAGTTTGTATCAAGAGCTGATGCCGTATTAGGAGCTGGAATTTTATCAGGTGCAGATCCCAAAAATTTTAAAGGTATGAGAAAAGCTGGTGCAGATTTTTTTTATAATCAACAAAAACAATTTAAAAGAATTTACGATATAACAAATGGAAGCAAGAAAAATTAAAATAGAGAAACAAGTAGATGTACTTCAAATATATTCATCTGCAGTTGATGAATATTGGCCATTAGTAGATTTTATGTTGAGAGAAGGTTTAAAATACGATGGAGATCCAATGAGCATCAATGATTTAAAAAATTTAATAAAAGAAGATAAATTAAAATTATTCATGATGTTTGGTTCAGACGATGGTAAACAATATAAAATTTTTGGTGTTTGCGTAACACGTATCACGGCTCTTCCTAATTTTAATCAATGTGAAGTCATATTATTAAAAGGTGAAAAAAGAGAATTATGGCAAGAACAATTAGCTGATACAATTGAAACTGTTGCTAAAGAAAATAATTGTAAAAGAATTGCAGTACATGCAAGACCTGGTTGGCAACCTTTTTTAAAAACAAAAGGTTGGGGTGTAAAAAGATATTTATATACTAAGGAGATTAAATAATGAGTTTTATTTTTGGAGGAGGAGGGTCTAGTGCGCCTGCATCAACTGGACAATCAACAGTTACACAAAGAGAGGCACCAGGGGTAGAAGCTAGAAAACTTTCTTTATACGATGAAGCTGCTAGGTTAGCATCAAGCCCAGTTAATCTTCCTGCTGTACAAGTAGCACCTATATCGGGTATTGAGCAGGCTGCGATTACACAAGCTGGACAAACAGGAGTAGGTGCTCCAACAGTTGGTGCTGGTATTGGATCTTTACTCACCGCACAACAAGCTCCAAATATTTCACAATTTTTAAATCCTTTTCAATCTTTTGTAACTGATGAAATTACAAGGCAAGCTAACATTGCAACAAATAGATTAGGGGCACAAGCTGTCGGAGCTGGTGCTTTTGGTGGAGCTAGACAAGGTATTGCAGAAGCTGAAATAGAAAGAGCAAGACAAGCGAATATTGGTCAAGCATTAGCTGGTGGTTTTCAGACTGCATTAGGTGCTGCACAAACACAAAGACAACAACAGTTAGCTGCAGGACAAGCGTTGGGTCAATTAGGTGCTCAACAACAAGCAATGAGTCTTGCAGATATTCAAGCGCAATTGCAAGCTGGTGCTTTACAAAGAGGAATTGGTCAACAACAATTAACAGCTCAAAGACAAACTGCTTTACAAAGAGCTTATGAACCATTCCAAAGAATAGAATTCTTAAAAGGTATTATGACTAATTTACCTACTACACAGAGTACAATTACAGCTTCCACGGCTCCTGGTGCTAATCCTCTAGGACAAGCTCTTGGTGCTGGCTTGGGTGCTTACTCTGCTTATAATTTAATGCAACCGAGGTAATATGGAAAAAGTATTAACAAGAAAAATGTTTAGAGATAGATATTTTAAAATGCACAAACCTAAAGCATTTAACAAAGGTGGCATAGCTAATATACAACATTTTCAAGAAGGTGGTCTTACTAGTAGAGAAAAAGCAATCATAGCAGCTCAATTCGCAGCTCCATTATTGCAAGCTACTCAAAGACAAGGTGAAAGTCCTTTAAGTGGTGCTTTAAGAGCAGTAGGCCAGGGTGCTCAAACTTTACCAGCAACATTAATTGCGTTGGAAAAAGCAAAACCTAAAAAAGCTGCAAGATTGATGACTGACGCTGAACTTAAAGCAGCTAAATTACCAAAAGGAACTTCAGCACAAATAGACTCTGAAGGTAAGATTAATGTAATTAGTAAACCAAGTGCTGATGCTTTAAAAAGTGCATTTGGTGCAAAACAAATTAAAGCTATTTTAGGTGATGTTGCTACAAAATATATTGAACTAGATAAACCAGTTGGTCCTATATCTTACAGAACCATCTCTCCTATTACAAACGTATTAGGCACTAAAGGTGCAAGAAAATTTGCAGAATTAAAAGCTGATATTCAAAAGACTACTTCATTCTTAGGTAAAGCAATTTCTGGTGCAGCTGTATCAGAACAAGAAGCTGAAAGAATTAAAAGAATGATTCCACAGTTGGGAGATACTGAAGTAACATTTGAAGGTAAGATGGCAGCACTTAATAAATATTTAAATCAAACAATTGCATTAGCTGAAGACAATGATGCAACATTTGAAGATGCTATGAATATAATGGATAGATCAGGTGCTACAGAATTAATTACTTTTGATTTAGGACAAGATATTAAATTTAAAAGAGTTGGAGATACAATTGATTTAACAGCTGGAGGATCTTAATGGCTGACATAGTTATTTCAGGACAAAAATTTAAAATAGCAGGAGAGCAACCTACTGCTCAAGAACAACTAGCTATAGATACATTTTTAGGTGCAAGAAATTATGAAGATGAGAAAACAGGTTCATCTATTTTAGATAATGATGAATTTGTAATTACACCTGAAGATGTATTAACAGAAGCACAAAAAGGTAAGTACAATCAAGACACAGAAAGTTTTTTATCCTCTCCAAGTTTCATGAGAATTGCAACTGAGGTTGGATTATCAATAGCTGGAGGTATAGCTGGAGTTGCTATGGCACCTTTTTCTGGTGGATCCTCTTTAGCACTTACTGCAACCACTGCTGCAAGAATTGCTAGAATAGCACGACCACTTTTAAATATTAGTGCAAACACAGTAGGTAAAATTGGTAGAGGTACACTTGGAGCTGCAGTTGGAGGTGGTACAGGTGCTGCTGTTGCACAAGCATTTGACCCTAAAGAAAGTATTGTTCGAGAAGTAGCAAGAGGAACTATACAAGGTGGATTTGGTGAAATTTTAGGTTTTGGTATGGCTGGAGGTTTAGCTAAATTATATAATAAAGTTGCTACTGGTAGTGTTAATACAATGAGAACAGCAAATGCGGCTACAAAAGTTTTAGAAAGACAAAAAGTATTTTATGGTGCACTTGGTAAAATTAGATCAGGCCAAATCACAACACAAGGTATTGAAGAATTAATTCAAGCAAATCCTAAATTAACAGATCTTCAAAAAGCAACTTTAAGAAATAAAGATCAAGCACTTGAGGTATTAGCAAGACAAGAACAAAAACTTGGTGGAGATTTTTTAGGACAAGTAGAAGCTGGTAGTATTACTCCAGCTATGTTGACTGAGAACGCCATGATAGATCAACTTCAAGCAATTGCAGAGGCATCACTGTTTGGAGCTGGCAGAATGAGAGCTGCATCAGGTGGAGCAAGAGTTGGTTTAGTTGCTGGTATTGATGACTTGGTTGAGAATGCAATAAAAGGTGTTGATGCTGAAATATTAGATCCTGCAGCTTTTGGAACAATGGTTCAACAAAGTTTAACTAACTCTCAAAAATTTCATACAAGAATTTTAACAGAGGGTTTTGGAGATTTGGCAAGACAAATAGACGAAGCTGGAGTTGTGCCTATAAGAACTAATGGTCCAAATAAAATAAAAATATGGAATCCACAATTAGGTAGAATGGAACAAACAGATTCATTAGGTGTTTATTTATCAAAACAATTAGAGCAAATGACAACATCTAATTTTCCTGGACAATATGATGAAGCTGTAGATCTAATTCAAAGAACTATTGGTGGTGTAAGACCGAGAGCAACTTTTAGAGAATTAGCTGAAGTTTATAAAGGAGTATCAAGAACTTCTATAAAAACACCAGAGGGTTCAAGAATGCAAGCTGAAATTCTAAGACGTTTATCAGATTTAATGGAAAGAGCAGATTTACCAAGCCCACTTAGAACTAAAAGAAATGATTTAGTTGAGCTTACAAAAATGGGAAGTAAATCTTTTAATCAAGGAATTTTTTCTGCAATAGCTAAAAAGAATGTTGGACAAGAAAAAATATTTGACATGATTTTGAAAGCAAATCAAAAAAGTGTAACTGATGATTTTTTAAAACAAATAGATGCAACTACATCAGCTGGTACAAGATTAATACCTATTGAAGAAGCAAATAGAATTAAAGATGGTATTAAAGGTCACTTTTTCAAAAGATTTTTAGATGATACAACTAGATTTGATAATCAATATACTTACCTTGATGCTGCCAAAGCTAGGGACTTTGTGCAAAACAAATATGCAGATTTTATAAAAGGTGGTGGTTTAATTTCTAAAAGCCAAGCTGCAGCTATGGACGAATATGTCGAAGCACTTAAATATGCAGAAGGTAAAATATTTAGACCTGGTACAACGGGTAAAGGAAGAGGTACAATCTTTATTCAATTAAAAGAAGCTGGTGCAATTTCACAACTTGGTGGAGCAATTGCATTAGGTGGTGGATATGTTGATCCTGGTACAGCAGGTGTATTTATATTAGGTCCTTATGGTTTAGCAAGAATGTTTTCAAATCCTAAATTAATGAAATTAGTTACTGAAGGTGTAAGAGGCACAACTACACAAAGTGTACAAGGTTACACAAGGTTTATGAATCAATTAGGTTCAGGATTAGTTGGTAACAATATTATCACAGAAGAACAAAATAGCATGGTTCAAAACACTATTAAAGCAAACCAAGATCAACTTGAAGATATTTTAAAAGGTAATTTAAAAGCCGTAAATGTTGTGCCTAACGAGATGGAAAACCCAGCTAACGCAGAAGCAATACAGATTCAAAGTAACGAGCCACCTCCATCATCTGATACTATGACAGCTATGCAGTTACCTACTGTAACGCCTGCAAATTTACCTATTACACAAGGTGGAGATAATAGACAACAAAACATACAATTAGCATCCGCCTTAAATTTATTTAACAAGGGTGGAATAGTAAGTGCCAAGAAAAATTTCTAATAAAGATACCCTTGCTCATCAAAGAATTGATGACCATGAGAAGTTATGCCTTATTATGCAAAGAGAAACTAATAAAAAAATTAAAGATTTACATGAAGATATACATAAACTTGAAAAAATTATAATATCTAGTTCAGCTTTTATTATCACAACTTTAATAGGAATTGTTGTTGCTCTTATATTAAAATTAAATTAAAAGACCTTGTGCGTCTTATCAGAGAAAATAACACTTTTATAATTACTGATCTAAAAAGAGAATCTAAATACGACTATCAGAAATATACAAGACAAGAGGAGGACGGCTCACGGACCTATAATGTAGGTAACAAAAAAATACCAAGTGTTACAACCATATTATCCGCTACACAATCTGAGGAAAAGAAGGCAGGGCTAGACGCTTGGAGGGCAAGGGTTGGATACCAAGAGGCAGCTAGAATTACCTCTCAGGCGGCCCTCAGAGGCACGGAGATGCACTATGTGTTAGAAAACTACATAGATGGTCGTGGATACCTAAATCTCTCTCCAGAGGGCTCTCAAGCACGTCTGATGGCTCATGAGATAGTAAATAATCTTGACCTATTGAAAGTTGTTTGGGGTAATGAAGTATCACTTGCATATGAAGATCTATGGGCAGGAGCCACTGATGTTGTTGGGGTATATGATGATAAACCCACGATATTAGACTTTAAACAAAGCAATAAAACTAAAAGAGAGGAATTTGTTGAAGATTATTATTATCAAATAGCAGCATATTCATTAGCACACAAAAAACAATATGGACCAATAACACAAGGCCTCATATGCATTTGTACAAAAGATGTAATTTATCAAGAGTTCAAAATGAATGAGGAAAAATTAAAAGAGTATGAAGAGAAGTGGATGGAAAGAGTAACTAAGTATCATAAAACTAAAGCCACTTCTGAACCTGTTCCCCAAGAGTCTTAGCAGACAATTCTATTTTATTTTCTAAAGAATTAAGAACCATCTCATCAATGGTATCTCTAGCTATAATATCTATAATTGTGACTTGACCAGTTTGACCATGCCTATGAGCACGATCTTCGCTTTGCCAACGGACTTCCAAATTATAAGAATTACTAAAATATATAACATGCCTAGCAGCAGTAAGGGTAAGACCATAACCACCAACGGTAGGATTACCAACGAGGAAACGACATCTGTCATTATGTTGAAAAGTTTCAACACTATTGTTACGAACTTCAACAGAATCTTTTCCGTATATCGAAACCACTGAGTCTGCGCCATAAGTCTCCCTTAATTTCTTTTTAATCATTTCTATGTTGTGTACATAATTAGCCCATATTATACACTTGTCCTCAGTTTCCTCCAATATATTCATAAGTTCATTTAGTTTCGGATTAGTTTTAAATTCAACTATTTTATCATCGTTAGTTTTTACAAAACCATTTGTTACCTGTTGTAATTTAAGTAACTCAGTAAGTTTATTATTAAATGAGACTTTTTCATCTTGTATTTTGGCCATAGCCAAAATTTTTAATTCTTGATAAGCTTTATTTTGTTCTGCAGATAAATCAACATGTCTTTGTATATACATTTTATCAGGTATATCTAAACATTCTTTTTTTCTTACTCTGTATGAAAAGTGTTTAAGTTTGTATTCAAGTTCATCTAAGTTTATATAATATTTAGGAATTTGTATTTTGTATCCACCTTTTTCAATATTGTACATAACAGCATATCTAGATTTAAATACAGTAAAGTTATCATATCCTAATAGTTTTTTATCTAAAAAAGCACATTGTGAAAATAAATCTAAAGGAGATTTAGTAACTGGAGATCCTGTAAGAATTCTTTTAAACCTTGCTAATTGTCCAAGTTTTAAAATTGTTTTTGTTCTAGATGCTTTTAAATTTTTTATAGTAGTGCTTTCATCAACAATTATTATAGATCGCATGCCATACTTTGTAAGCTTTTGTTCAAGCCATTTTTTACCTGAGTCATGAGATAGTGCCTCTACATTCATTAAAATAAATGTGAGTTTATTAGGATCTAATTTAAATTTTTTTTCTTTTGTAACCTTCCAAATAAAAATATTACAATCCTCTGGACAATGGGTTTTTATTTCTTTTAACCAATTTCGGTAAACAGAATTAGGTGCAATAACAAAAGCAAAATCAACTCTTTTAGCTTGAAACAAATAAGCTGCATTATCAATAGCAACTTTAGTCTTACCTGTTCCCATCTCCATAAAATAAGCAAAGTTATAATCTTTTGCACCTTCGAGTAATGCTTGCCTTTGATGTTTAAATGGTTCTGTTTTATAATTATACACTGAGAATTTTTTATTTTATTTATTTGCAAACTTCAATTAAATAATATATTGATTCGCACAAGGAGGTTCTTATGGACTTAGAAGCAGAGTCTATCGTAAAGATAGACGTGGCAATGTCTTTAGACATTACCGATTCTTGCAACAAGTTATTGGAAACTCAGAAAAAAATAGAAGCGACTGAAGAAGAACTAAAGAAATTAAAAGATGTTGAGACTACTCTTTCTGAGCAAACAATTCCAAACTTAATGCAAAAAGCAGGTGTAGAGTTAATTAAACTTGAAGGTGGAGTATCCGTTGAAGTTAAACCATTCTACTCTGCAAGAATACCAGCGTCTAAAAGTGAAGAAGCTTTTCAATGGTTACGTGACAACGGTCATGGAGATTTGATAAAAAATCAAGTATCTTTGGAGTTTGGCATGAAACAAGATAATGAAGCTAAATCAATTGTAGAAGAGCTGAAATCAAAAGGTCTACCAGTGAAGCAAAAAACAACCGTACACCCAAGTAGTTTAAGAGGATTTGTTAGAGAACAAATTCAAGACTTAGGTAAGGATGTTCCAGCTGATCTGTTTGGGACCTACGTTGCTAATAAAACTAAAATAACTACGAAGGAGTAAACATGATAGAACGAAAAGCAATGACGAAAAAAGAAACAAAGTTACCAGCTGCTATTAATTTAGAAGAAATGGCTGGACAAGGTCAAGAGTTTGTAACAGCTCGTGACCAAAAACTACCAATCCTTAAAATACTTTATGCTAACTCTCCAGTCTTAGATGAGACTGATGGTAAGTATGTTGAAACTGCAAAGCAAGGAGACATTTGGAGTGA
>CEQD01039226.1_pt1 | contig 26025 bp, 26 predicted proteins | sample 530511 | NCBI WGS metagenome assembly CEQD01 (sample SAMEA2620230, study PRJEB7988) | marine metagenome | biome: marine biome (ENVO:00000447); feature: surface water layer (ENVO:00002042); material: "saline water (ENVO:00002010), including plankton (ENVO:xxxxxxxx)" | depth 5 m | reverse complement strand
CTAAAAGTGACAATAATATTAAACTAAAATTATAGATATAACATAAAAATAAAATAACCTTCGTATCAGGTATACATATATTTAAAAATCAGGAGAGCAGGATTCGAACCTACAACCAGCCGCTCCCAAAGCGACCACTCTACCAATTGAGCTACCCCCTGTAACCATGTGAATACCTACATCTCAAACGGGATTGATGGGACTCGAACCCACAACATTTGGCCTGACAAACCAATATTCTACCATTGAACTACAACCCCTTACTTTTTAAATTATAAAGCGAATAAAATTAAAAAAGCCATCATTAAAGCGAATAAAGCCATCGCTTCAGTTAATGCGAAACCTAAAATACAAATTTTAAATAATTCTCCTTGTAATGAAGGGTTTCGAGAAACTCCAATGATATAAGCCCCGAAAACTGTTCCAATTCCGGCTCCAGCTCCCGCTAAACCAATAGTAGCTGCTCCAGCTCCTATAAATTTTCCTGCTTCTGCGATCATAATAAGATAATAAAACATATACGAATAATTAAATCTAATATAAAATAATATATATTAAAAAATTTTTATAATTTTAAACGTTTTGTCCCATATTTAGAACGAGCTTGTTTTCGCTCTAAAATACCAGATAAATTAAACTTACCGCGAATTATTTTATATTTAATCCCAGGTAGATCTTTTACTCGACCACCTCGGACTAAAACATCATGAAAACGTTGTAAATTATGTCCTTCACCGGGGATATAGGCAGTGATAAAATTTCCATTAAATAAACGTAAACGAGCCACTTTCCGTACCGCTGAATTTGGTTTACGAGGACTCATTGTAAAAACACGTAAGCAAGTACCTTTTTGCTGTGGTGCACCTTTAAGTGCTGGGACTTTTGTTAATTTTTTCTTTTTAATACGTTTTTTACGGATTAATTGATTAATACTTGCCATTAGTTTTTTTTTCTAAGAATTGATTTTTTATTAGTAAGAACTAACTTATTGAAATTAGTAGCATTTTTTTTAACATTACCTTTATCTTCAATAAGATCATTTAATTCTTTAACGAAAAGTTTCTTAAAATTCCCACTTTTTTGACTTCGTAAATTATTTAATAGAAAATTAATACTTTTAGCATATATAGCAATGTCCGATTCTAAAGGAACAGGAACTAATTCTTTATTCTTACCTCTCCGACGTTCTTTTACACTAAATCGAATTAAAATTTTTTCTATTAAATCAGGTAATAAAAAAAATAAATTTTGTTCAGGAACTTTCTGTTTAAAATCAAGTAATGATTTCTGTAAAATTTTTCGAGCAGCACTTCGGTTCCCTTTTTTTATTAAACCTAATAATAATTTTTCTAAAAATCAAAGTTGTTTACTTTTAATTACCATTTTTTTTAAGCGATGTTAAAAAAATTGCATTTTTAGAATTACGTGATAACTGATGAAAAACTTGCTGCACTCGTACAGATTTATCTTTCGCTTGCGATGTTAACACTATCGCACCTACCACTGCTACTAATAATACTAAACCAGATAATATAAAAAAATACATTTGATTTGTATAAATTAATTGACCAATCACTTCAATATTAGTTGGTGAATCTATAAATTCAAATCAATTAACATATGTTAAACTTTTTGAGAAAAAAAAGTTTAATGGTGAGTTAACTCCATTACTTAATAAAATTAAAAAGGTATTCATTAAAAATATAATACCAACTAAACCTCCAATAGGGAAATAATGAATTAATTCTTTATTTAATTCTGTGATTTTAATATTTAACATCATTACCACAAATAAAAATAAAACTGCCACTGCACCTACATATACAATAACAAATGTTAAAGCTAAAAATTCTGCTTGTAAACAAATTAATAAAAAAATTACATTAACAAAAACTAAAATCATAAATAAAACAGAATGTATTGGATTACGAGCGGTTATTACTATAAGACCTGATGTTAAAATTAAACTAGAAAATAAGAAAAAAAGTAATTCCATTGTTTTTTAAAAGATTTTTTTAATAATACTTCAACGTCGATATAACATTTCAGTATTAATATAGTCAAAAAATACTATTGAAGTGTAATGATTACTTAATTTTTCTGCTCGAATTTTTTTTAATTTAAAAATAAAAGGGATATAATCCTTTAAAAAAAATGTATATAAAATTAAAAAGGTTACTACTAACCATAATACTTGAGGAAAATAATTAATTTGATCTAATTGTGGCATATTTAAAATATATGTCTAATATGAAATAACTTTAGTTTTCATAGATAATTTTTTTGCTCCGAATTTTAAAGCAGTAATTGCTTTTGTTTCAGAAACACCCCCAATCTCATATAAAATTTGACCGGGACGGATAATAGAAACTCATTCTTCTACGGATCCTTTTCCTTTTCCCATACGAACTCCTACGGGTTTTGATGTTATAGGAGCATCGGGAAAAATTCTTATTCACAGGCGACCTGCTGGACGAATTTTACGATTAATTGTTTGACGTACTGCTTCAATTTGTTTTGCGGAAATAGTTCCACCACCTAAAGCTTTTAAGCCTCAATAACCATAAATTAATTTATTAGCCCGTGAACTTGTTTTTTTAAAATTTTTATTTAAACGATGATACTTTTTATACTTAGTTTTTTTTGGTATTTTCATTTTTTTGATAGTATCAAATTTTTAAACTGTATAATCCGTGTATAGTCATAATTTTATTAAAACTATAATTAATATCAGCCGATATAGTTGATAATGGTATTCGACCATATTGGATTTGAATCGCCCGAGACCTTTTTGCACCATTTATACGACCTTTTAACTGTAATTTAATACCTTTATATTCAAAAATATCACAGAAATAAGGGAACGATAATGATAATACCCGAAAAATTTGCATTGTAAAGTTTTTCTTTATATTACGGCGAATTAAAAAGGTTAAATGTTCACTCAATAAATGAGGATTATTTAATTTTAAAGAATGATATAATATCTTATATAAAAAAATAATATTTTGACTTAACTGACCCCGCGCCCGACTATTCTTTTTCACCATTTGAAAAAAACCATTAGTTTTTCGAGTAGGACCAGAAAGCTGTAATAAGTTTATTTTTATATTATTTGTTTTAGTTATTTTACTAATAAATAATTGTAATAAGTTTTTTAAAGAAATTCCAGTATACTTGTCATTAACATGTTTTCTTAGCTGATTTTTTTTTCTATAATAAAAAACTAAATATTCATCAAACTGTAAAAAATATTTTTTAATTCCTAATAATGCGTTAAATGGTAATTGCATTACTGAAACTTTTCATAATTGATAAAAATTTACATAATAAACATTTACATAAATTAAAAATAATTTAATTTTAATTAATGAAAAATCTTTCATTTTTTTAAATACTAAATCACTGATTTTTGCACCTTTTGTAGTTAATTTAAATATATTAGGATTAGATCGATTAGCAATTAGATTTTTAAGAACTTTAAATAAAATTAAATGATCTATTCTAGAATTTACTTTATACTTACTAGATTCTCTATTTAAATTATTAGATTTTAAAATATTAAATGAATTTAAAACTAAACTTATTTTTTTCTTTTTTAAATGATATCGTTTAAAAAAACGGAAATACCTTTTTCTTAAATGAAAATATCGTCGATATGAGTTTCGACGTCATTTTTTGAAAAAAATAGGATTTTTTAAAAATTTAGGATCAAAATTAAAATTTGGATTAAAAAAAACTATTAAAATGGCTATACCATTTACAGTTCTTCGAATTGGTAAAACAAAATGATCAAATTGTAATTTTTTTAAAAAACCTGTTAAAAAAGATTTAATAATAAAATCTTGATTTACAATTTCTTTATAATTAAATTGTGAATAAAAAGATGGATTAAATCAATTTTTTTTAGCTGATAAACGAAACGCGTTTGGATTTGTCTTTTGACCCATTATTTATTTTTCTTAAAAATATGAAATTTTCGTGTTTTTACAAATTCACCAAAAAAATGACCCACCATCGATTGATTAACTTTAACTAAAATAAACTTATTTCCTATATAAACTTTGAAAGCAAAACCTACCATAGAATCAGTTATTTTAGTACTTAATTTTTGAATAAATAAATTGTTTGCCATTTTAAAATTGATTTAATTTTTTTTTAACTTTTACAGTTTTAAAACCTTTAGTAAGTCGTCCTCAAGGTGTTACAGGATGTCTACCACCTGATGTTTTACCTTCACCACCTCCGTGCGGATGATCTACAGGGTTCATAGCTACTCCACGAACAGTAGGTCTTTTATTTAATCACCGATTCCTACCCGCTTTTGCCATATTTTTCATATTATGTTTATTATTTGAAATAACTCCAACCATAGCAATACAGTCTAAAGATACAGAAATTCTTTTCCCTGATGGCATTTTAATTACTCCTAGATTTAAATCAAAATCTTTTCGTTGTAATTTCCCAAAAGTACCTGCACTACGTAATAACTGTGCACCTTTATTTTTTTTTAATTCTAATGCGCTAATTAATGTACCTAACGGGATATCTCGTAACTTCATTTTATTACCAGACTTAATATCATCACTAGATTTTGAGATTTTAAAAACATCTCCTATTTTTTGATTTTCACTAAGTAACCCGTAATATAAATTCTGGGTTTCAACGTTTAAAAATAAACCAATAAAGGATGATCTATATGGATCATACTCTATAGATAATAATCGCCCTTCTTTATTTTTATTACTAAAATCTAACGGACGATATAATTTTTTATGACCTCCTCCTTTGTGCCATACACATATTTTTCCTTGATGATTACGACCAGCTTTTTGTTTAGTAAATTTTAACAAATTAAAAAATTTACTAAACTTTGAAAGCTTTTTTGGAAATTTATATGATTTTTTATAATGTATTAAACTTTTCATTAAAAATTAATGTAAGTTAATAGCATCACTAATATAAATACATGATAATAAAGCAAATACAAATGCTTGGATACATGCAACAGCTAATTCTAATCCTACTAAGACAAATACTACTAAAATAGGAAGTGGGTGTACTAAAAATAAGAAAACTCCAGAAGTAGCCATGGTTCATCCGAACCCTGCTAAAACAGCTAGTAATGTATGCCCAGCCATCATGTTTGCAAATAACCGAACCGAAAGACTTACAACTCGCATTACATATGAGATTAATTCAATTGTAATCAATAATGGTCATAACGCTAATGGAACACCTGATGGTAAAAAGAAACTAAAAAAGTGTCGTCCATGGTTTTGAAACGCATAAATAGTTACTCCAATTAACACTGTCATAGCTAAAGTTAAAGTTATAATAATATAAGCAGTAACTGTAGAGCTATAAGGAATTAATCCTAAAATATTAGCAACTAAAAGAAAATTAAATAAAAAAAATATTACAGGAAAAAATTTAACTGAAACCTTATTATCACCCTCAATACCTGCTTTAACTTGAGTTAAAATAAAATCATAAATTGATTCAAATAAATATATGAAAGTTGTCGGTATAAATAATCGGCTAAAACTATTCGATTTAAAACTTTTAGCTACTTTATAAGCAGTAAATCGTGAATTAGTAGATTTTTCAGTTATTCCTTTAATAATCGAGAATCTTTTAAATCCATTTTGAATAGAACCTAAATTTAATTTAGTATTTGTATTTTTGGTCAATAAGATATTAAAAAATAATTTCATTCATAACTTTCGATACCCTACTTGGAAATCGGTGTTTAATGCTTTATTTTTTAAATTATTAACAACTCCAAAAATATTAATATAAGAATATAATTTCGAAACAACCGTTAAGGTATTATTTGAAGTAAATTCAATATTATTAATATCTGCTTGTAAATGAGATCTCACAGAATTATTGTTAAATACAAAAAAATAACCATTCAAAAAGAAGATAAATACTAATATGATAAATATAAACATAAAACTAATATTTGTAATAGATAAATTAATATAATTTAATAATATAGAACAAAAAGAAACAGGTTCGAACTGCTCTAATGGACTATATACCATCTAAATACCTAACCGTGTTGCCATTAAGTACTCAAATACTCCAACTAAACCTAATAATTCACTATCAGATAATTTTTTAGTACTTAATCGTAATGTATTTAAAAAACTTTTTTGAGTAGATAACACATCTAAAATCATTTCTTCAAAACTAGAAATTTGTTCTAATTCTAATTTATCTAAAACACCTTGTGAACCCATAAACATTATTACAATTTGAATTCCCACTTCTAAAGGAACATATTGAGCTTGCTTTAACATTTCAACTAATCGTGCACCATTTCGTAATTGGTACTGGGTAGCTGCATCTAAATCAGATCCAAATTGAGCAAAAGCTTTTACCTCTCGATAGTTAGCTAAATCATACTTCATCGAACCTGTTGCTTGTTTCATTAAAGCTACTTGAGCTGCTGATCCTACTCGGCTTACTGATAAACCTACACTTACCGCTGGTCGTTGACCTTCGTTAAATAATTCGGTTTCTAAGAAGATTTGACCATCTGTAATCGAAATTACATTTGTAGGAATATAAGCAGAAACATCTCCAGCTTGAGTTTCAATAACAGGTAAAGCTGTTAATGATCCTCCTTTTAAAGCATCTGACATTTGAGCCGCTCGCTCTAATAGCCGAGAATGTAAATAGAAAACATCTCCAGGATAAGCTTCTCGTCCTGGTGGCCGTCTTAATAATAATGACATTTGCCGATAAGCTACTGCTTGTTTAGATAAATCATCATAGTAAATAACTGCGTGCATACCGTTATCTCTAAAGTACTCTCCCATAGCACAACCAGTATAAGGTGCTAAGAATTGTAATGGTGCAGCATCTGCTGCAGTTGCTGCTACAACAATAGCTGTATCAAATGCTCCTCATTTTTTTAATACTGAAATTAATTGAGCAATTGTCGATCGTTTTTGACCTACACCGACGTAAATACTATATAAATCAGTGTCTCCTTTAACATCTTGACCTACTGCTTCTAAAACAATATCTTCGGTCGAAGCTAAAGTATTATTTTGATTAATAATAGCATCAATAATAATAGCAGTTTTACCTACTTGCCGATCTCCAATAATAAGCTCTCGTTGACCTCGTCCAATAGGAATTAAACTATCAACTACTTTTAATCCTGTTTGTACTGGTAATCGTACCGATTTCCGAGGAATAATACCAGGAGCTTTTACTTCTACTCGAGTTCGAGATTCAGACTCAATAGCACCTAAACCATCAATTGGCTGACCAATACCATCCATAACACGTCCACATAAACCTACACCTACTGGTACATCTACAATCGCATTAGTTCGCTTTACTAATGAACCTTCTTTAATAAACTTATCATCTCCGAAAATTACAATACCTACTTTATCATTACCTAAATTTAAAGCTTGTCCTTTAATACCAAACCGGAAATCTACCATTTCCCCAGCTAAAACACTGTTTAAACCATATACATTTGCAATACCATCACCTACAGATAAAACAACCCCTTTATCATTAAAATAATCTTTTTTACTTGACCCAACAACTTTTAATAATTTTTTTTTAACTTTCGATTCTAATAATAACCGAGAATTTAATTGAGACATATCAATAACTTTATTTTAAATATAAAATTTAAAATAATAAAAATATTATATGCTTATAAAAAATAATTTTTTTTATAAACATACATAAATACTTTAATCTAAAGCACCTTTTTTTCAAACATAAACAAAACCTACAGTCAACTCAATTAAAAAATCAATCATTACTCAAAAACCAAAAGATGATTGACTAGTTAAAGTAACTGCTCACGGCACTATGAATGTAACTTCTAAATCAAAGATTATAAACATTAATGCAATTACATAAAAACGTACATCAAATGTATTACGTGCATCTTCAAAAGGTTCAAAACCACACTCATAAGCTGATAATTTTTCAGTACCACCGATTTGATTTGCTACAAAAAAAGATAAAAAAAATATTATAAAAGATAATATAACACTAATAATTAAAAAAATAAACACTACGGAATATTCTAAAAAAAAAAAATTCATTACTTAACAATAACTGTTTTAACTAAATTTTTAGGGTGCTTGTGTGCTTCACCTTTAGTAAATGCATCAAAAGCTACATAAAAGAATCATAAGGCAGCAAAAGCTGAAATATATGATCCATAAGACGCAATACTATTTCAACCACTATAAGCATCTGGATAATCAGGAATACGTCGTGGCATTCCAGCTAAACCTAAGAAATGCATTGGGAAAAAAGTAATATTTACACCAGCAAAAAACATTCAAAAATGTACTTTAGCTAAAGTTTCGTTATAGGTTAATCCAGTAATTTTAGGGAATCAATAATAAAACCCTGCGAAAATTGCATAAACAGCACCCATTGATAATACATAATGGAAATGCGCTACTACATAATAAGTATCATGTAATGCAATATCTAAACCAGCATTAGCTAATACAATACCAGTTAAACCTCCTACAGTAAATAAGAAGATAAAACCAAAAACAAATAACATAGGAGTATTTAATTTAAATTCTCCACCTCAAATTGTTGCTATTCAACTAAATACTTTAATACCTGTAGGTACTGCAATAATCATAGTTGCGGCGGTAAAATATGCTCGAGTATCTACGTCTAATCCCACTGTATACATATGATGTGCTCATACAATAAAACCTAAAATACCAATAGAAACCATAGCATAAACCATCCCTAAATAACCAAAAATTGGTTGATTTGACTCTCGTGCTACTATTTGACTAATAATACCAAAACCAGGTAAAATTAAAATATAAACTTCAGGGTGTCCGAAGAATCAAAATAAATGTTGATATAATACAGGATCTCCTCCTCCTGCAGGATCGAAAAATGTTGTGTTAAAGTTTCGATCAGTTAAAAGCATAGTAATTGCTCCTGCAAGTACTGGTAATGATAATAATAATAAAAATGCTGTAATTAATACAGATCATACAAATAACGGCATATTATGTAATTTCATTCCAGGTGCTCGCATGTTAAAAATTGTAGTTATAAAATTAATCGCACCTAAAATAGAAGAAGCTCCAGCTAAATGTAAACTAAAAATTGCTAAATCTACTGATGGACCAGAATGCGCTGCAATTCCTGATAAAGGTGGGTATACTGTTCATGCAGTACCTGCACCAGACTCTACTAATGACGAAAATAATAATAAAATAATTGCTGGTGGTAATAACCAGAAACTAATATTATTTAATCGTGGAAATGCCATATCAGGTGCACCTATCATTAAAGGCACTAATCAATTACCAAAACCACCAATCATAATTGGCATTACCATGAAAAAAATCATAATAAATGCGTGAGCGGTTACGATAACGTTATATAATTGTGAATTTCCTAATAAAATTTGACTACCAGGTTGTGCTAATTCCATACGGATATAAACTGATAATGCTGTACCCATTACACCGGCAAAAGCACCAAAAATAAGATATAAAGTTCCTATATCTTTATGGTTTGTTGAAAATAATCATCGTGATGATCAATTATAAATTGATAACATGTCTTATTAACCTATTTTAAATTTTTCTCGAATTTTGAGAACTTAATTCTATTAAATAATTTTTATCTTCTAATTTTGATAAATCAAATGATGTAGATACATTAGTTGATTTATTAACAATTTCTAACGAAGATGATTGCGATACTGAAGTATCTTGAATTAATTCTAAATCAGGATCTTCATCAACAATATTTAATAATGCTTCAATGTATTTGTTATAAACAAATTCTTTCATCGAAACAGCTTCTACAACAATAGGCATGAATCCGTGGTTTATTCCACAAATTTCACTACATTGTCCATAGAAAACTCCAGCCCGTTTAATGTATGTAGATACTTGATTTAAACGTCCTGGGCAAGCATCTAATTTAACTCCTAATGAAGGTACAGTTCAACAATGTAATACATCTGCTGCTGTTACGTAAACTTGAATATGAGTTTTAATTGGTAATAATAATCTTTGGTCTACTTCTAATAGTCGTAATTCTCCTTCAACTAAATCAGATGTTTGTACCATATAGCTTTCATATTTTTTACCTTCTATTAATTGAGCAAGATTAGGCTCTTTACAATTTGAAAATTCGTAACATCAATATCATTGATGACCAGTAACTTTAACAGATAAACTTGGTTCTACAAACTCTTCCATTGAATATAAAAGAGCAAATGACGGAACTGCAATTATTGCTAAGATTAAAGCTGGAATTGATGTTCATACTACTTCTAATAAGGTATGGTGATAAACCCCGTTAGAATAATTAGACATAGCAGCCTCTCGTCCCTCTACTGAATGTACATCAGGTAAATTTTCTTTGTTAAATAAAACAAGTACTCGATATAAAATTCAAGTAACGAATACTGCTATAGTTATAATAAAAAACATTAAATCGTTATGGAAATGTTCAATTCCTTCCATAATAGGTGTTGCTGGGTCTTGAAAACTTAATTGTCATCTTTCTGCAGCATCGGATTGTACTTCCAAAACTGTTCCTAAATTAATTTGAAATATACTTATTGAAAAAATAATTAAAAACAAGCTTAATAGTATAGATAGCATAAAATTTTTATTAAAATTTACAGATAACTATATATATATAATATGTATATATTTTTTTGGAGCAGACAGGACTTGAACCTGCAACCTTTTACGTGCAAAGCAAATATTCTACCAATTGAACTACAGCCCCAAGTATTTATGACAGCAGAGAGGTTTGAACTCCCGGCCTAATGATTATGATTCACTTGCTCTACCAACTGAGCTATGCTGTCTAATTATATTAAATACAAATATCCCTGGCAGGGTTCGAACCTACAACCTTTTGAGCCGAAATCAAATACTCTTCCAATTGAGCTACAGAGACTTTTAAATTGCAAGGGTTGGAGTTGAACCAACGACCTTCGGGTCATGAGCCCGATGAGCTAACCACTGCTCCACCTTACACTATAAAAAAGCGAAGGATGGGACTCGAACCCACACAACCAGCTTGGAAGGCTAGCGCCCTACCATTAGACGACCTACGCGAAATACTATAAATTAGGAAGTATTGGATTTGAACCAATAACCTTCTGTGTGTAAGACAGATGCTCTACCGTTAAGCTAACCCCCTTAATAATCGGATATTAAATACATATATTTAGGTGAGGGCAGGTTCGAACTGCCGACTTATAGCTTATCAAGCTACCACTCTAACCACTGAGTTACACACCTTTATCAAAATTTAAAAATTGTCTATACCTAGACTCGAACTAGGACCTCATAAGAGATTAGATTTTAAATCTAACGTGTCTACCAATTCCACCATATAGACAAACTTAAACATGGTCATGAGTGGATTTGAACCACTGACAAAACGATTTTCAGTCGAATACTCTAACCAACTGAGCTACATGACCTTTAATACTTTAATGGGACGGGCCGGATTCGAACCGACGGGGGAAAACAAATTCCGCGGATTTACAATCCGATGCCTTAAACCACTCAGCCACCTTCCCTAAAACGGCGAACTAGGGGATTCGAACCCCTACAAAAAGCGCCACAAGCAAATACTCTACCATTAAGCTAAGCTCGCCAAATATTTTTAAATTTTTGAACGGAAAGTATGGGATTCGAACCCATAATGTACAACGTACAATGGTTTAGCAAACCACTACTTTAACCATTCAGACAACTCTCCTAAATTATTAAATATAAAAAAATTAAAAGACTAAATAAAATAATTAAATTAAAATAACATAAATAAGAAAAACCTAATAATGTTATAAAAAATACAGAACAAATTAACATCATAAATGCATAATGATATAATAATCCTGTTTGATATTTTAAAAAGTTAAATTGTTTACTATAAAATAATTGCGATAAACCAAATGGTCCTAAATTTTCAATAACTCCACGGTCTATGATTTTATATGAAATATTATAACCAAAATTTAAAACAGGTTGATTGATGTATTCATTATATACTTTATCAAAAAATCATTTTCTATTAAAGAATAAATAAAATTTTTGACCTAGTGGTGACATTTTCATAGAATAGATAAAATTTAATGGTAAAATACCATAAAATAATATTGCTAAAAAAACTCCACTTAAACTAAAAATAACCGGAATTAATTTTATAGTTTGTGGTAAAAATTCTGCATCAAAAATCGCAAGATTTTCAGGTAAAACAAATAACGCATTTTGTCAAAATAAAGTACCTGGACCAATAATCATATCTTTAGTCAAATACCCTACAAAAATACTTCCGAAAATTAATGGGATTAAAGGATAACCCATAATTTTAGGCATATCATGTGCACCTTCAATAGACACTCTAAAAGCATTTGATTTATTTAAAAATGTTAAATAAATTAATCTTATAGAATAAAAAGCAGTTAAAAAAGCTGCCCCTGTACCCAATCAATGGGCGAAGTGTGATGTAATAGTAAACGAACCATATGCCATTTCTAAAATAGCATCCTTCGAATAAAAACCTGTTAAAAAAGGGAATCCGGCTAAGGATAACGATCCAATCATTATCATAGCGTATGAATATGGTAAAATTTTAACTAAACCTCCCATTTTCCGCATATCTTGTTCATCAGCTAAAGCATGGATAATCGCACCAGCAGTCAAGAATAATAATGCTTTAAAAAAGGCATGATTTGCTAAATGAAATACTCCAACATTATAATTAGATGTACCACATGCGAAAACCATATAACCTAATTGACTACAAGTCGAGTATGCAATAACTCTTTTTAAATCGTTTTGAACTAAAGCGGTGGTTGCCGCAAAAAAAGCGGTTAAAGCTCCGAAAACTGTAACAATACTTAATGCTAAAGGCGCATATTCGAAAATTAATGAACATCGTGCAATTAAAAATACACCTGCTGTTACCATAGTTGCCGCATGAATTAATGCAGAAACTGGAGTAGGACCTTCCATTGCATCTGGTAATCAAGTATGTAAACCTAATTGAGCAGATTTACCTACTGCACCTACGAATAAGAAAATACAGATAAAAACTAAAATATCAATATTCCATCCAAATAATGGGATATTAAAAACAATAAAGTTTGATAAGAATGGAACTAAAGTGAAAACAGTATTGTAATCAAAACTTTTAAATACATAAAAAATAGATAATAACCCTAAAACTAATCCAAAATCACCTACTCGATTTACAATAACTGCTTTAATCGCAGATTTATTTGCTTGTAATCTAGTATGTCAAAAATTAATTAGTAAATAAGAACATAAACCAACTCCTTCTCAACCAACAAACATTTGAACAAAATTATCTGCTGTAACTAATATTATCATAAAAAAAGTAAATAAGGATAAATAAGAGATAAAACGAGGTACGTGTGGGTCAGCTGACATATAACCTACTGAATAAAAATGAACGATAGTCGAGACTGTGGTTACTACTACTAACATAGTAACAGTTAAACTATCAAACATTAAACCTCAAGAAAAATTAAATAAACCTAAATCCACTCATGAAAAAATTTTTAAATAACATGGTGACTGGGCTAAGGCAACTTCGTAAAAACTTATTAAACATAAAAATCAGCAGATTGCTAAACAGGTAGGAGCGAAAAATGATGCTCCTCTTGAACCTAGAAAATATCCACCAAAACCTGTAATAAAAGCACCCAATAAAGGAATCATTAAAATTAATAAATACATTTTAATTTTTTCTTTTAGGAAATTAAATAAAACTAAATAATAGAACCAATAATAGAATATAACCCTAAAAATTAAACTCGTCGAGATCTTTTACGCCGACAACCATTAAAAGCTAAAGATGTTAAATCTATTACTGAATTTTTTGTATACTTTAATTTATTTCGTTTCAATAAATTCAAAACAGGTCTACGACCTGGTCCATATCCCTTTAAACAATAAATAACATTAGAAGACTTTAGATTTTTATTTAAATTATTAAAAAAAAACATACATAAATTTCGAGCACTATAAGCACCACGACGATCTTTTTTTTTAAATAAAGACCCTGTACTATACATTGAAATTACTTTACCCGAGGAATTCAATAAACTAATTCGTGTGGATCTCTTTAAAGCGTGAATATAAATAAATAATCCATTAAATCTTTCGTTTTCGGAATAACGTTTGATTTTTCAAATATTCTCAAATGAAAACGATCTTACTAAATCTTTATTAGTATTGATATAAGTTAAATAACGCAATTTTTTTTTCATATTTAAAAAATACCTTTTTGCCGAGTCCGACGATTAGTTTTTGTTCTTTGACCTCGTACTGGAAGTTTTTTCTTATGACGTCATCCACGATATAAATTAATATTTTGTAAATGTTTAATATTTCCAATCTTATCATTAAACCGTAATGACCCTACAAATAATTTTTCTATTAATTTAGTTAACTTTTTCTTTTTTTTTAAACTTAAAAAAGAAAAAGTTACATTTTTTGATAAACCCATACTTTTACAAATTTCTCAAGATTGAGAATAACCAATACCGTAAATATTGGTTAACGAATAAAATAAGGGTTCATTCTCATTTATTTTTTTTCCGGCTAAAATAATCATAAAATTAATTCCCTCCTCATCAATACACAACAACAAATAAAAATAATCAAACTACATCAACGAAATGTCAATATCATGCTGCTGCTTCGAAACCGAAATGATGCTCTCTAGTGAAATGATTTGCATTTAAACGGAATAAACAAACTGATAAGAAACAGGTTCCTACAAAAACATGGAAACCATGAAACCCTGTAGCCATAAAAAAAGTTGATCCGTATACAGAATCCGCAATAGTAAAACTAGCATGTAAATACTCAAATACTTGGAAACCTGTAAAAAGTGCTGCTAATAGTATAGTTGCTATTAAACTATTAATCGCTAATGTACGTTCTCCGGTAATTAATGTATTATGACAAACAGTTACAGTAGCTCCTGATGTTAATAAAATTAATGTGTTTAATAACGGTACTTCTCATGGACTAAATGTTTCAATACCTAAAGGTGGTCATACTCCACCAATTTCAATTGCAGGCGATAAACTTGAATGAAAAAATGCTCAAAAAAAAGCGAAAAAAAACATTACTTCAGATACAATAAAAAGAACCATACCCATTCGTAATCCGTATTCAACAGATTTTGTATGATTTCCTTCAAATGTACTTTCTCTAACAACATCTCGTCATCAGATAAACATCATAAAAATTAAAAAGAATAAACTTGTAAATAATAAAAATTGACCATGGTTATACCCATGAAAATACATAACTCCTCCAGTAGTAGTACCTAATGCTGCTATTGAAGTAATTAAAGGTCATGGACTTGGGTCAACTAAATGAAAAGGATGATTTTGAGTTTGAATTTTCATAATAAGATAGAATTAAAACTTAAAAACTTTATTTATCGGTCTACTTCACCAAATACTATATCTTGTGTACCAATAATGGTAACAGCATCTGCTAAAAAGTGTCCCGCTGACATCATATTTAATCCTTGTAAATGATAAAAACCTGGAGCTCTTATTTTACATCGATATGGTTTAGATGTTCCGTCAGAAACTAAAAAGGTACCAAATTCTCCTTTAGGTGCTTCAGTTGAAACATAAACCTCTCCCGGATTAACGGCAAAACCCTCAGTAAAATATTTAAAGTGATGGATTAAAGCCTCCATAGATTGTTTCATATGTGTTTTTGAAGGTGCAGATATTTTAGTATTATCAACTTTAATAGGACCTTCAGGAATTTTATTTAAACATTGATTAATTATACGAATACTTTGTCGCATTTCTTGTACACGAATCAAGTATCGATCATAACAATCACCATTTGTCCCTACTGGAATATCAAAATCCAGCTCGTCGTAGATTTCATAACTTTGATTTTTACGTAAATCTCAATTAATACCGGATCCTCGCATTAAGACCCCTGAAAAACCTCAATCCATCGCTTCGTCAATAGTTACAACCCCTACGTCAACAAGACGTTGTTTTCAAATACGGTTATCAGTTAATAGACCTTCCATTTCATCAATACGACTTAAAAAGTTTGTACTAAAATGGTAAATATCATCTAATAACCCTAATGGAATGTCATTACTAACCCCTCCAGGACGAATATATGCAGCGTGCATACGAGCTCCTGAAACTCTTTCATAAAACTCCATTAACTTTTCTCGTTCTTCAAATAATCATAACATAGGAGTAGTTGCACCGACATCTAAAGCATGACAAGCTACCGCTAAAATATGATTTAAAATTCTAGTTATTTCTAAAAAAATAACACGAATATATTGGGCTCGTAAAGGTACTGATGTATTTAATAATCGTTCTACCGCTAAAGCATATGTATGCTCTTGAGCCATCATTGAAACATAATCTAATCTATCAAAATAAGGTAACGATTGTAAATAAGTTTTATGCTCAATTAATTTTTCTGTTCCTCTATGTAACAAACCTATATGTGGGTCTGCACGTTTGATTAATTCACCGTCTAACTCTAAAATCAAACGTAAAACTCCATGAGCCGCAGGATGTTGCGGCCCAAAATTCATTGTAAAATTTTTTATTTCGTTAAATTGATTATTAACTAACATAATAATATTAATCGAATCGGTAAATTATTTCTTATTTAATGAATTTACTAAATAAACTTCTAATCAAGCTATACCTGGTACTAAAACCAATAAATAGAAAAAATATAAAAATGTAGCTAATTGCCCTATCTCAATATATGGAGATTCTACAATGTTTTGTCCGATTCACCCTAAAATTAAAACAATCATTACAAAAAATCAAAATAATTTACGGCTAATAGGTCGTAAAACAAAACTTCGAGTTTGTAATCTTGGCATTAAAAAAGGTAAAAATGCTAGACAAATAATAGCTACTACCATAGCAACAACTCCTCCTAATTTATGTGGGATTGAACGTAATATTGCGTAAAATGGTAAGAAATATCATTCCGGTACAATATGAGCTGGAGTTACCATAGGGTTTGCTGGTATATAATTATCAGTATGCCCTAACATATTAGGATAAAAACAAACTAATACAATAAACATTAACGCTATTAAAGAAAAAACAAAAACATATTTTGTTTGAACAAAGTATTGAAAAAATCCTACTGTATTTGTTTTACCATCAATTCCTAACGGGTTATTATTAGAACCATGTGTATGCAATAAAATTAAATGTGCACCTACTAACGCAGCAATTACAAAAGGTAATAAATAATGTAAACTAAAAAATCTATTTAAAGTTGCATTATCTACAGAAAAACCTCCTCATAATCATTGAACGATCATTTCTCCAAATACCGGAACAGCTCCGAAAAGGCTAGTAATTACTGTCGCTCCTCAAAAACTCATTTGACCTCAAGGTAATACATAACCAATAAATGCTGTGGCCATCATTGCTAAAAAGATCACAACTCCGGATATTCAAACTCAATGCCGGGGAGTAGTAAATGAACTATAATATAAACCACGGGCGATATGGATATAAACCATAATAAAAAACATAGACGCTCCATTAGCATGTAAATATCGTATAAATCAACCATTATTTACATCTCGCATAATGTGCTCAACGCTTAAAAAAGCTAAATCAATATGTGGGGTATAGTGCATTGCTAAAAAAATACCTGTAAGTATTTGAACAACAAGACAAATTGCCGCTGAAAATCCAAAAGTCCATAAATAACTTAAATTTATGGGGGTTGGATAATCTACTACGTGATTATTTAAAACAGGAAATATCGATTTATTTTTTATCATAAATGATTATAATTAAAAATAATATTAAATTTTTATAAGCGAAGGATGGGACTCGAACCCACACAACCAGCTTGGAAGGCTAGCGCCCTACCATTAGACGACCTACGCAAAATTTATAAAGGGCGGGTTAATTTTATCTATACTTCCTTAATGATTAAAGTATTTATAGTTAAAAAGAAAGTGACTAAACTCATACTGATGTATACCCCTTTAAAAAAAAAATTAACCCTTATTTTATAACTATTTAAATTTTTCTATAAATTTAGATTACAAGAAAAAATATCCTCAAATAATTTCAAGTCAATTTTACTAATACTTTCTTGACCAAAAAAATCAGGATCCTTTAACAAACGATACTGAGCGTCTATTATAATAGGTTTTAGTTCGATTTGCTTATCGATGACCTTATCAACAACATCAGCAGAGTAAGTATCAGTATTGATCTTTTCATCGAAAAATTCGGTGAAATCTTTAGCTTTAAATTTTACAGGAAATAAATCTTGATTTCTTCTATCGATATTTAATAGAGTTTTTTCATAAGAACCTGGATTTCCACAACATAAATCAATACGGTTTACACCTAATGGTTCGTACTTTGCTTTGAGCTTAAACATAGAACCTGCACTAAAGTATCCATTCAATTTTGATTTAAACTCTATTTTTTCTACAATATTACCATTTGAAAAATCATATACTAGCCCATCGTGTAAATGACCGTCATAACATTTACCATTAACATTCGAACCCTTCAAAAGGCTTCTTATTTGATCTGTAATTGGTAAATAAATATAATCTTTCTTTAATGATTGGATTTTTCTCATTTCTTCAAAATGAGAAACAAACTCATAACGATGTCCAAGGTCTTGAATATTATCGATACCGACCAATTGTGGTTTGTTCAACATCATAGCATTAGTTATTAAATTTGCTTTCGTAGCAGTACCTTTTATTACTTTATTTACAAGGAAAGTAACACCAAGAAAATAACCATTTTTCGATGCACTATGATATGTACTACGTGCAATATAGATATAACAGATAATATAAACTGCCATAGCTAGATAAGAAGAATAATGCATAATATTCTCCATACTTAAAAAAGTTGAATCAATATGTGGGGTATAGTGCATTGCTAAAAAAATACCTGTAAGTATTTGAACAACAAGACAAATTGCCGCTGAAAATCCAAGAATCTCTAAATAACGAGGGGTTGGATGATCTACTACGTGATTATTTAAGATAGATAATAGTTTTTTTTCATATTTTTGAATTAATTAAAGTCCTCACCGTCTATAGGTTACCAGGGTTCATAACACCTAGGGAAGAACGGACCACTTTCTTCTAAAAGTGACAATAATATTAAACTAAAATTATAGATATAACATAAACTTTATTTTTTTTCTCGGACGATTCTCTTCATATAAGATTTTTTTTGTTAAAAAGCCTCATTTATCTTTAAAATACTTTTGATTAGATTATATCTCAGTACTTTAATTTTATTTTCTAAAAAACTAATCAAGGATAATATAAAATACTTTCCTTCCTATAAAATATATATAGGACGAGAATTTAAAGAAGAATCTTTGTTAAATATATATAAAATAATTGTAAAATGCCTACACCTAGACTCGAACTAGGACCTCATAAGAGATTAGATTTTAAATCTAACGTGTCTACCAATTCCACCATACAGGCAAACCTAAAATATTAATAGCAAATCTATAATTCACTACTGCAAAAAAATTACGCTTTCTAAAGGATTCGAACCTTTAACCTATAGCTTAGAAGGCTATTGCTCTTCCGTTGAGCTAAGAAAGCTTTCAAGGCTATAGGTGGATTTGAACCACCTCAATAAGTTTTGCAAACTTATGCACTACCAATTATGCTATATAACCTAAAATAAACGGATAGGGCCGGATTCGAACCGACGGTACAGAAACAACTGCACATTGGTTTTCAAAACCAAAACCTTAAACCACTCAGACACCTACCCCTTCAAATTATCGGCGAAGGGGATCGAACCCTTAAAAATTGAAGCCTAAATTCAATATGTATACCAATTCCATCACACCGATTAAAAATATAAGAGCGACAGGAATCGAACCTGCGAATAATGAGATCAAAACTCAACGCCTTAACCACTTGGCTACGCCCTTTTATTAACTAAACAAAGGAGAAGGGAATCGAACCCCTACCACCGGTTTTGAAGACCAATATTCTACCGTTAAACTACTCCCTCTAATTGACCGTTACGGGATTCGAACCCGTATTAATGCCGTGAAAAGGCAACGTCCTAACCATTAGACGAAACAGCCATATAAAAAATCTACTCCCGCAGTAGGATTCGAACCTACGACCTTTAGATTAACAGTCCAGTGCTCTACCACTGAGCTATGCAGGATTTTTTATTAGTTTTGGCCGGATTCGAACCGACGTCTATCCTGTTATGAGCAGTATGCTTTACCCTTAAGCTACAAAACTAATAAAAATTAAAAATTGTATTTACTTTTTAAAGCAATTCCAGGAATTAAATTTATTTTTATAAAATTTGTGAAATAAATTAATTCACTTTTCTTTATACCGGATAATTTTAATAATCTCCTATGTGTAATCATCTCAAACTGTTCTTTAGCTTTGCTATTCACGTGCGGTGATTTTAAAACAGTCCATTTTTTTGACGTAGATGGTAAAGGTATAACCTTAATACTAAAACTTAAATGAGGTAAAAGAATAGAATTTATAAAAAAATTTAAAAGATTTTTATTAAAACTTTTTAAAACTAAAACCATAAATTTTAAATAGAAGAAAAAAGATTTATTGCTAAACTTTTCGTAAAAAGTAATAATAAATTTGGATTTATGAATAAAAAAAATATTACTAAAAATGTAAATCCAATAATATAAGCTGTATTATACTCTTGAGTTGTTTGGAAATAAAAACCTTGAGTAATTCCGTCAAAATAAATAATTTTTATAAACCTAACATAATAAAATGCACTAACAACACTTAAAATAATACCCACGATAACAATGAAATTTAATGAAGACTCTAATCCAACAAAAAAAATTAACATTTTAGAAAAAAAACCTGCTAATGGAGGAACACCTGCCATTGAAAATAAATTAATTGATAAAGTAAATGCTAATAATGGGTGGCTTTTAGATAAATTTTGGAAATCACTAATATACCGAAGCCGCTTTCCAGGTTGTTTATACTCTAAAAATAAAAGAATACTTCATGCATTAACGGTCATTAAAATATAAATAACCATATAAAATAATAAGCTACTTAAACCTTCTAATGTCCCTGTAGCAAATGCTATTAATAAAAAACCAACATGAGTTACTGAACTTAGAGCTAAAAATCTTTTTATTTTAACTTGACGTAATGCTGAAAAAGTTCCTATTAAAATAGATAATAAGGAACAAAAAATAATTTCATCTTGTCAAAATGAAATGAAATCATAAAATAAAATAAAAAATAATTTAATTAAAATGATGAATATTCCTAATTTAGGAACGGCCGCAAATAATAATGAAACTGGTGTAGGTGCTCCTTCATAAACATCGGGCGCTCATAAATGAAATGGAGCAGCAGTTAATTTAAAAAATAAACTCATTAAAATAAATAAACTACCCAATACAATTCGTAATCCAATTTCATCCATAGAAGAAACATTGAAATCAAAAAAATAAATTGCTTTCGCTAAAGTTTCGAAATTGGTAGTACCTGTTGCACCATAAATTAACGAAATCCCAAATAATAAAAATCCAGATGATAAAGCCCCTAAAATAAAATATTTAAGACCCGCTTCAGTCGAAAAAGCAGAATCTTTATTAAATGTCGCTAGGATATAGAAACATAGGCTTTGTAGCTCTAAAGCTAAATAAAAGGAAATTAAATCGTTTGCTGAAATAAAACATAATAACCCGATGATAGACATTAGGATTAAAATATTATATTCAAATAAATTAAATTTTTCTTTTTTTAAATAATTAAATGAAACTAATAGACAACAAATAGTTATTAATAATAATAATAATTTTACGTTTATGACTAAAGAATCAATCGATAATAAACTATTGAAAACAATCAAATTTGTTATAGGGCTAGTTCAGATTAATAAAGCCCCAATTATTAAAACAAATACTATCATATATTGAAACTCTCTTACAAAATTAACATATTTATAATCACGTAAACTTACAAAAAAAACTCCAAACATTAATAAAACTATACTTGAAATAAATAAAAATAATTCACAAAATACACTGATAAAATCTAATTGAATATAATTAATAAATACCATTTTTAATAAATTTGAATCATATGTAGTTTATCTATTAAACAATTTGGATAAACTCCTAAAAATATTGTTAAAAATAATAATGGACATAATATCATAAATTCCCTATAACTCATGTCTATAAAGCCTTTAATATTTTGTACTTTAACATTACCGTATGCAATACGGTTAAATAATCATAAAGAATAAACCGCACTTAAAATAATACCAGAGGCAGAAACTATAGTTACAAAGATGTTATCTTGAAAAATACCTGTAAATAATAAAATTTCTCCAATAAAATTACATGTCCCAGGTAATGCTGCATTTGCAAACATAAAAATTAAGAAGAATACAATAAAAACTGGCATAGTATTTACTAAACCTCCATAATACTTAACAATACGAGTATGATGCCGATCATATATAACACCTACACATAAGAATAATGCACTTGATACAATTCCATGACTGATCATTTGAATAATACTACCTTCTACTCCTTGAATATTTAAACTGAATAAACCTAACATAATTAAATTCATATGAGCAATTGATGCATAAGCAATTACCCTTTTTAAATCTGTTTGTCTTATAGCAGTCAATGATGTATAAACAACACCTAATACAGCTAATGTATAAACTAATGGCGTAAAATAGATAGAAGCTACTGGGAATAGTGGCAATGAAAATCGAATAAATCCATAACTACCTAATTTTAATAAAATACCAGCTAAAACAACTGATCCTGTAGTCGGAGCTTCTACGTGCGCTTCCGGTAATCAAATATGAACTGGAACCATAGGTATTTTTGATGCAAAAGCTATGAAAAATGCTAATCATAAAATTTTTTGCTTATATGGAGCTATTGTAGTTAATAATAATAATTGGTAATCAGTAGTCCCTGTTTCAAAAAATAATAATAAAATAGCTAATAACATAAAAACAGAACCAAATAAGGTATAAAAAAATAATAAATACGAAGCTCGGATTTTACGAGCTCGAGAACCCCAAACACCTACAATCAAAAACATAGGAATTAAAATACTTTCAAAAAAAATGTAAAATAATAATAAATCTAATAAACAAAAAACTAAAATTAACAATGATTCCATAATTAAAAAAGTTATCATATATTCTTTAAAATTTTGTTTGATATTAGATCAACTAGATAAAATACATAAGGGGAAAATAAATGTTGTTAAAACAATAAACATTAACGAAATACTATCAATACCTAAAGAAAAACTCATATTTAAAGATTCAAATCAATTAAATTGAACTAAAAACTGAAATTTAGGTGAGAATGGATCGTATGCTAATCATAAAATAACTGAAGCAAAAAAAGTTAATAATGAAAACCATAACGAAATAATTCGTATTAACTTATAATTTCTTTTATTTACAAAAAGTAAAACTAATGAACCAATAATAGGCAATAAAATTAAAATTTCTAACATAACAATTTAAATTAATTTAGTTGTTTTATAATAAACTAAAGACTGCTTTAATCTTAATTGCGGAGTAATTAATTTATTATAGAATTTTTTAATTAAAAAATTTAAATTCAATTCATTTATTTTAAAAAAATAAGATGATTTAAAGATAAGGCCAGAATCATCAACAATCATATATGGTATTAATAAATCATCGTTTAATTCTTTTTTAATTTCTTTTAACGAGATATTAGAACTTCGACCTACACCTATAAGTATAGTACCCATAAAAAGTGCTAAAATTTGAGGATTAACTGGTCTAGTTTTAAAATAGTTCATAAAAAATTTTGTTTTAATTTGCCGAGTATTTATTCCATTTTTCTTTAAAACTCGACTTAAATTTTGTTTTTGTTCTAAAGTGAAATCTTCAGGCAATTTGAAAATAAAAATAAACTTATTACTATTTTTTTCTTTTTTAAAAATAAAAGAATCGAATAATCGGGTTAAATAATTGTGCTTTAAATTTTTATAAACCATTATAAAAAAATGAGAACACCGGGAGTCGAACCCGGGACCTTTAGGTTAAAAGCCAACTGCTCTACCACTGAGCTATATTCCCTTAAATGTTAGAAAACCCTTCCCGCTCAAAATAATTGATCATTAAAATTAGTATAATTTAATTTTAAGATTTTTTGAGGGTTTAAATCTTTAACAATAAAAGTAAAAGTTGAATAATTATATTCTAATATTGAATGAATATTATTGATTTTTTTATTGAAATAAAATCTTTTAAAATATTGTTTATAAAAATCTCGTTTTTTAGGGTTAAATGAAATAATATCACCTTCTTTTAAAATAAAATTTCCATTTTTAATTTTTTTATTATTAATTAAAATCCCTTCATGAGATAAAAATTGTTTTACTGCAAAAATTGTTGGAAATAATTGTGTTTTAAATAAAATCATATCTAATCGACAATTTAATTTTATTAAAAATGGTTTTACTTTTTTAGAAAACTTTTTTTTACCATTAAATAACTTTTTTAATTGAAATTTTTTAATAGATAAACCATCCGATTTTAAACGCTTAATTAATAATAAACGTTCTTTAAAGAAAAATTTTCTTCTAATAACTAAAGGAATATCGTTTTCACCAAATAACCGTCTAAAACTTTTTAGATTAAATCCATTAATAATGTTTTTAGGATCTTTAGTTAATTCTTTTTTAACAAAAAATCATTTAGATTTTTTAAATAAAAGAATTTTTGAATTACGTGTAAAAGGCCAACGTAACGGAGTATAAGAATTATAATTTAATTTTTTCATTTTTTAGTAATTTAATTTTTTTATTACCTAAATAATTTTTATATTTAGAAACAAAAAGTAAAAAAGAAATTATAAAATAAAATAATATATTAGTTTTTTCACTATTATTAGAATAAAGTGAATAATCCAATGATTCCACTCAATTAACTGAACAACCAATACAAATAACCCCCTTATTTTGTAAATCTTTTATAAACCTATCTTGTGTTGTTGAAACAAAAGAAAATAGTGCTACTTTAGGGTATTTATATTCACCTGCTTCAAAATGTAATTTATTGGTAAGAAACCCACCTGGTAACATTTCTCCTACATAGTAAACATTAACTTTAGAAAGTTCTGTATGATATTTATTTACAAAATTTTTATATTTTCCATTATTATCAATAATTCAAATAGGGGATTTACTATTTAAAATAGTTTTTAATAATAAATTTAACACTAAATCAACTTTTTTTAACATTTGAATAGAATCAAATGCAATTTTACCTCGGTAAAAACCTCAGATTAGTTTACTTAAAAATGGACTTCATTCAGAAGATTTTCCTCCTAAAAAAATATCTGATTTCTTTAATGATTTCATTATTATTTTTTGATTTCTTTTAATGAAATAACTTCATCAAAATAACAAATACCCTTCCCTTTATAAACATCAGGAACTCTTATTTTTTTTATCTTCAAACAAATTAATTTTAATATATCATAATTAAATGACATTAATAAAATTTCCGTACTAGTAATTAATTTAATTAAAACTGTTTTTGGAATATTTATTTGAATAATGTTAGAATAACCTGCTTTTAAAGATAAAACATTATCTTTAAAATCTAAAAACCTAAAACCAACTCCATTGATTTTTAATCGATAAAAATATTTTTGTTCTAAACCAATGAATAAAGTTTTTAAATGCTTTAAAAAAGATTTTAATTTTATAGAATTTAATGAAATATTCTTTAAATATAAATAATCTCTTACAATAAATAATGAAAAAGAATTATTTATTTTAATATCAATAGAATCCTGTGTCTCTAAATTGACAAAACGATACACATCTTTTTTCTTTTGGATATTAATATTCTTTGAAATTTTAAATAATTTTATTAAATTATACATTTTTTTT
>CEQD01135895.1_pt1 | contig 26358 bp, 34 predicted proteins | sample 530511 | NCBI WGS metagenome assembly CEQD01 (sample SAMEA2620230, study PRJEB7988) | marine metagenome | biome: marine biome (ENVO:00000447); feature: surface water layer (ENVO:00002042); material: "saline water (ENVO:00002010), including plankton (ENVO:xxxxxxxx)" | depth 5 m | reverse complement strand
CCAGTTGTATATTCTGAGCCACCACCATGAGTTCCATCTGATGTTGTTGAAAATCTAAATGGGTGTCCTTGTGCTGAACTATCAGACCAATCAAAGACGTATGTGCCACCCTCTTGTAAATCTAAAGCAACTGCACTTTGAGCAAAAGTTGCACTATCTGCTGAATTTCTAAATCTGTATTTATTGCCACTATCTGAAACAACCACAACTTTATAAGTTTTGGTAGGTGCTGTTCCACCTGCTTTCCATGCCCATCCCACATAAGTATATGATGAATGGTTTACATATCTTGCATCTGTACTACCCTCTGTAAGAGTAAAACCATTGCTTCTAAATGCAGATACTCCTCCATATACTGTTGATGATGTATGGTTAACTCCTAAACCTTCAGGATCAGTATTATTAGTTACTAATGCTTTGTCTAATGCAGTTGATACACCTCTTGAACTATCATTCACAATATGAATATTTGCATTTGTTCTATTTTTAATCCATATCCAATCAGGTTGAAAATCATAAAGGTCAATATTTCTTGATGATGAACTATCTCCTGACCAAATTGCTGTGTCCATGTAATCTGTGGCTTGTTCTGCCTTGTTTGGACTGAGTGTAGTGTCTTCTAATGAGGAACTGCAACATGCTAAATAACCTGACGGAGGAGCATAGAAGAAGCTACCCACATTATTTTCATCACTTGCATTTGCATAATTACTGTAGTCATTAGCACTTGATACAAGTCCTGCAAACGTACTGTCAGCACCAAAATTCATTCTCATTTTAGCATTATTAGCACCAAGACTTGAAGCACCAGTATCTAAAGTCAACATAGGATGCCAAGTTTGATCTGAAGTTAATGTAACTCTTGCATCAGTTCCAGTTGCAGGATTTGCTGTGCCACTTGAATTATACCAAGTACCATTTCTTCCCCACCATATTTTGTTATTATCAACATCAAGAGCAATCATAACAATGTCATTAGTAGCAGGCATTGTCACTCCCCAATTAGTACCACCTCCTGAATTTTGATTAACATTATATTTGGGAACACTACTATTGTAAGTTGCATGCCATGCACCAAATCCAAGAGTTACCCAATGTTCAGGATCTGAATTCGGCCCTCTATATCCTGCCGAAACACCTATTGCAGGAATATAGCCTCTATCCTCTACATAAACTTCCCAATACCATTTGCCACTAGATAAACCAAAGTCTGATCTCACTTGGTCATAATTTCCACTTCCACCCATTAAGGCTCTTAATCCACCCTCAGATAAAGTAGCATTAGTGTTACTATTCAATACTGTTAAGGTTGCAAAATTATTTGTCGGACTATCTGTCGCAACATCTGTAGAAGCTAACCCACTAGATGAAAAATCATTGCCATTACCACTAGTGTCATCTCCTAAAGAACTACTATCTGCGAAAGTTAATCTAAATCCATTTGTGCCATAGGTTAAGCCAGATATTGCTTTTGGTATCCATACACCATTTTTTGTTTCGCCAAAACTAGTTGGGTCTAATGCAGATCCGTCAATGTGATTAAATTCTGCTATATACCCACTAAAATAGTTAACAGCTACAACTGAAAATCTCCCTATTCTTGTAAGTGTTCCACTATTATTTCTAACTGTATCGTGATTTAGAGATGGATAAGTTGGAGAAGATACATAACTTACTTCACTTCCATTAATATAAAATTTTACTCTATCTGAAGCAGTTGATTGTGTTGTGTCAACAGCAAGAACTATATGATACCAGTTTGTAGTGTCTCGTAATAAATTTTCACTTCTTACATAAGCATAATTAGTTACACCTGCCAACACATCATAAAATTGTAATCGGTCATCACTTGTTATTGAAAATTGTGTTGATTGCTGATTACTTGCATTACTACCCCCAGTATGCAATTCCATAACTGAGCCAAGTTTAGCTCTTTTTACCCAAAGACTTGTTGTAAAAGTTTTTCTATTGCCAGTACTACTAGGTGTAATATTTAACTCACTTGAACTGCCATCAAAACGTAAAGATTGGTCTATAGTTTCTGAATAAAATCCAGTACCCCCAACAGCACCTGCTCCTACTCCTAAAATACTCATGATACGTTTTGACTCCTGCCTATTTCAAACATATTTGTGCCATTACTCATAAATACAAATACATCTCTTGCTGATGCTGTTGATGTTACTGTTGGAGCAGTACCACCTGCAAATTTATAGTTACTGTTAAAACTTAATGTACGACCACCAGTTCCATCCTGAATAATAGAGATTACATAGACACCACCATCAACCTGATTTGTTGATGCACCAAGTGTTCTATTGCCACCCAATGTAACCGATGTAACCTGATTGGCTGAAGCATCCCAAGCTATTGTTGAGGCATCAGTCAAGGTTGTCGCATTAAAGTTTTGTGTTGCTGTAAACTCTTGTGCAACATTTATACCTGCAACTGTAAGGTCGCTGTCTTGTATTGTAAGAACTCTAGTATTACTGGCTGAAATTCCAACTCCATCAAATCTAAATTTTTTGGTTAAATCTGTTGGATCTGCCAAAGTAAATGTGTCAGCTATTGGGTGAGTACCTGCATTCATTTCTGCAAGATGGCTCATTTGCTCCCTCAAGGCATTATTTACGTCTGATGGTAACATTGAGTTTTCTGCCAGATTTACAGATCCAATATCTGTATTACTCGAAGCAGTAGCCGAATAATCGGTAATTTTGTCTTTTGCCATGTTATCTCCTATTTAATATCTTTGGACTACTCTGCCATCTGGCATTGTTACAAACTTGGGATTATCAACCCCAATGCTTAACATATTGTTATCTGAGGCCTCCGCATTGCCAATCAGATCTGTGTTTGCGGTTGCACCTGAAAGAACATTCCTAATTGCAGGTACACCCATCTCATATGCACCCCTTACAGCAGGAACACCTGCTCTAGAATATCCTGTTAATAATCCACCTGTTAATGCTCCAGTTATGACTGGATCTACACCCCCAACAGCACCTGCTGTGTTTAATCCAAGACCAGTTGTGAATAACGATCTTGTTGCAGTACCACTATCTGGTAATGTCATGTTTAATGCTTGACCCTCATTAGCTAAATCTTGAAGAACAGCCTCACCTTTTCTAAAGTCTGACTTTCTAAGACTAGGGTCAGCAGATCTAATTGCAGACATTAAATTTGATGGTGTAAATGTACCTGTTTTGTTTCCACCTTTTTCAACAGCCTTACCTATAGTAAAATTTAAAGTCTTAAATGAAAAATCTAAATCTTGTAATTCTTTTGCATATTTAGGATTATTTTTTATTAATGTCTTGTTTAAAGCATCTAAAACTAATGAATAAGATTTACCATAGTCTCTGGTTAATTTGTTTGGATCGCTAGAAAAGTCTCTTATAATACCTCTCAATCCAGATTGTATATTTTTAAATCCTTGACCAGTCAAAACACCATCAGCACCAAAATTGGCATAAACTATTTCATCCATATCTTTTAAAAAAGTATTACCAACTGACTTCGGCAAAAATTCCGTTTGTTTTAAAATTATGTCATCATATATAGGTTGCAAATCAGATTGATTTGGAAATTTTAATTTTGGTACTAATTTTTGATAACTTTTATTAATTAATTGTTCAGCTTTTGCATAAAGTTGATTGCCAGTTTCTAATCCTTTAAATTCTTTGTTCAAGTTTATTCCGTATTTTTGTAATGGCTTTAATGCTTCTCTAAAAGCAGTCTTGGTAAATCCTTGTGTTGCTCTTATTTCTGCCTCTACAATTGGATCTCCGAGAAATGGTAAAGATTTTAAGGCTTGTTCAACTTTTCTTATTCCTCCACCAACAGCCTGACCAACTGTTACAGGTGTACCTGCTTTAATTAATTTTTTTGCACCCTCAGTTATTGGCGGTAATACTTTTGATACAGCACCAGAAACAGCACCACCTAATAAGGCATCAGGCACTCTTTCTACTGGATTACCTTCACCTGCACCTGCTCCATAAACAGCACCCTGAGTAATTGGGTTCATTATACCTTTAACACCATATTGTGCTAACTTAGCACCTGCTCCAATTGCTGATGGTATTGCACCTGCAATCTCAGACCCATAGGCTAATACAGGCTCATCTTCTCTAAACTCTTTAACGTCATCTCTTATTTCTTTGACTGTTTCGTTGTATGCTGTATTAAAGTCATCACCATCTATAAATTTTGCATACAAGGCTCTGGCAAAAGCCTCGAACTCATCACCAAAACCAAAGCTAACTCCCTGACCTACTGCCCTGCCGATGTCTCTGGCAAATTCACCAGTTGTTCTGTTTCTTTCATTTGTATTTGTTTCTGATACTGTAACTGCATCATCTAATTCGTCATACCAATTTTTTTTTGCCATTAATTTAACTTTCTTTGTTTAAGTACAATTCTTCCATCAGGTAATTTGTAATATAGGCCAAATCTGCCTTCCTTCCAAACTTTTGGATCATTAGCAGGAATTGGGTCTGAAAATGCTCCTGTTGCATCCTTAAACCCACCTTCTTGTAATTTATCTAGTATTTGATTTTCAATATTTTCTACCTGAACAAACAAGCCATCTTGACCAATTCTTAAACCTTCAGCCGAAATAGGGTTTGTTAATCGATTAGCTAATATTTGGAAGTCACCACCGACCAATGCACCTAATTCTTCAAGATCTTTAATATTAAGTCTTAATGCCTCTGCTTCAGTTTTAAGTTTAGTTGCTAATGCTTGTGGAAAACCAACAGTACCTCGTAATCTAGTAAAAAAGTCTGTGTTTTTTAAAGTAATTTTATATTTGTTTAGATTACTAAGCATTGTAAAAAGTTTTGGTTTTTGCTCAATAAATTTTGCTTCTTTTGGAGATGGTTTTTTACCAATAATATTGCTACCAGATTGTTGATTTGGAAAAGGATTATAAAAACCTGACAAGTCTTGAGCAGGTCTTTGTATTTGTGTTGTTCCACCATCTGGAGTGTTCATTGTCACAATTTGTGGTTTACTTAAATACCCATAAGCAAGTCTGTATTTTAATTTGTCTTGATTTGATGCAGTTCCATCTGCAACACTTTTATTTAATTTAAGTAATGTGTTAAATGACTGATTGGTAATACCGCTTCCTGAAAAGCCACCTTGATTTCTTGCATCAACAACAACTCTACCTGTTCTTGGATTTACCAACATGCCATCTTTTGGAACTGCAACAGGCTGATTAGCTTTGGCCTGTGCATTTTGTAATGCTGAATAATTTTGAAGGCCTGTAATCATTGCTTTTCCAAGGCCTTCACCAAATGTTCTTGGTGTAGTTGAGTATCCACCTTGCTTTAATAATTCGGCAGATGCACCTAATAATCCAAATGTTTTTGGATCAAAAAGTTGGTTGCCTAATAAACCTGAAGTCATTGACTGATTCATTAAAGAATTATTTGGCAAAGTTTGACCTGAAGGCATACCTATTACATTACCTTCATCAATTGTAATACTTATTGGCTTAGATTGTGTTAAAGGTTCAATTACACCATAAGTGGCTCTTGGGTACATTCCTGCCCCCTCCACAGATCTTCTGACTTCGTCTTGAAATAATAAATCAATTGGTCTTACTGTACTCATTAGGCATACCCTAACAATCCACCAAGGATTGCTCCAGTTGCAGGACTAATTCCACCAGTCAATGATGCAAGTTGTGATCCACCTAATGCACCCCCTAATGCAGACAATCCTCTGTTTCTAAATACAGGCTGTATTGTTTGTGATCCTACTGTACCGCCCTTAACTAGTGATAAAAAGTTTGCTAGTCTTTGGTCATCTACATTTTGCTCAAAATTAAATCTATCTATGTCTGCCTGTAATTGTGCTTGTGCATCGGCTTCTCTTGCTCCACCAACTTGTGCTAATTGTTGAGCATCTAAGTTTTGTACATTTGGTGCTAATCTTAATGCATCCATTTGTGCCTTGTAAGCAATTGGTGCTAAACCAGAAGCTATAGCTGATTGATTTGCCCCTGAACCTAATCTTCCAGATCTTGCAAATTGTGAATTTAATTGATCAACGACAGGCTGAAAAGCCATACTCATCAAAGGATTTGTACCTGCAAGATTTTGCCCAACTACATCCTGTACTTGTGCAGTCAGACTATTTGGATCTAATGCCCTGTCTCTAACAATATTTAAAGCCATTTCACTTTCTGGGGCAAAACCAACAGTTGTTGGAAATGGATAGAAATTAGGTTCTCCAGTATCATACCTCTCTTTAGCTTCTGACAATCCAAATTCTAAAAATGGTTGTGCATAGCTTGGTGCTGAAACTTGAGTATTTACAGTTTGCTGACCGCTTCTTCCGCCTTTGCTCATACTATATTTCCTTTACTAAAGTTATTGCTGATGGTTTATAGTCTTTTAAAACTCTTTCCCATCCTCGTCTGCCATTGATTTCTACACCCTCACAGGAATAAAACTTTGACCAATGTATAATTTTTTTTTCTACTTCGAGCAGGGTTTTTAATTTACCCCCTGCCAACCAAAACCTTAAAACTCTTCTTTTTGGATAATCAATTATTTCTGTAATAATTGCACTATCTTTGAAAGACCAAAATTGGGCATCACCCTTTTGACACATTATTAATACATCCTCTGGAGAATGACTGTCATGTGCAAACTTCAGGGCATTTTTAATCCATTCCCTGCACCTTTGAAACTCAGCCAAAAATGACGTAGTCAAAGGATCTTGTGGTTGTAGCACTTGCATGATTTAAAGTTGCCTGTCCTTTTTGTCTTCCTGTAACATGAATGTTTACCGATGATGCATCTGCTGTCGTTGGCATAAATAATATTACACTATCTTCACCAATCCTGTCATCTGACAATGTTGTCGTTGTTGCACTATTTGCCAATGTTACTGATCCTGTAGAATTTATTTTTCCATCAAGAATATTATTAACTACATTTGCTACAACTAATGGATCTTCTTCATAAATAGATAATCTTGGATAATTTGTTGCTCTGGTCATCTTCTACCTAATGCCTGACCTTCAATATCAAATCCTTGAGCAATATTCCAATTACCTGAAATATTCATTCTAAATCTATGATATCTACCCTGATCTCTATGTTCTATAAATCCATCATTATTGAGTGAACTTGCTGTTGAAAAAGTAACCGCCTCACTACTTGTATTTCTTGTGCCAACCTGAACAGTTACTGACCCATCTTTGTAATAAGGTGTTGATCTTGTTACAATTGATCGTCTTCCTTTATTTATAGAAAACTCTGATGTTTCAATTGTTGCACTCAAAGGCGAACCATTAAATGCAAATATTTTATTATCTTTAGATCCACCAAAAAGTAATGTACCACCTTTATACAAGTTACCATCTAATGCCCCAGTTAAACTGTCTAAGTTACTAGCTAAATTATCAAGTTGATCTAAATTATATCCTGCTGTGTAAAATGGCGCTATCAAATCAGCCTCTACTTCAGCTATTGACCACCTTTTCAATACATAATTATAAATCAGCAATTTGTCAGGTGTTGTAGATCCACTTGCATTTGATACATAACTCCAAGCTACAATATTATTTTCTGGATCTATTGCACAACTAATTTTGTCAAGTTGACCAATATTTGCATCATTAAAGAAAAACTTGTTTACTTTTTCTTGCCCTATGGCTTGGCTAGATCTCCCATCAAACAGGTAAAACCCATCCTCATTAAGATAAAATATCGTTTGACCAATGTAAGATACTGATCCACTAAATGTGCAACCTCTTGTAGTTTCAACTTTATCTATTTGATAAATCAATGGTGTACCTACATATGATGCTCTAACAATGGCTTTTTCCATCAATATGGTGGCATATCTTCCAGATCCAATCAGGCCAGTTATTGCACCTGAATCTGGTATGTCTTGAAAGTCAGCCTGATTTGTTCCTACAGTCCAACTTGTTGCATCATTCAATGCTGACCATCTTGCTCTAAATGGTATTCTGCCTGATCCCTCATCAATATTTGCAGTCCAAACTTGATCACCAACCACAGCAACAAAATCTGCCTTTGGTGGAGAACCTGCAAGATCTGCAAATCTTGTGTCAGTACCCAATGTAAATTCTTGTAAATTTTCACCTACACCGCCACAGGCAATTACAGATGTTCCAAACTGAATAAATCTCCATCTTTCATTGTCTGCTGATAATGAGTAACTTCCTGCTGACTTTGTAACGTCATCAAGGTTTGAATTACTTGCATTAAATTTATAAAGTTTTGTTTCATTACCTGCAAATAAATTAACGTTACCATTGTTGTCTTTTACAGCATACAGGCCTCTCAATCTAGCATCCCCTGCATTTGAAACACTTGTAAATTGGTTTATAGACCTGTATCCGTTTATAATTGGTATTACGTTTGTTGCTACAGTCACACCACTATTTTCCATGTCTGGCTGATCTGGCAACCATTCTCCAAATTTTATCATTGTATTGTCCAAACCTCATTTGACGTATTTTGTGTTGACCAGACTTCAGATCCAACAGTTACGATTGTCCATGTTTCATTGCCTTCAGGTATTAAAGACCAATCATCTCCAATTATCTTAATTGTAGAACTTACACTTGCTGTAGTGTCTACAGAAGATGCAACATTGACATCAAAGATTGGTGTAGCTTCAATTGTAGCAATTGTATCTACAGACCCCAATAAACCAAATATTTGTCCTGCTGAAGCAGTAATACTTGCTGATGTTGCAATTGCTCCTTCGGCCTGTTGTATTCTTATTGCAGATCCTGCAACACTTGCCGATGTACTTATTGAACCACTAAATGCTAGTTCTCTAGTTGCCGAACTAGATACTGAAGCAGAACATGAAATACTTGTTTCAAAGTTTAATGTTGCTGTTGCAGATGCACTTACATTTCCTGCCGAAACAACTGTACCTGCTATTGTTCTTATTCTTACTGAACTGGCCGAAGCAGTTGCACTTGTTGATATAGAACTTGCTACTGCAAATGTTACAGTAAAACTACCTGAAATACTTGCAGATGTACTTATCGATGCTACTACTGACTTAACATTATTGATATCACAAATTGCAGTTGATGAAGTAGATATAGACCCTGCAAAAGTTCTAATTCTAATAAATGAACATGAAACTGATGCTGTTGTGGTTATATTACTTGCAACAGTTCTAATTCTGACTGAGCCAGATGAAGCAGAGGCACTAGTATTTATAGTTGCAGAAGCACCCTCAATAATCTCAGCACTTGATGTAGCACTAGCTGAAGTAGCTATGCTTGCACTAACAGTTCTAATTCTTACCGAACCAGATGTAATTGATGCACTTGTAGCAACACTTGATGCAACTGGCCTGATCCTAATAGAACCTGAACTAATTGATGCCAAGACTGAAACAGATGAAGCTACCGCTTCTAATAATCCTGCTGTGGCAGAAACTGTGCCAGTTACAGTAACACTTACTGTACCTTGCCGAACAAAAAATCCGTCAAAGGCTTCTAAGTTACCAAATGTGGCTAATGCATCTAAGTTAGAAGCATAGTTGTCTAACTGTTCTAAATTTGGCTTTGTAAATTCAAGTTTATTAAGATCGTCATCACTATCGAATTTACCACTTATACTATCAAGCTGAGTTATTAACTGGTCTAAGCGAGGAACACCTAAAGCCATGTTTAACTCCTATTAGGTAGCTGTAATAGTTAAAGATCCACTAGCTACTTTTAAAATATCTCCAGTTTGAATTGTTTTTGATGCTGTAAATGCACCATGAAACAATAAGTTACCTGATGAAGAGGCATCAAAGATACCAAAGTGACTTACTGTACCCCAATTTCCTGTAGCACTATTAAATTCTACATTATTGTTGTTGGTAATAGATCCACTTGATGCTGAACCAAAGGTAATGGCTTTTCTTGCATAATTGTTTCCAGTCAATTCAGTACCAGAATTATCATCTGCTAAACTAGCAGTAGATAACCCAATATATACTGCTGATGGGGCAGATGTTGAAGCTGTGCCTGTAAAATGGTCTAGAAACTTTAGTTCTAAATAATCACTCATTGCTGACATAATTTATCTCCTAACTTGCTGATGATGATTGTCTTGCATAAACAGAAGACACAAACAACGATCCTGTGCCATAATGACTTCGCTGTTCATCCTTCCTAATCTCCTCTATGGCTCTGGAGAATTTAGCATCATAAGTAGAGGCTCTTTGCTCATCCATAAGATAAGTGTAGGCCTCGACCAATGCACCTGACAAATAAGCATCAGGGTGTCTGGTTAATAGTTGGTTTACAGCATTTGTGTCTGATAAAGCTGTAAGTCCACCTATGTAAATAATTTCTGCTGTATATGTGCTGTCTGGTATCGGTCTTAATTTCATTTCAGCACCAACAATAGAATAAGCTATTGGCTTACCTGTAGAGGCAGATGGAAAGTCTTTATCTAATTGAATTGGACTTTTATAATCTAAAACCCTATTTGGTGAAGTATTTAATTTTACTTCCCTGACTTCCCTTAAATCTGTTGGCAGGGCAATATACTCATCACCAATAGTCAAAGTTGCATTGGCTCTTTTTTCCTGATCTCTGCTCTCCAGTTCCCTTGAAAGTCTAGCTTCTGCAAGTTGAATAAAATTTGGTATTTGATCGGTCAAATCAGTTCTAGCTAAAAAATTAGCAACTGCTGTCTTTAACTCGCTGTAAGTTGATATACTCATACTTTACCGCCATTTGTTCTAAAATATCTATTATCAATATCATTGAGCCACTTCTTCCATTTTTTCTGGGCATCTGGATCTTTCTTTGGATCACCAAACTTTTTCATCAAATCCATGTAAACAAGTGAAGGTATTTCTGCCACCTGTTGCCAATGCCTCTGAGTATTGCCAATCAAACTGTTTTTTCTAAATTCATTTTGCCTGATTTTGTTGGCCTCAAGAACTGACTTAATATGTTGTTTTTCTTCAATAGTGTAACCCCCATCTGGGTTGTCATGCATCCAGATTTCTTTTTGTGAGTAAGGGTTTTTTTCAATTAATCTTTTCATACTGACCTTATAATAGGGAGGCCGAAACCTCCCCAGTTATGATTATTATGATCCATTAAGACCGATCACAGAGGCATGAGCCTTCGGTGCTGTCGGCATATATGTCCACTCATATATAATTTGGTGCTTAAAGCTATCACCAGTTTTGGCTAACTCTGTTTCAATGAAATTTCTTCCATCAAGATTACCAATCATAATATGATCAGGATCAATAATATGAACCTTGTTATTTGACATAAACCTACTCATTGTAAGGTCTAGTGTACCAAAGTCATTCATCATAACACTTACCGCACCAATAAATGATGGAGCAGTATTTGCTGATGTATTAACTTGGTTTGTTACAAGATTTGTACCTGCCTGTGACAAGTCTGAGATGTTGGCTTTGTTTGTTGAGGAACAAAGTAACATTCTTGGGTTACCCCCATCATCCCATGCCTGTTGCATAGCATTGTCAATCTTCGCTAATGTAAGTGCTTCTTCAGTTCCAGTTAAATCACAACTGTTTGCTCCATCTCCAGTTCCAAAAGAAATGTCTGATGGTGAAGCATCACCATTTGTAATAAATGTTACAAATGTAGCTGATTTTCTAGGATCTGATCCAGACTTTGCTACGTTAAGATCAGTAACAATCTTCTCAACATCTCTTCTTAACTCAAGACCTTTTAGGACTTTCTGATAAGCGGTTTCTCTGTCTCTACCTGCCTTATCAACAGCCTCTAATGTTCCAGAGATCTGGAAGTCTTTGACTGAGATTTGAGTATTGTTAGTTAATCTTGTAGTCGCTGTTGGTGTTGCAAAACTTGCATCTGCACCCTCATTGACTGAGTTTTGATCTGCTGTAGCCAACTCCTGAACTTGCCATTCAGTTAGTGTTGATTTTACAGTAGTCTTCTTTGCTGTAGAGAAAAAAGGTGTCTCTGTAGTGTCAAGCCGATAAATAATATCGGAGAGATCTTCTCTTTCACCTACCGCATTAGCTGTGGTAAATTGTGCCATTTTAACTTCTCCTTATTTGGCTATTTTTTATTAAGTAGCAACTCAACAGCATTATCGATACTGCTGTTTGCTATGAACCTGTCTCTAACCTTTTTATTTTGATTAGCTACAATTTCATTTTTAGTTTTAGGAGTTCCTGCTTTTACCATCCTTGGTGCTTTCTTAACTTTCTTCACTAAGTTTGGTTTTTTCTTCATAAGATTATCGTACTTCATAGCCTTCCTCAATGCGACAATTGCCCTGTGATCAACAGCATTAGCTATCTCATCATCAGTATAACCCATTGCAGATTTAGCATATGCAACGACTTCTTTTCTTTCATCCGCCATGACCTTTTCATTTTTCCATTCTGGAATTTTGTCCAACATATTATCAAATTCGTTTTTCATATGCTGTTGAAACTTGATCACATTTTCTTCTTGCTCTCGTTTCTTGACTTGGTCTATCTCAGCCTGAACTTTTTTCCTCTGATCCTGTCTAATTGACCAATCAGTATAGATTGCATTAAATTCTTCCTGAGTTCTGGTTTTTCGCAGTTCATCCCAATCAGGCTCTTGGACTTGTAAACTTTTTTCAAGTTCCGCCAACCCTTGCTTATACCTACCCTGCAATTGCTCCGTTTCAGCTTTTACAGCCTCAAACGACTTACGTTCATTACTGAGTTTGTTAAGTTCTCGATGAAATTTCTTCTCCCTCATATGACCAGATAAAGCCTGATCCAAGGTTACCTGTTCCTCTTCACCATCAACTTTGATAGTGTAGAGTTCTGGGGTCTCTTCCTCGACTTCCTCTACTTCATCTTCCTGAGAAGTTGTGTCTTCTACTTCATCACTTTCATCGGTTTCTACCTCTTCAGTTTCCTGAATGGCTTCCTCTTGCTCTTCGGCTTCTGACACTTGAGCCTCTTCTGGCTCGGCTACACCACTTTCTGGAGTTACCTTTTCCTCGGCTTCCAATGGTAATAGTAAATCTACTGCTGACTTTACGTCTAAATTTTCATTCTGTTTTTCCATAATTACCCCTAATTATATATATTTTTTCTGCCAACCAGTTCATCCAGTTGATTTTGCGCCAACCTTCCATTGGCACTTAAATTTGCAAATGCATTTTTTAAGGCCAATAAAGATTGATAAAGATAATAAATTCTCTCCCTTTCTTCATTATCTTGCATCTTTGACATTTTCCATGCGGTCAAAAATTCTTCTTCCAAGTTTTCAAATACCTCATTAAACATTGGATTTTTTGTCAGGGCATCAACCTGTTTGCCCTTTTCTATTTCTTCTCTAAGTTTTCCATCTCTTGCCACTATTATCCTCCAAATGGTGTAAAGCCTAGTAAGTTAGGCGGTCTTTTAAAGATAGATGGCCTTGTGCCAAATCTATTCATAAAATTTGTGTTCATTGCATTATAGTCAAATCCTTGTGGTACATTCATAGGTGTTTGATTTAATAATGAATAATTTCTAGCAAACATTTGCCCACCAGATGGCGGATCTTTTGGTGTTCCTAACTGATCATCAGTCCTCGTCTTGAGCCTACAGGCCTGTAATTGATTATCAAATACATATCCGTCAGGGCATTGGCTTTTGCCTGTCATCTGGTTCATGACAGGTGGTGTAGTATCTCCAGTTGTATTGTCTCCATCATCAAACTCTTGTCTGTTAGGATCAAATTCAGCTAATCCTGTGTAAACTTGATTATCTGGAAATATATTAGAAATTACACTTGGCAATGCACCAAAAACAGGAGCATCTCTCATCGAACCCATTACACCGACAATTTGACCATCTGGGTTATATACAGGTGTTCCGCCTGATGCTAATTGTTTTTCAATACTACTTTCTAGACCAAAAATATCTCCTGCACCAACATTTATTCTTGATACATTGGGATCATAGCCAAATTCATCAATATTATATTGTTCTTGTGCAAACTTATCATCACCTGTAATGTTCACTCTATCTGCAAGAATTTTATTTTGGTCAGCTATATATTTTGCTTCTCTTTTATTACTTAAAATGGCATCATCAGCAAAATCTAATGACTTTCTTGGATCTTGTGTAATATTTGTTTTATCACCACCAAATTCATTTTTCTTTTGATCATCAAATCTTTCTTTCGCCTCTAATGTTTCATCTGAATAATCTGAATCGTCTGTACTTTCACCCATTGTATCTCCTAACTTTTTGCATAGCCAACTTTCTTCTTTGCTGACCTATACCAAAATCCTTTTATATCTTTGCCATATGTTTTTTTAATAAAATGCCTCATGTTTCTGACCATGTATCCAGTTTGTCCATATGGTGCAACAAACTCGGCCAACCATAAATTATTTCCTGACTTCCAATCATCTGGCTGTATCTTGTATTGACCTGTCAGCAACTGATCTAAAATTTTATCACTTACCCATGCCCAACAACAAAAGCCAAGAGGATGAGAGTTACTATACCAAATTCTGAACTGTCCATGATATAGTGGAGGATTAAACACCCTCTTGACTTGGTGTAGCTTCCAATGGTGATGGAATTGGGAAGCTACTAATAGACTTAATACGTCACCAAAATGGTTTCTAGTTTCTTGGTAAATTGGTTGAGATATCGCTGTCTGTGACTGCTTTTGCAACTCTGAGTTCTGCTTCAAGAGCCATCTCCTGTCTTCTTATATCAAGTCTAGCCATAGCCTCTTCCTTCTTCAACTCGATTTCTGCCTGTAACTTTAATCTATCAAGTTCTATTTTGGATTCGAGTTTGATTTTTTCGGCTTCAATTTCCGCTTGGATTTTTTCGATTTCTGGATTTGGTTGTTGGCCTTGCTGTCTTTGGGCAATTTCTGCTTGTACGACTTGTGGCGGTTTGAAAAACTGGTCGGCATCTTTGAAACCAAGAACATCCACCATTTGTCTAAGTGTATTCGCATATTGAGCCAAGTTACAAATCGGATTATCAACTCCCAGAGTTTGCAGAATAACTTCTTGCTTACTTGCAATGCCTTGGAGAATAGAGACTTTTTGTTCATCATTAGCTGTTCCTAACCCTACGTTTACAATTATATCAAAACCGCTTGAGCCTTCTTGCGGATCAACAGGTACAAACTTATTTCTAAGCCTGACAATTCTTGGCTGTTGTTGATAATTTGTAATTATGTGAAGAATGCCTCTGAACAAATCTTTCATGCCTGTTTCGGCAATTGTTCTGGCATAACTTTCAACTTTTTGTTGAGATCCCTTTACTGTAGCCTGAACAGCAGAAGCTGTAGTTGACTGCAACACAGATGGATCTAAACCCTGTGTTTGTCTTGATACACCAGTCCTGTCGGCTTTAACTTCATCAAGATACTGCATCAATGGCTGTATTTCTCTACCTACACCCTGTGCCTGTAAAGGCTGTACAGCACCTGCATTTCTTACCCTGATAATACCACCTGCTGTGCCATCAAGTACGTCATCCAGATTTGTCTGGCCTTCTTGAACTATCAATCTTGGTAATACTGAGTGATAGGTACTATCAAGATATTGTCTCATTAATGTTGTTTTTATTGTCTGCAAGTCTTCAGTTGCATCAAATATAGATCGGCCAACTAATCGATGAGGCATAAGTATTGGAGATACTACAGCAAACGGAATGTAGTCACATACGTCATTCTCAAGTATTACGTCACCACTATCACCGATAGCTAATATCTGTCTTAGTTCTGCAATTCCGTCACCATCGTAATCAACTTTCATTGTTATCTGGTTTACAATTACATCCTTCTGGCTGTCATCTTCTGGATCTCTGTAAGTACCGCCCTCAATGTCTTCAAACCTTCTTTGCTTTTCTTCTCTTTCCTGACCGCCATATACATCCCCTGCATACTGCTCAACCAACTCCTGATCGTAACCCATGCTTACTAACTCGGATACAGTCATTTGTGTTCTATGACATATGAAGTAACAGTCTTCTAAACTTTTAGCATTCTTGTTAAAAATAAATTCTTCTGGTGGTACGTTTTCTAATTTTACCCTTCCAGACTTTTTTCTGATTTTCACCTTCATATTATAACTAGATGTGACCTCGGTCTCTTCACCATCATTAGCTATAATTGTCTGTGTATTTTCTTTTTGTGATACAACTTCAATATCTGGATTTTGCAGTAAGGTAACTAATTCTTCATCGGTAATGTCATTATACTCAGCCTCTTCGACCTCATAGCTTTCATCCCAACCAAATTTTATTACACCTAGCTTAAATAACAAACTGTCTTTTATAAACGTATGAATGATCCTGTAGCCATCGTTATCTTGGTTTATGATGTAATTAACATAATCTGTTAATTGTTCGGCTCTCTGGGCATCCTCTGCGGTTCTAGGGGCATATCTGACGTATTTATCCGATGATGTAAATATTCTCATTAATGAAGGCATTAATGTTTCAACTACATCAGCAAAATCATGGCTTACGACTGAACTAAATCCATCTCTTTCATTACCCAATGGCTCACCAAGGTAATAATCAATGGCTTTCATTCTTGCATCAGCAAATTCTGTCTCAAAATAGTTTTGTGCCTGTTGAATTTCAGACCTAATGACAGATCCTAATTCATTATCATCCATTTTTGGCATTTTACTTCTTCTTTTTAGTTTTCAAAATTGCTAATTGCAGTTTTTTTGGTAATTTTTTCTGTTTTGCGGTCAAACCATTTGATTTTTTCTTTTTTTTCATCATTTTTTGCCCCTTTTTAGTATTGTTTTTACTTTTCCCTTTGGATTTGCTCTTTTTCTAGCTACCGCAGACTTAATTTGTGATTTTGTCATTGATTTAGCCTTGGCTGTCGGTACACATTTTGGATATCCTCTTTTACTACCCTTTGCCTTTTTCCTGCCACACTTCTCAAAACCACCACCTTTTTTTGGTGCTGATATATCAACCCACTTTTCTTTTTTGAACCACTTAGTTAGTCCGCCCTTTGGTTTTGCCATGACTAACCCTTCTTAGTCCTGTATCCGCCACCTGCTTTTTTATATTCCCTCACTAAATATGCATTTGCATAGGCTGATGGATAAACATCAAACTTTGCTTTAGTCTTAGCCTTTATTCTTGCATACAAGCTAGGATTTGTTGGTACTGCTTTTGACTTTGATGACTTCTTCTTTTTCTTTGTTTGTGCCATTAGCTTTCTCTCCCTCTACATCACATTGACCAGACTTACGACATAACTTTGGAGTTACACAGCCTTTACATAAAATCATTTCTAAGACTGGTGTATCTTTTCTTGGCTTTCGATAAACTCTTATTGCATACATTATTTTTTCTTCTTTTTTTCTTCTGGTGTTTGCCAGAAATATTCATCAGTATCACCTAGTCTACCCCAATCGTTACCATTTTCAACCTGATAATACTCAGTTGATACTTTGAAGTCTGGCATTTTTGGTTCTTGCGGTGTTAAAGAATTATCGTATACCCTCATTCTATTATTCGGATACAGGCCATACTGACCATTTTCCAGTTCAATTAAATTATGACTTTTATGCTCCGATGGCTGTTCACTTGTAGACCAGTCAACTTCATCAGAATTGTCATGATAGTTATCTAGGGTTGCAATATAGTAACCCTTCATGACACCATGATTTCTAGTAAATACTTCGTAATCCATAGAGCCAATAAACTGTTTATGGATACAGACAACACCATAATCCATACAATTCCAAAACTGTAAGTTTGGTAAATCTAAATCAGGATCTGGAGTTTTTGGAGAACTCAGAAAAGCCGATATCGGTAACTTATCAAACAATGCTCCATACTCAGGCAAGTAAGTTTCAAAGTAAAAGGCTCTACCTGCTAATGACTTAGCTGATACCCAAACCCCTTTAACAAACTCACCATGTCCATCTTCATGATCTCTTAAATATTCTCTTCTTACCCAAACCTGCACCGCAGGTAAATTACAAATTAAGTTAGCCAAGGCTCAGACCCCAATACACATCTACTATCCATTAACACATAATCACAGGTTAATTCATCACCAGATTTTATATTCTGTAATGCCCTGCCATACTCATCGACATTAGGTTTACTGTCGTGGTTCATGTAAGGCTCATGTCCAAATGGTAAAACATATTTATAATCAATACCAAATTCGTATTCATATGTCATGTTTTTTACATATTGTTTTTGTGCCTCTGGCATATTTTCAATATATGTCTTTTCAAAAACCAAGTCATAATCTGGATCAAAGTAAGTAATGCAACTACCTTTTTTTATATCTTCGTCAGCTATGACTGTAATACCTTTGACCTCATCCCAACCAAGTTTTGTTTTAACCTTAAGCATTTTGTTTTACAAATCTTCGAAAAGGCCACCTGTTTGCCTCAAAGTATTTGATAAACCAAATGGTGGTGGATAATCCATGCCACCTTCTTGAAATTGTTGAGGCGGAAAGTAGGATCTTGGAAACTTATTAGTAATAGTTGGCTCTGCTCTTGCCTGAACTGCTCTTGCCTCAACTTCACCTAAACTATCTCTATAAATGTTCATTGATCTTTCAGGGTTTGCACTTGAATATCTATAACTTTTTTCGATTTGATCTAAACCTAATCTTGCATTTCTATACTCTGCAAATGATTTATAATTTTTATCATTAATTCTTTCTGCTTTTCCATAACGACTTTTTATCTCTTTGAGTGAAAGATTGTCAGCTAATCGAGCAGATACTGGACTTTCAAATCTTTCTTTTTCTGCCAATTTAGCAAAGGCAAGTGAAATCCATTTTTCTCTTTCAGGACTTTTTCTTTTTTTGTAAGCATAACCAAGTTCCTGACTAACTTCTCGGCTTATATCACTACCATATTTATACCAATTTCCTTGATTAAATAATAATCTTGGCTGATGATTATCGAGCATTGATTTTATTTCATAATATTTAATTCTTTCTGCTCTGCCTAAGTTAATTAAATCTGCTCTTGAGGCATTGTAAGCATTGTAACCATCTTGATTTTTTTGAATGATATCTAATCTTTGTTTAGTAGCGGTTAAAACCGCATCATCAAAGTTTGAAACAGAAGGATTTGAACCTCTTGCAAAACCTTCAATTTCTTGTACTGCGTGTTGTATTTCATGCATCAAAGTTGATTTTATTTCTTTTTTCAAAGATTTTCCAGTTACTGACGTACCTTCCAAAAAAGGTCGCATATCAGCCAAATTTATAGTTATTTGATTTGTAGCAGGGTTGAATGAACCTCTAGCAGTATCATTAACATCAAATTTTATTTTGACAGGATATTTTCTTAGTTGCGGATAAGCCTTGAATAACTCATCATGGTCTAAAAATTCATCCAATTGTTTTGTAATACCCATGTCTGTTCTTGGTAAAACTCTTTCAAAAGCATCACTTGTTATAGTAGTGTACAAAGCATCTGCATCATCTTTAATATCTAGTTTTATTTTTGCAGGTCTATCATCTATTTCAAATCTATATTGGTTATCTGGTAATTGAAACAACCCAGTTCCAAATTCTCTTTCACTCCCTCTAAATCTACTTACATCATCTTTAATACCAGACCGAAGATCTTGTTTTTGCATAAACTCATCAAGTTTAAGGGTTTCTTCACTTTTTTTCTTGTCTAAAAGTTTATATTCATCAACAATCGCATCAAGAAGTTCTATTTTTCTATTGCGTAATTGATTTGTTGTTTCATCTCCTAAAGCAAATCTTCCTTTGGTAAGTTCCTGCCTAATAACATCTAATTCATTATTTAGTTGCAATAATTTTTTATCTGGTTGCTGTAACATAGATTTTGCAGGAAAATTAGTGGCTTTTTTCCCTGCAAATATACCTAAAGCATTTTCTGGTACTGCATTAGGAAACCTTGAACCAATCAAACCACCACCTGCAATGTTTGCACCCATATCAGTTACTGCACCAGTAAATACTGGGTTATTAATGCTTGGAACACCTAATTGACCAGACAAGGCCTTACCAACTGTTGGAATAGTGGCATTGTACATATCAAGTAGTGCTTGTGGTACAGCTAAACCAATGCCTCTTTCGTTTTTGCCCAATGGTAAAAAATCTAATCTTGTCGTGTAAGGTAATGAATAAACACTTTGATTAAAGCTGTCTTTATTCTCCAAATTAGATAGTAACCCTCTGTAATCTCTGATTGGATTTACTGGTGGCGGTAAAGCATCACTAGGTTGATAAAACATTAAACTATTTTGTTGCATTACCATTTTACCTTATGAGACCAGTATTTTGCTGACAATTTATCGGAAGTCTGACCATGCCTAGCATAATAAGACTTTCGCCTCATTTTATCTTTTTTTGTTTTAGGGTTTTTCCCTGCACCTGTTACACCCTGCTGACCAAACCTGATTGTCTTAATTTTATCTCCAACCTTCGCAACCACAATATGGCTCTTGGTTTTATGATTTGGTGTTCTCTTCGGCTTATTGTATCCAGATACCCCTGCCTTTTCTAATCTATAATCTTTTGCCATTTAAATAATCCATGATGTATCAGGCCTGAAAACCTTCCTACTATTCCACCTGCCATATGATCCAGAGGCCAATGCACCCTGATCGGCAAATGTTAAGACAAAACTATCCGCAACGTCTGGAGACCTCTGGCCTCGCCTTTTCATCTCGTCTTTACTTTCAATCTTTAACTTACCTGTTGATAAATATTTATAACGAATACTGGTTAACTCCTGTATCAAGGCATCGTCTTGGGGTATCTTTACATCCCTGCCCTCAAACCATTCCCTAGCATTCCAAAATAATTCATCTCTTAACCTGCCAAATTTATCCTTCAGACTAGCTGATTCAGAAACTGCCACAGATACCGCAGGAAGATCTAATTCTTTGAGCCTGTCAGCTAATCCTGCACCAATGCCAATTGCATCAATGTAAATAGCCTCTGGCCTGTCAGAATATCTTACCGCCTCGTACTCGGATAAAATAATTCCTGCCATCTCCATAATGTCTTTACCAGAATAAGTCTTAATCGGCTCTAATAACTCCTGACCCCTTCTTTTAGCCAAGGCCGACCTGTCAGATCCGTATCTGGCTACATCAACACCCCAAACAACAGGTGTTGTCGGTGAAGGCTCTACATCCCTCGTGATAGCTGTCTCAAGTAAATGCATGGGCAATAACACATCATCAGACTGATCAGGAAAATCACCTGCCACCCTGACCCTCCAAATATTACTTTCCTCAGAATATTTAGACTTCATGTCCTCTAAAAACTGCTCGGATACATATTCACTTTCCAAACAACTTACCTTCATCGTAAACCAACGATGTCTCATGCTGTGGAAGGCCTCATAAAAATATCCATCAGACCTCGTGGGGTTACCACACATTACAACCTTTGCGCCCTCTGTAGATAAACTACCTTCCGCAACCTGAAAAATAATATCAGGAATACCAGAGGCCTCTTCACAAATAAAAAGCATATTCTCAGAATGAAAACCCTGTAAACTTTCTGGACTTTCCCTTCTGGATACCCTGCATACCGCATAACTGTCTTTTGCACCATGTAAGGCAATCTTATCCGACTTAATGTCTAACTGACTTTTAAAGCCATCAGGCAACTGCCTGTACCACTTATCCAATTCAGTCCACAATACATCCTGCAACTGGTGCTGAGTATTTCCAGTAATTGCAATCTTGCAAGGATAATGAGTAAGCATCCACCATAAAATCAACCATGACTGGAAGGCTGTCTTGCCAACACCATGACCAGACCTGATCGCAACTTTATCATTTTTTTGTATGCCCCTTAATGCTTTCTTCTGCCACTTCTGGGGGGTAGCATTCAATACCTTCTCTACAAATAAAACTGGATCGTTTCTTAATTTCAATAATGTTTCAGTTGCTTTATCCAAAAGTCCGCCCCTATCCCTTCCTACATGGCAAGGGGAGACCCCATGTAGATACCAAAAATGGTCAAAAATGCCGATTTATCCTTTATAATCAATGACTTACAAATATGTTGCCATAATTTTGACACATTTGTTTGTTATAATAAATTTTATTGAGGAGAAAAATATGAAAAAAATACCATTCACAATTAAATTTATAAAAACAAAATATACAAAAGATGAAGTTTATAACTTCAAGACTTGTACTCAAGAAGATCCAGTTGAAGGTAACTTTGTTAATGAAGATCAAAAACAAAGATACATTAAATTCCTAGATGACTTTCTTAAAAATAAAATCAAGCCAACAACCTTAATCGACCTAGACATATTTAAACTGTTTCTAGATGATCTGGAAAACAGAGCATCAATCGATTATCTCGAAGACAATTACGATATTGATGAAGATCCAGAAATAGTCAAAGGCGGATTTTACTTTCATCAAAAAAGCAAACAACTCAAAAGAGTTTATTTAGAACAACTCAATTAAGAGGGGTATATATATTTACACCTGCCCCCTGCCTGTCTTCAAGGGGGGGGTGAAACAAAAAATCCCTAATAAAATCCTAATCTGGTTATCCAAATAGTTACCCAGATATATCTTTTCCAACTAAATCAATAACTTAAATACAATATTCGTCAGGTTAAATATGTAACGACACTAATTTATTGTCTTTTTTTCTTCTTTTCCTGCCTCGCGTGCGCGTAATGCGTTACTTGTTGTAGTACCATCTACTATCTCACCAACTGCTTTCAATGCATCTACATAGCTAGTTTCATGCTTAACTTCCATCCTATGAATGTCTCCATACTTCTTAGGTGCAAGTTTCATTGCATTCCACTTCAACCCTTCAATAGCTACTCTTCCTGCATTAGGATCTAAGCTACCATCAACTACTCTATCTACTAAATCTAATATTCTATCAGCCATAACTTGCCCTCTATTCTCCATAGCAAGTGAATACTTTAATGCAAATGCATCGTCAGTATTTAGTTTCTTAGATACAATTCTCCATGAAGGCATATCTTTATCATTACCGCATACATCCCTTGCAGATCTTCCTTCACCAATTCTAGCTAGAAACTCTTTCCATTTTTCATCATTCATTCGTGGCATAATTTATCCTAATAAAAAAGGCCAGACACTAGACTATCTGACCTTCCTATTTTTTTACAGTTGTTATAATTAAGATAGATTAATTTAATTAAGGCGAAATAAATACTAAATAGGTTCGATCACTAATGAAGATACTGAGATCAGCAACAGTCCTCAACGAATTAATATTTTAATTTCAGACAATAATCCATCTTGTAAAAAACAGTAAATTCAAAAGTTCTTTATGTCAAATTAATTTTCTTGTAATTTAATAATAATGCAATTAATATTCCTTCAAGACATAATTAGAGGAGATGTTATGAACTTTTACGAACTTATAATATACACACTTGGCATATCCATGTTTTGGATTTTCTTTTGGTTTATTCTGGTGATATCATGAAGAAGCTACTTGATTATGAAGAATTAATGATTGTTCGCAGGTGGCATTTATTGAACCATGAATGTTCTGAAGTACATCACAATCTTGAAGCCAATAAGGATAATCCAGATCTAAAGAAACTTAGAAAACTAAAGAGAGAGATGAACTCTCATCGTATTCAAATGGCTAAAGTTGATGTAGCTATCAAATCAAGGCATCAGCAAACTAGAATTGGAGAAGATGGATTTAGGATTTTAAACTCTTAAATGCATCAGCTAGGTCATCCAGACTTAATCTAAATATTTCAGCCGAGGCTTTTACGTTTCGGCTGTTTTTTATTGCCCACTCTTTAGCTGATAGATTGAAACAAATAACATCCTGCACACAATCAAAACTTCTACTACCCATCAATCTTTTAATCTTATTATAATCTGCAAAGGCCTCTGAACTAAGATTAAACGTGTCTGCATAGGTCTTGTCTATTCTTTCCTTACTAAAACTCATGGTAACCTTTTGCACCCTTCCTGCCCTCTTAAACAAGGATAAAAACCTTATGGCAGTCTGATGTTGATCATAATTGATAATATCTTTCTTGTAGTAGGTATCAATCCACAATTGATCGGTAACATATAATCTTTTCTCACCTGCTCTATTCGTCTGCTTTTCAATTACTTCATGCTTCTTGAGAAACTCAGGTGTTGGTAATACTCTTTCAGTACGAATATTATATTTTTTCTTTTTCTTTTTCATCCAAATAAATCAAATTGATTATCCTGCTTAACCTTAATGACTTCTTTGCCAGAGTTTATTGCCTCAACTTCCTTCATCATCTGGTCGTATTTAATTCTGTTTACCTTCTTTAATTCCTGCATAAGTTCTTCGTAGGCCTTATCGACCTGCTTTTGTTGTTCTGGTGTAAGTCCGTTATCATAAATCATTTTATTAAAAAATACTCTTGTAAGCCTCTGGTTGTCAATGGTTTGCCATCTACAGTATAAATTTCAGTTGTTCCATTTCTCATAGCATCTCTAAAAGCTTCCCTGATCTTATCCCAGTCTTCACCAATTAATCTGTTATCAGTCTTGCTTTTCTTGTAGATCCTATCAATCCAGTCTTCAATCATATCTTTGCCCTGCTGAGATAATTCTTTTGTTGGCCTACTTTTCTTAGCAATCGACTTCGCACTTGCCATTAAATATTCTGAGAGATTATATTTTTCATTCTCTGTACAATGTTTAAATACCTGACATAATTCATCACAGGCATCATCCATATTATCTTTTCTATCATTACTAGCTACATTTATCAGCTTGGATAAAAATGGTCTTGAATTTCTAATTGATGTTTTTTGTTTTTCAAACCAAGGCAAATATAATTTCCATAATTTATCTCTTGGATTTAAGTAGGCGGTATCGCCTTTATCTACTTTATAGTTATTAGATGTATTAGTAGATAAAGTAATATCATCTGATATATTATATATTATATCTTCGTGTGACGTTTCCGTCACATCCATTTTTGGGAGTGACGTTTGCGACACATACTTCTCAAGCATTGGCAGTCGATATTTATTCACCTTATTTGGCTCTTTAACTATTTCAATTAATCCTTGGGAAGCCAGACTTTGAATGTGCCTGTTTACATTTTCCCTTCTGATCTGGCATTGTTTACCTAGCCTGTCCTGAGATGGATAAGCGAATTTGGATACGTCATTATAATGATTGCAGATTCTAAGTAATATTTGCCATTCCATAGGACTGGGTAAAGACAACTCGATACACCATGCAACCGCCCTCAAACTCATAAACTTCGCCCTGCAATCAGTTCTAAGGCATCATCGTAATCCATAACCATCAAGGCCTTATTGTTGTCTGACTTTATAATTAATGCATCATGACCATCAATCCACTTGTATATTTCTTTGAAGCCACTTGCCCTGCATTTAACTTCAATATGCCACTTCTCACCGCCTGTTTTATTTAGGATTAAATCGCCTTTCATAACATCTGTAGCACCACTTAATGGAACTCGGTAACACTCGATATCATCATGAAGTAAGGCCTGTTTTCTAAGGTTGTTTTCAGTCCTGTAACCTTTATCTCTCGATGCTTTTCCCATGTATCCAATCCTCTAATGCAACTTGACCATTTGACCATTTATAAATCTCTATCATATGCTTACCAGAGGGCAAACCTTTTTGATAGAGCCACTTATTAACCGATGACTGATTTACACCCAACAGTCGTGCTAATTCGACCTGCCTGATGCCTTTTTCAACCATATATGCACTTAATTTCATGTAAATTTATCCCCTTTATTCGTTTAAGGCATATATTAATATAAAAAATAAAATTTAATCAACTGAAAAAAAATTTGATTAATTATGCCTTGTAGTATAATCTGGTGAAAATTATTGAGGAGATTGTATGAAAGAATACTTTGAACAATTTCAGCTATCTGAGAAAAACCTAGCTGAACGTAAGCTAAAAGTTACAGGTACAGACATCTGTATTTTAGCTGATGGAGATCCTGAGAAAGTTTTTAAACTTTACAAAGAAAAAACTAATCAGATACCGCCAGATGATTTGACGAAGGTATGGCCTGTCATTATGGGGCATATTACAGAGACTGCTAATTTAGAATGGCAGGAAATGGAAAATGACTTTCTTGTCAGGCATAGACAACAAGTAATAAAAGGGCAAAAACATACATTTATGAGATGTACAATTGATGGTGCAATAGAGCCTTACAAGGGTGCAGTTGCAGTCATTGATGCCAAATTTACTTTTGGTCGGCCTCGAAAAGATGAGGAATATAAAGATGTAATTCCAAGGTTAATGAAATATTACTCACCGCAATTGCATTGGAATGCTTACTTATTGGAAGAATATTTAAAAAGACCAGTCAAGTATGGCCTG